>ERZ506979.991-NODE-991-length-14095-cov-6.013818_pt1 | contig 14095 bp, 9 predicted proteins | sample MGYA00512887_ERZ506979 | MGnify/ENA metagenome assembly ERZ506979 | reverse complement strand
AGACTAAATTCTTGTGGAACAATATTAAACTGGAATTTACTTTTTCAATTCACAATATACAAAGTAATTTCTACTATGACTTTTTACATATAGACATTTCTAAGATTTAATGTTATAATTAACTAGAGGAGGAGTGAAATGAAAAAAATATTAGAAAACAAAAAATTATTGTTTGGAATATTAGGGACTTTAGCAGTCATTGCCATCATTATTGTTGCTATTCTTTTAACTCTAGGTAATAAAAAGTATACAATATCTTTTGATACTGATGGAGGAAATAGTCTTGAAAGTATAACTGCTAAAGAAAAAGAAACAATAACATTACCAATAGCGGTAAAAGAAGGATATATCTTCAATGGTTGGATTGATGAGACAGGAAAAATAATACCAAGCATATATGTTGTAACTAAAGATGTTACATTAAAAGCAACTTGGATTAGTGAAACAGCTGATACTATAACAATTAAATTTGATACAAATGGAGGAAGTAAAATCGAAGACATAATTATTGTCAAAGGAGAAACTTTAAAACTACCACAAAATCCAACAAAAGCAGGATATAAGTTTGTAACTTGGGAAACTGAAAATGGAACACCAATTTATAATGAAGCATTATTAAGCGAAAGTGTGACTTTATATGCAGTATGGGAAAAAGAACCATCAAGTAGTAGTTCAAGTAAAGAAAGTAAACCTTCTTCAAGTACAACATTAGTTGAACCAACAGGAGTTGAATTAAATACAACAAACAAGACTATGGTAGTTAATACTACTGATAAACTAGTAGCAACAGTTAAACCGAATAATGCTAAAGATAAAACAGTAACATGGAGTAGTAATAAACCTAATGTTATTACTGTCGATAAAAATGGTAACATAAAAGCTGTAGGTTTAGGAGAAGCAACTATAACGGTTAAAACATCAAATGGTAAGACTGCTACCGCAAAAGTGACTTCTGATGTAAGAAGTATAACACTTTCAGTAGTAAACAAAACAATTTCTAAATATGGTACAATTACTAGTACAACAATCACTGCTAATATTGATTCTAATGGTTATAGTGTTCCAAATAGTTTAATTGCTTGGTCTGCACCAGATGCAACTGGTTATACTGCACCAGCGTATATTAGTACAAATGGAAAAACAGCCACTCTAACAGCACGTGATTGGTGGGGCAGTACTTCTAGCATACCTGTTACAGTAAAAGTTAATAATAAAGAAGCAAAAACAACAATTTATGTTGAACCAAAAATAAACATTAGCAATCGTTCAAATGGCATAACTTGTAATGAAAGAGATGAAATACTATATTGTACCTTTAAAGGTGAAAAAAGTTTACACCTACAGTCAAATATAGACGTAACATGGGAATACTACCAAAATAGTCCTATCATAGCAGGCATCGAAGGCAAAGATAATAAAAATTTAAAATTATCAGTTCAATATGTTAGTCAAAATGGGTTAAATATTAAAGCTAAATCAAAAGCTGGACAAGTAAAAGAAATTGTTTTAACACCAACAGTGTAGATAATTAAAAGAGGACATATCCTCTTTTTTCATAGTTTAAAAACCTTACTTGCTTAGAATAATATTTTATTATATAATAAGCAGTGTTAAGAAAAGGAGAAATAATAATGGCTTTTAAAATAGGTGATATAAATATAGAAAATCAAGTAGTAATGGCGCCAATGGCTGGTATTTCTAATCCTTCATATATGAAAATAATTGAAGAAATGGGTGCAGGATTAGCATTCACCGAATTATTAAGTACTGAAGCAATTGTTAGAGATAATAAAAAAACTTTTGATATGTTAAATGGTATTGAAACATTAAAAATGCCTATTGGAGTTCAAATATTTGGTTCTAATCCCGAAACAATGGCTAAAGCTGCTAAAAAATTATGTCAATTGTACCCAATAAAAATAATTGATATAAATATGGGGTGTCCTGTACCAAAAGTTGCTGTTAAATCAAATTCTGGATCTGCTTTGTTAAAAAATCCACAATTAGTATATGACATAGTATCTCAAGTGAAAAAAAATGTAGATGCCGAAGTTACTGTAAAAATAAGAAGTGGCTGGGATAGTAAAAATATAAATGCTGTAGAAATTGCCAAAATATGTGAACAAGCCGGAGCAAGTGCTATTACTGTTCATGGAAGAACAAGGAGTCAAGGATATTCAGGAGATGTTGACTTAGATATTATTAAGAAGGTTAAAGAGAATGTTTCTATACCCGTTATTGGAAATGGTGATATTAAAGATGTTTATAGTGCTAAAAAGATGCTTGAATATACTAAATGTGATGCCATAATGATAGGAAGAGCTTTACTTGGAAATCCATGGTTAGTTAAAGAAATAGATACACATTTAAAAACAGGAAATTTATTACCACAACCAACCTATATAGATAGAATAAATATGTGTTATAAACATTTAAACTATCTTATGGAGTTTAAAAAAGAAAATGTAGCTGTCCTTGAAATGAGAAGTCATATAGCATGGTATGTTAAAACTATACCTTATCATAAAGAAATAAAATTAGCTTGTTTTAAAGCAAAAACTTATACCGAAATTATAGAAATACTTGATAATTATAAAAAAAAATTATATAATTATGAAGAAGGTGATTAAATGAATTCTGGTTTTTTTGAAAGAATGGTAGCATATATATTAGATATATTTATTGTTTCACTCGTTTTTTCATTAGTTGTATCTGGATTAAGCGCTGATACAGAAACATCTGAAAAAATGACAAAATTAACTGAAAACTTTGTTAATGGTGAAGTAACACAAGAGAAATATATAGAAGAATACAATAATTTATTATATGAGTCACAAAAAAATAATGTCATAGCTAATAGTTGTCAAGTTATATTATTTATTGGTTATTTTGTAGTATTCCAAGCATTAAATAAAGGACAAACAATAGGTAAAAAACTACTTAAAATTAGAGTTGTAGATAATGAAACTAATAATCCTGCTAATATGAAGCAAATTATTCTTAGATCATTATTTATATATAATGTTATTTCAATGATATTAAGTATTTTATTAGTGTACATTATACCAAAAAATAATTATTTCGTTGGAGTATCATTAATCACAATAATAGAGTCTATTTTTATAATAATTACTACCATAATGGTTGTATATAGAAAAGATAAAAGAGGACTACATGATATAATTGGAAAAACTAAAGTTATATCAGAAAGAAGGTAAAGTATGGAACACACAGAACAAGAATTAGTTAGAAGAGAAAAGTTAGATTACCTAGTTAGCAAAGGTATTAATCCTTTTGGTAGTAGGTTTGATGTTACTTCTAATTCCAAAGAAATTAAAGAAGCGTGCTCTGATAAAACAAATGAAGAGTTAGAAGAAATGAATATGCAAGTTAGGGTAGCTGGTAGAATTATGACTAAAAGAGGAAAGGGAAAAGCTGGATTTATGCATATTCAAGACAAATATGGACAAATTCAAATATATGTTAAGTTAGATAACGTAGGAGAAGAAGAATATGATTTATTTCTACGAGCTGACTTAGGAGATATCGTTGGAATAGATGGAACAGTGTTTAGAACACATATGGGTGAATTATCTATTAAATGTACAAAATATACTCACTTAGTAAAAGCGCTAAGACCACTACCAGATAAATATCACGGACTTGTTGATGTTGAAGAAAGATTTAGAAGAAGATATGTAGATTTAATTATGAATGAAGATGCAAGAAGAGTAGCTTTTGCTAGACCAAAAATAATAAGATCAATTCAATCATATTTAGATAATTTAGGATATGTTGAAGTAGAAACACCTGTTTTAAATAGTATTCTAGGAGGAGCAGCAGCAAGACCTTTCATTACACATCACAATGCATTAAATATGGAATTTTACTTAAGAATAGCTACAGAATTACCTCTAAAAAGACTTTTAGTCGGAGGAATGGATGCTGTTTATGAAATAGGTAGATTATTTAGAAATGAAGGAATGGATAGAAATCATAATCCCGAGTTTACAACAATAGAATTATATAAAGCATATAGTGATTTAGAAGGAATGATGGATATTACTGAAAATATTATTGCTAATGCTGCAATGACTGTAAATGGCACTACAGATATTACTTGGAAAGGTCATACTTTCTCTTTGGCTCCTAAGTATAAAAGAATACATATGGTAGATGCTATTCGTGAAGTAACAGGAATAGATTTCTTTAAAGATATGTCACTAGAAGAAGCCAAAGAACTTGCTATTAGTCATAATATTCCTATTGAAGAACATTTTTCATATGGACACATAGTTAATGCTTTCTTTGAAAAATATGTTGAAGAGACTATTGTTGAACCAACATTCGTTTATGGACATCCAATTGAAATTAGCCCATTAGCTAGAAAAAGTTCTGATCCTAGATTTACAGAAAGATTTGAGTTGTTTATATGTGGTGGTGAATATGCCAACGCCTTTACCGAATTAAATGACCCAATTGATCAATATGAAAGATTTGTAAATCAGATGAAAGAAAGAGAACTTGGTAATGATGAAGCTAATGAAATGGATATAGATTTTATTGAGGCCTTAGAATACGGCATGCCTCCAGCAGGTGGTATGGGTATGGGTATAGATAGATTAGTAATGATGCTAACAAATAGTGAAAATATTAGAGAAGTAATATTGTTCCCACACATGAAAAAGAAAGATTAAATAGGGTTTTACAAAACAAAGGAGGATATATGAAAAAACATGGTTTGTTTAAAATTTTAGGAATAATTATGTTTATCATGATTATTCTAAGTTACTTCCTAAAAGGAAGAGGAGGAGAATTTAATTATATTGGTTTAGGAGATGTTTTCTTAAACGGTCTTCAATCAATGTATTATTTCTTCGATACAGTTTTATTTATATTTGTTATTGGAGGATTTTATGGTGTATTAAACAAAAGTAGTTCATATAAAAAACTACTAGATAAAATAGTTACTTCTGTAAAACCACTTAATAAGAAATTTATTTATGCTGTAATAATAATATTTGCTATAGTAGCATCACTAACAGGAAATGTATTACCACTTTTGATATTTATACCATTTGTCATATCTATAATTCTATTATTAGGATATGATAAATTAGTAGCAATATCAGCTACTGTAGGAAGTACACTTATCGGATATATTGGAGGAATATTTGTAACATTTAGGAATCCAGCTGATTATTATGGTGTAAGTACTACTACTTTTGAAGAATTTGTGGGACTAGAAAATAAATTTGCTAATATTTTTCCTAAATTATTACTATTATTTGCAGCAATCGCATTACTAATATTCTATATAAGTAAGCATATTAAGGCAGTTGAAGAGAAAAAAGTTAAATATGAAATAAATGATAATACAGACTTATTAGTTACTGAAGTAAAAGGAAATTATAAAGATATAAAGACTTGGCCAATTATTGTAATTTTATCATTAATATTTATACTAATGGTATTAGGTATGATGCCTTGGAATTCATTATTTGGTATAGATTGCTTTGATAAATTTCATACTTGGTTGACAGGTTTATCAATTAAAGAATTTGCTATATTCCCTAATATTATTTCAAAATATTTCAAAGGATTTGGAGCATGGACTGAATTAGGAAACTATATGATGTTAATGATAGTATTACTAGTATTTATCTTTATTATTAAATTAGTATCTAAAATGAAATTTGATGATATGATAGAAGGCTTTATTGAAGGAGCTAAAAAAATGTTACCTTCAGTAGCACTAGTACTTACAGCATATACTATATTAGTTTGTGTATATAACAATGGATTTATAGAAAATATGATTACTAGTTATGGCAAATTTAATTTTGGATTATCTAGTTTAATTGCTATACTAGGATGTATAACACATGTTGATATCTATTACATTGCATCAAGTGTATTTTCTCCAATGTTAGCATTAATTACAGATGAAACAATATTATCTTCTGTAGCTATTCTATTCCAAGGAATTTATGGAATAATATCTATAGTAGGACCAACAAGTATCATCTTAATTGTATGCTTAACATACTTAGATGTACCATACACAACATGGTTAAAATATATATGGAGATTTATTCTATATTTAGTAGTATTATTAGCTTTAGTAGTATTATTAACTATATTTTTATAAGAAAAATTAAGTCACATACTGTGGCTTTTTTTATATAGTTTGGTTATAACAATAAATAATACTATAAAAAAAAGTATTATTATGATAAAATAATATTACATTATTTATGGAGGAAATTATATATGAAAGTAAAATATACATTATTACATAATGATAAAAATACAAAGGCAAGATATGGAACATTAGAAACAAACTATGGAAAATTTGAAATGCCCATGTTTATGCCCGTAGGAACACAAGCAACAGTAAAAACATTAGATTATCGTGATCTAAAGGAAATAAATTCAGGAATCATATTAGCTAACACATATCATTTATGGATAAGACCAGGAGAAGACATTGTAGATAAAGCAGGTGGCTTACATAAGTTTATGAATTATAATGGACCAATATTAACTGATAGTGGTGGATTTCAAGTATTCTCACTAGCTAAACCCAAAAATATAAAAGAAGAAGGAGTAACATTTAAAAATCACTTAAGTGGAGAAAAGTTATTATTAACACCAGAAAAATCAATTCAAATACAAAATAAGTTAGATAGTGATATTGCTATGTCTTTTGATGAATGTATACCATATCCAGCAACTTACAAATATGCTAAAGAATCAACTGAAAGAACTCTACGTTGGGCAAAAAGAGGAAAAGAAGCTTTTAACAATGAAAGACAATCATTGTTTGGCATAGTCCAAGGAGGAGAGTATCAAGATCTAAGAGAATTTAGTGCTAAAGAAACAGTGAAAATAGGCTTTGATGGTTATGCTATCGGAGGAACTAGTGTTGGTGAAGGAAAAGACGTTATGTATAAAATGATAGAAGATGCTATCAGGTATTTACCAGAAGATAAACCAAGATACCTAATGGGAGTAGGAGATCCAATAGATTTATTTGAAGGAGTTAAAAGAGGGGTAGATATGTTTGACTGTGTCCATCCAACAAGACTAGCAAGACATGGTCATGCATTTACAAAATATGGAAAAATAAATATAAAAAATAATAAATATAAAGATGATTTTACACCTATAGATATAACTTGTGATTGTGAATGCTGTAAGAATTACACTAAAGCATATATAAGACATTTAATAACCTGTGATGAAACATTAGGACAAAGACTATTGTCAATTCATAATCTAAGATTTTTAATAAGAATAATGGAAAATATTAGAGAGTCTATTAAAGAAGACAGATTTTTAGATTATGAAAATACTTTTATGACTGATTATTTAAAATATAAAGACAAATAAATAATGTAAAGTTATAAAAAAAGATAAAATAATTAATTATCATGTGTTATTATTATATTAGAGGGATATAAATGAAAAGTACTAAATTAGATAAACAACTTTTATTTATAATGATAGCATTAACCATTTTTGGTATGATTATGATACTAAGTGCCTCATCAATGGCATCATATATGAGATATAACAAAAGTATTAATTACTACTTAATTAGACAAGGAATATTTGTTTTATGTGGATTAATAGCCTTTTTAATAACTTTGTATTTTCCTACAAAAGTATTCAAAAAAACATCATTTACAGTAACAATACTTATAACTATATCATTATTTTTACTATTAATAATAGGGGATAAATTTAACCCAACAGCCAAAAGTTGGTATTATATAGGGCCAATATCATTACAACCAAGTGAGTTTATTAAACCATTTCTAATTCTATTTCTAGCCAATTACTATGAAAAAAATAAAGATCACTTAGATGACCAAATAACAATATTAAAACCAATGATACTATGTATAATAGTCTTTTTATTGGTAGCTATGCAACCAGACTTAGGAACTGCCAGCATAATTGCCTTAATATCATTAATCATATATTATGTTATACCTGTTAGAAAAGGTCAAAGAAAAATAGTTACCAGAATACTCCTTATTGGAGGAACAGCCTTTGCTTTTTTTGCAGTACTTACAAATTTTTCATTTCTAAAAGACTATCAAAAAGAAAGATTAAACTTCTTACGTCCATGTGAAAGATATTCTGAAGATTCTGGATATCAACTATGTAATAGTTTAATTGCTTTTAAAAATGGTGGATTAAAAGGAAAAGGAATTGGTGAAAGTACTCAAAAATACTTGTATTTACCAGAAGCACATACCGATTTTATATATCCAATAATCGTAGAAGAATGGGGATTAATCGTTGGCATAATAATAATATTAATATATCTATATATGCTATACAGAATGATAAAAATAACCAAAAATGCACATACCCTAAGTAATTCTATAATAGGAATAGGCGTAACATCATATTTTTTCTTACATATTGTAATTAATCTATTGGGTGTTATGGGGTTAGCACCATTAACTGGAGTTCCACTACCATTCCTATCATATGGAGGATCATATACCTTAACGATTTTCTTCGCTATGGGATTAATACAAAGAGTAAACTATGAAACATATAAACACAATAACAAAACAACCCATTCAAAGAAAAAAAGAATATCTACTTAGACTACAAAATTAGTAGTCTTTTTATCTCAAAAATTACCATTTATTTTCTTGTAAAAAATGTGTAAAATAACTTGATATAAAATGTTCTTATGCTAGAATATTAAGTCAAGAAAAGGAAGTGATTAGCTTTATTATTATATATATAGTTATAGTAATAAACTAATCATTTTTTTAAAGAAAGTAGGTTGTTCTATGATTGAAACTAATTTACCAGTACTCTTGTTAAAAGAATTAATTTTACTTCCTTTTAACGAAATTAGAATAGAAATATCTAAAGAAGAAGATAAAAAAGTATTAAATATAAGTGAACAAAATCATGAAAATTACATTCTTTGTGTCAATGTCCCTGATTTTGTTGAAGAAAAACCAAGTATAAGACATCTACCCAAAATAGCTATTTTAGCTAAAATAAAATCAAAAATAGAACTACCAAATGGATTAGTTAGACTAGTTTTAATAGGTATAGATAGGGTAGAAGTTCTAAACTATGTTGAAGATAATGATAATAATTTATATTCATATGTTGTAAGTACTAAAGAATATGATTTTGATGAAATGGAAGCAACAGCCTTAAAAAGAATTCTATTAAAAGATTTAAATGAATATATAGAAATATCACCATATATATCTAATAATGTATTAGGAAGAATTAATGGAATAAATAATATAGGAAGATTATCAGATATTATTGCCTTTGAACTACCAATAGATTATCATGATAAATTAAAATATATTGAAATGACTAATCCTATGAATAGATTAAAATTAACTATTGAAGACCTACATAAAGAGATAGAAACTGTTAAAATAGAAGATGAAATAGAAACAACACTAAAATCAAAAATAGATATAGAACAAAGAAATTATATATTAAGAGAAAAAATAAGATTAATAAAAGAAGAACTAGAAGAAGATAACTTAAAAGAAAATGATATAAAAGAGATAAAACAAAAATTATTGTCTCTACAAGCACCAGAAAAAATAAAAGAAAGAATTCAAAAAGAAATAGAAAAATATGAAATGCTCTCTGATAATTCACCAGAAGTAGGAATAATTAGAAATTACATAGAATGTCTAATGTCACTACCTTGGGAAATATCTACAGAAGACAATAAAGATATTTCTAAAATAAAAAGTGTTTTAGATAATAGTCACTATGGATTAAATGAAATAAAAGAAAGAATTATAGAATATATAGCTACTAAAGATATATGTGATAAAGACCAATCTATAATTTGCTTTGTAGGTCCTCCTGGAGTAGGAAAAACAACAATGGCTAAATCAATTGCTAATGCCTTAAATAAAAAATTTGTTAAAATAAGTGTTGGGGGCTTAGATGATGTAAGTGAGATAATTGGTCATAGAAAAACATACATAGGATCATATCCAGGAAAAATTATTCAAGGATTAAAGAAAGTTAAATCTAATAATCCAGTATTTTTAATAGATGAAATAGATAAAATGAATTCAAATAATAAATCAAATCCAATAGCATCTCTATTAGATATATTAGATAAAGAACAAAATAACAGATTTGTAGATAATTATATTGAAGAAGAATTTGATTTATCAAAAGTAATGTTCATATTAACAGCAAATGATCTATCATCCATTCCAACTGAAATAAAAGACAGATTAGAAATCATAGAATTAAATAGTTATACTATCGAAGAAAAAGAAAGTATTGCAGAAGAATATATTATTCCATCACTAAATAAAGAATATAATTTGAATTTAACATTCTCAGATAAAGTAATTAAAGAAATAATAATATATTACACAAAAGAAGCTGGTATTAGAGAACTAAATAGATGTATAACAAATATTTATAGAAAACACATTACATACTCATATGATGGTAATGAAATAGAAGATATAAAAAAGTACTTAGGTAACTATAAATATAAATATTTATATAATAATAAATGTGCTAAACCAGGTATAGTCAATACATTAGCTTATACCCCATATGGTGGATTAGTTTTAAAAACTACATCTGTCTACTACAAAGGAAATGGTAATATAGAAATAACAGGACAAATAGGAAATGTTATGAAAGAAAGTACCACCATTGCTCTAAGCTATATAAAAGAAAATAGTGAAATATTTAATATTGATTATAGTCTATTTACTAATGATTTTCATATTCATTTTGAAGAAGGAAGTATCCCTAAAGATGGACCATCAGCTGGAGTTTCTATAGTTACATCTTTAATTAGTACTTTAAAAAAGATGACTATACCTAATACTGTAAGTATGACTGGAGAAATAACTTTAAGAGGTAAAATATTACCAGTGGGAGGATTAAAAGAAAAACTAATAACTGCTACAATAAGTAATATAAAAACAGTTTATGTTCCATTAGATAATAAAGAAGAAGTAATGGAAATAGATAAAAGTATAACATCCAAATTAAAAATTAAATATGTTGATGATTATATAGAAATATATAATGATTTATTCCAAGAAAAATAACACTATCAAAGTGTTATTTTGCATAGTGATGGCAAGTATTTTGTAATTAGATAAGAATTATCAGCAATTAAAAAGAGTAAATTAGTTTTAGTAATTATTTGCCTTTTCACCATATCTAGCTATCAAAAAAATAAGAGAAACAGAAATAATAACAAGTCTAAGCTTTTTAAAAATACAGAGAAGTTTAGAGTATACTCGAAACTATTTGACAAAATAAAAATAAAATGATAAAATATATTCAAATAATAGAAAGGAAAGAAAAGTTATGATAAAACGTGAAATGTATTTAAAAAAAATAAGAGACTCATACGATAGCGAACTTATAAAAATAATAGTGGGAGTTAGACGTTCAGGAAAATCAGTATTAATGATGCAAATAATAGATGAATTAAAAGAAAAAGGAATTAATGAAGATCATATTATATATATTAATTTTGAGGACTATGATTATACAGATTATACTAAACCTAAAGAATTTAATAAATATATAAAAGATAAAATTAAAGATAATGATAAATACTATTTATTATTTGATGAGATACAAAATGTCGAAGATTTTGAAAAAGTAATAAACTCATTTAGAGTAACAATGAATGTTAGCATATTTATAACAGGATCAAATAGTAAAGTTCTTTCTGGAGATTTATCAACACATCTAGCGGGCAGATATATTAATATAAAAATGATGCCATTTACATTTTCAGAATATTTAGAACTTCAAAATAGTCAAGGAATAATTAAAGATAAAGATGAAGCTTTTTTAGAATATGTAGAATGGGGGGGAATGCCTCAAATATATAATTCTACAAGTATTCAAGAAAGAAAAATGTACTTAAGAGATTTATATAATACAGTTATTTTAAAAGATATAGTTGAAAGAAACAATATAAAAGATGTTAACCTTTTAAATAGAGTAATTCAATTTATGATGGAAAATATAGGTGGTGTAATATCTGCAAACTCAATAACAAAATTTTTAAAAAATGATAATGTTATAACAAGTGTAGATACAGTTTTAAATTATATTGAATATATAAATAATTCAATGATAGCGAGTAAAACTAGCAGATATAACATAAGAGGAAAATCAGTTATGACATTGCTTGAAAAATATTATGTAGTAGATTTAGGATTATTACAACTAAAAAGTTCTCCAATTGAAAAAAAAGTAGGAGGCAGACTTGAAAATATCGTATACAATGAATTGATAGCTAGAGGATATGATGTTTATATAGGAAAAACAGATAACGGAGAAATTGATTTTGTTGTAGACGATTTTGGAGATAGATTTTATATACAAGTGGCAGATTATTTATCAAGTGATGAAGTAGTAGAAAGAGAATTTGGTGCATATAAAAATGTAGCAGATAATTTCCCTAAATACGTTATAACAATGGATAAAATCAATTATAGCAGAGATGGGATTATTCATAAAAATATAATAGATTGGCTATTAGAAAAATAATAAATATATCAAAGAAACAATGTTAAAAGTAATAAATATGAAGCAAATATAAAATAACACTATCAAAGTGTTATTTTATATTTGCTTCAGGATCACACGTAGAATTTATACCAAGATTATTAAGTATTTGAAGTTCAATATCGGGAATTATATAGGTAGCATGTAATTGACAACCATTAAGTTTCGATAAATTATCTAAAGACTTAGTAATAATTGGATTAGTAACTGAACAAATACTAAGTGCTAATAAAACCTCATTAAGGTTTAAAGTATATTCTTTAAAATTTAGTGTCTTATCTTTTAATTTTAAAATAGGCTCTAATATTTTAGGAGATAACAAGTCAACATCATCTGGTATTTTTGTCAAATATTTAATAGCATTTATAATCGTACTACTAATTGGAGTAAGAAGAGTAGTTTGTCTTCCGGTAATATATTTTTTACCAATACAAATACAAGCCGAAGGCTTACCAGATGACTTCTTCTTTTCCAAAGCTTTAGTAGCTACAATACGATCATTTTCACTAATACCTAATTCATTCATTAGTATCTTAATCCTATTAGGAACTTCTTTATCAACAAGCCCCTTCTTAAAATCAACCATAGCTTTATAATATCTTCTAATTATTTCATCTTTAGAAGCCTCAACAATAACATCATTATCTACTATACATTTACCAATAACATTAACTCCCATATCAGTAGGAGAGTAATAAACATTTTCATTAGTTATTTTAAATAATATTTCTTTTAAAACAGGAAATATTTCCAAATCTCTATTATAATTAACAGCTGTAACACCATATTTTTCTAAATGAAAATAATCTATCATATTTTTATCATTTATATCTGCCGTAGCAGCTTCATAAGCTATATTCACCGGATGCTTTAAAGGTAAATCCCAAACAGGAAAAGTTTCAAATTTAGCATAACCTGCTTTTACTCCGTTTTTATATTCATGATATAATTGTGACAACGAAGTAGCTAATTTACCTGAACAAGCCCCTGGCGCTGACACTACCACTAATGGCTTAGAAGTCTTTACATAAGGATTTGCACCATACCCTTCCTCAGAAACAATAGTGTCTACATCAGTAGGATAACCTTTAGTAAAAGTATGTATATATGAAGTAACATTATAATCATTTAACTTATTTATAAATTGATTAACCCCTTGTTGATTATTAAACAAAGTAATAACAACATTATTAATAGTAATACCAACGCCTCTTAGAAATTCTATTAATCTAAAAACTTCCATATCATACGAAATAATTCTATCAGCTCTAATTTTATTTCTCTCTATATCATTAGCATTAATACACAATATAACCTCAGCTTCATCTTTTAATTCTTGCAATAATTTAATTTTAATATCAGGCATAAAACCAGGCAAAACACGAGCAGCATGATAGTCATCTACCAATTTACCACCAAACTCTAAGTATAACTTATCAAACATTTTAATTTTTTCCCTAATTTTATCTCTTTGTAACTTTAAATATTTTTTACTATCAAAACCAAT
>ERZ506979.986-NODE-986-length-14130-cov-4.189272_pt1 | contig 14130 bp, 10 predicted proteins | sample MGYA00512887_ERZ506979 | MGnify/ENA metagenome assembly ERZ506979 | reverse complement strand
GCAGGTCGACCTTGTTCAGGAACACGACGATAGCGGGCACGCCCACCTGACGGGCCAGCAGGATGTGCTCACGGGTCTGAGCCATGGGGCCGTCGGTAGCAGCGATGACCAGGATAGCGCCGTCCATCTGAGCAGCACCGGTGATCATGTTCTTGACGTAGTCAGCATGGCCGGGGCAGTCAACGTGTGCATAGTGGCGCTTGTCGGTTTCGTACTCAATGTGAGAAATAGAAATGGTAATGCCGCGCTCGCGCTCTTCAGGAGCCTTGTCGATGTTCTCGAATGCGGTAAAGTTTGCGGTTGCAGTACCGTGAGAACCATCATTGCTGGACAAGGTCTTGGAAATTGCAGCAGTCAGCGTGGTCTTGCCGTGGTCAACGTGGCCGATAGTACCAATGTTAACATGCGGCTTAGAACGCTCGAACTTCTCCTTAGACATTATTCCTCCTTATTGGTGGGAATGCACAAATTCGCCTTGGTAGGCGATTTTGTAAACGATAAAGTAAAAGCTTACCGTGCGTAAGCGGAAAATTTGGTAGCGGTGACTGGATTCGAACCAGTGACGCCACGGGTATGAACCGTGTGCTCTAACCAACTGAGCTACACCGCCAAAATGGTGCCCACAAGCAGACTCGAACTGCTGACCTCTTCGTTACCAACGAAGTGCTCTACCTGCTGAGCTATATGGGCGAGATGGTGGGAGTGCAAGGATTCGAACCTTGGAAGGCTGAGCCAACGGATTTACAGTCCGTCCCATTTGACCGCTCTGGAACACTCCCGAATTCGCTTGTAATCATGTGCAATTTTCAAGCTGCTGCTCGGTTCGAACGTTGTTTCCGTTCAAGCGAGCAAGGGAATAATACGCTAGGTATCCACCCCGTGTCAACACTTTACACGCCCCCGGGCATGTCCATATGGCATCTTTTTTCACATACCGTTTCAAATTGTCATAAAACCCCAGGTCAAACTCATTTTATTTACCTTTCTCATTTCGCAAAAAAACGGCTGATCCGAGGTTAGATCAGCCGTTTTCCAAAAACTTTTTTCAAAAAATATTTTTCAGTAACAGCGCAATTTAGCAGTCAGCTTCCAGGTATGAATCGAACTCGTCGGTCACTTCCTTAGACGGAGCCTTGGTAAGAAGCGAGACCGCAATGATGGCAATGAGGCTCAACACGAATGCAGGCAAAAGCTCATATACTGCGAAGAAACCGCCAAGCGGCTTTATGAACGTATGCCATACCAAAACCGCAATAGCGCCCGTCAGCATTCCCGCCAAGGCACCCTGCAGATTAGTTCGACGCCAATAAAGGCTCATGATGATCAGCGGACCAAACGAAGCACCGAAACCTGCCCACGCGTACGAAACCACCTGGAAGATGGACGAGTTCTCATCGAGCGCGATAACAATACCGAACAGGAGCACGGCAACCAAAGTAAGTCGGGCAACGATCATCACCTGAGAGTCGGTAGCATCCTTCTTGATCAATCCCCTATAGATGTTCTCCGCAACTGCCGAACCGGAGATAAGCAAGTAGGAAGACGAAGAAGACATTGACGCTGCAAAGATGCCGGAAACCACAAGACCGCACATGAAAGAGGGCAAGATCATATTTGAAAGAACAATGAAGACACTCTCCGCACTTGCCTGTGTGAGGAATTCCGTGGGAATGACTGCTCGACCAATCAGGCCAATAGACACCGCACTGAACAAGGAGATTACAACCCACACCGTTGCGATACGACGAGACTTACGTAGCTCGCAAGAATGGGTGGCGCTCATAAAGCGGATAAGAACCTGCGGCATACCAAAGTATCCCAATCCCCATGCCAGACCAGAAACGATAGTAACCATGCCATAGGATCCCGCTTCGCCGAACAACGGCGCTCCGCCTTCAACTATCTGTTTGCCACTTTCGTCCAAAATAGGCGTTGCGATCTCGGTTCCCGAGAGGAAGCCAGGAATCGACTGCAAGAATGCAACAGTATTGTCGATACCACCAGCAGCAGTGATGGAACCAACCAGAACGACCACCAATGCGCAAATCATAATGCTGCCCTGGATAAGGTCGGTGGTGCAAACGGAAAGATATCCGCCCACAAATGTATAGAGGAACACGATCAAGGCGCCAAGAACCATCATGGTTGCGTAATCGAGACCGAACAGCGTAGCAAACAGCTTGCCGCATGTTACGAAGCAGCTACCTACATAGATAGAGAAGAACAACAGGATGACTAATGCAGAAATGGTCATAAGGATGTTCTTGGAATCATGGAATCGATTAGAGAAGTAATCGGGAAGCGTAATGGAGTTGTTAGCAACTTGCGAGTACTTGCGCAAACGCTTAGAAACAAACAACCAATTAAGGTAGGTACCAATCGCCAGGCCGATAGCCGTCCACATTGCATCAGACGCACCCGTGAAATAGGCCACACCAGGAAGGCCCATAAGCAACCAACCCGACATGTCGGATGCCTCAGCAGAAAGCGCAGTGAGCCAAGGGCCTAGCCTGCGCCCTCCTAAGAAGTAATTCTCCGTTGATTGGTTCGACTTCTTCGCGTACACGAAGCCGATAACCACGACAACGATGAAATAGAGGAGCATTGCAAGCAATACCCAGAAATCGTGAGATACCATACCGTTCGCTTTCCGTTTTCCCGTGCTGAGCAAAAACCCAGCGGCTTCACCTAACGCTGCGATAGAAACACAGCACTACGCACTTTAGTACGCAATAGTGACGGATTATACGACAAGCATGATTCGATTGGGTTAACGGAGTGCTAGAACGGCTTTTTCGGTAACGGAACCCTAGCAGTTGCGCTTCAGCCAAACACGCAGCTCATTTTCCATACGCTCGAACTCCGCCTTGGTTCTTTCGTTGGAAAAGCCTTCTTCTAACCCCAAGGGCTTCTTTGCAATTTCGAAGATTTCGCCCTGCTCCACCAAAATCTTACGGCTCTCAGCATAGGTGAGATCAAAGGCGAAGCAAAGAAAACCCACAACGTAATCGGCAGGAAAAACCCGATCATTGCGCTTTACGCAACGACGCTCGGCAAACGCCTCGAGCACCGAGGAGGAAAGCCTGCTTTGGCGCAATGCGTCGAGAGAAACGCCCAGAATAGTATCTGCATCACTAAGGCTGATGGTGTGAAGGATATCGAGCTTGTCGGCATCGCGCACGATGTTGCAGAAGCGCCGCGTTCTATCGGGCAAATCATCAGGCAGGCGATAGTCACTATGAGTGGCTATCGCGGCATGAATCAGCTGGTCTTCTTTGGACCCCTCAACAAAATCCCTCATCCGCACCTTTCCAGGGGCAAGCCCGGCAAAAAGAGCAATGCCAGGATTTCGGCGCGCAACCTGTCCGCAGGGTGATTCGGGGGCTACTTCGAATGGGGGCATCCCAGCAGGCTGGCTGAACAACACTTCAGCACCCAATTTGGCATGGTTGGTTGAGTGCGCGTCCAAAAACGTACCCCAACGACGCAGCTGCTCAAATCGACCCATATCATGCAGCAAGCCTATCGTCCACGCCAGGTCAAGATCATCCTGCTTCAAACCATTGCTCTCGGCAATCCGCTCGCACAAACCGGCAACCCTCTTTGAGTGCTCGATCTTCAATGCTATGCGCTGATTGCAGGAATCGTATGCCTCAACGTAATCGGAGAATGCCTGCTGGACTTTGCTGCGATCGATTTTCATTTCAGCCCTCTTTCTTCCTCTCTAAGCTTACTCTTGCTCGAACCGCAGAACCCACAGAAACCTGTAACTTCAATACCTGATACTTGCCGCGCCAGAATACAAAAAAGCGCGCCCCAACAGGAGCGCGCTTGATGAGTGCTTGCTAGGTTGGCGCTTATGCCTCGAGGAGCTTTTCCACGGAAGCAAGCTTAACGCAACAAACAAATACCTTCAGCGCCGACTCGAGCTCTTCCAGCGGAGGAAGAGTAGGAGCGATACGGATGTTGGAATCCCTGGGATCGTTCTTGTAGGGATAGGTAGCGCCGGCGCCCGTCATGGTAACGCCAGCTTCCTTAGCCATAGCAACGATGTGCTTTGCGGTTCCTTCAGGAGCATCGAACGAAACGAAGTAACCTCCGCGAGGATTGCTCCAAGAACCACAACCCGTGCCAGCCAAGCCTTCTTCCAGCATCTTCAGAACCAGCTCGAACTTCGGGCGGATGATGGAAGCGTGCTTTGCCATGTGGGCAGCGATGCCGTCAGCATCCTTGAGGAAACGAACGTGGCGCATCTGATTCAGCTTGTCGTGGCCGATGGTCTGAACGCCCATGCGCTTCTTGATTTCAGCAACGTTTTCGGGGCTTGCAGCCATAGCGGCAATGCCTGCACCAGGGAACGTTACCTTGGAAGTGGAAGCAAATTTGAAGTAACGGTTGGGATTGCCAGCCTCGGTGCAGGCCTTGGCAATATCGAGAAGTTGGTCCTGCTGTGCAGCATCATCATAAAGATGATGCACGGTATAAGCGTTGTCCCAGAAGATACGGAAATCTTCAGCAGCGCATTTCATGGAAGCAAGTCGACGCACTACCTCGTCGGAATAGGTGACGCCGCCAGGATTGGAATACTTAGGAACGCACCAAATACCCTTGAATGAGGAATCGTTTGCGACCAGTTCCTCAACGGCATCCATATCGGGGCCTTCATTGGTCATAGGAACGGTAACCATTTCGATGCCAAACGCCTCGGTAACACCAAAGTGACGGTCGTAACCAGGAACGGGACAAACGAACTTTACCTTGTCCAGCTGGCTCCAGGGAGTAGCGCCAAGCGTGCCAAACACCCAGCAACGCATGATGGTGTCGTACATAATGTTCAGGCTGGAATTGCCGAAAACGATGGTGTTCTCCGCTTCGTCATCGAGCATGGAAGCCATGAGCTTCTTGGCCTCCGGCAGACCATCAACTACACCGTAGTTGCGAATATCGGTACCGTTTTCGGCCTTGCAATCATTGGAAGAAGGCAGGATGTCCAACATGGGCATGCTCAAATCGAGCTGGTCGGAGCCCGGCTTACCGCGCGCCATGTTCAGGGACAACCCCTGAGCTTTATAGGTTTCGTATTCTTCGGTGAGTGCGGTTTTGAGCGTAGTGAGCTCTTCCTTCCCCAGTTCCGCGTAAGTGGGCATCATGCTTCCTTCCATCTGCCTTACAAAGCGAATGCGTCTTGCACCCGCAAGGTCTACCAATCTTTTTTAGTATAGATGTTGCCTGCGTCGCTCGCAAAAGAAGTCGAACTATTAGGACTTAAACGCAAAGCTCCGCATCGTATTGGGAGTGAACGGCAACTTCCTCCCCCGCTAGAAACATCTCATTTCTGAGATTGCACAATCGTCGTACTTATTGCCTTCGTACACCGAATCGATCCTCAGGGTGATCGAAGAGGTGCTCACCGCCGGGAAGCTAATCGATTGAACCACTCGATATGAGTCGGCAAGCGTTACCTGCGCTACCACCTCACCCGAATCGGCAATCAAAGAAACCTGCTTCGGGCGTGCATTCTTGTAATAGATGTCGGTTGATTTACCGTAACCAGCCACCAGTTCCAAACAGCTTACCGATGTCTTGCTACCAGAAGCGCGAGACATCGTTACACTTTGACCGGCCCCCGATCCGGACGAGCCCTCAACCCAGGCAGTGCTCCAATCTCCATCGCTTAAGTTGCTTGCAACGTACGTACCGTATTCGCTTGCGGGAAGAACAGAAGAGGCAGAATAGCTGCTCAAGAGGCACGCACCCATATCCCCGGAGAAGTCCGACAATGCACGAACCGAAACTTCGGTCTGCGTCGAAGAGCTCTCCTTCTTATGGGCAGCAGAGGAGTCGGAGCCCGCAGAGTCATGAGAAGATGCGTTGCTGTCGGAATCGTCGGTCTGCTGCTGCGAGGCGACATTGGAGGAGGGAGCTTCCGCCTCATTCGAAGCGGGACGCATGAACAAAACCAAGCAAACGATAACCACCAACGCAGCGGCAAGAGCCACAGAAAGAACAATCACCGCTCTGTTGACCGGTTTCTTGCTTGCCGCGGCGGGAACAGGTGAGACGGATGTTTGGCCCACGGCTTCCTGTTGGCAACCAGGCTCTGGGGCGGAACTCTGAGACAAGCCGCAATGCACACAGAACTTGTCTTCGTCTTCCAATTCCGACCCACAGTGAATGCAGTATTTCATGAAAGAACCTCCCGAACAGCACTAGGAATGTCCTTGGGCGCCAAGACGCATGCCGACGCCATTGCCAACTCTTCTTCATCACCGAAGCCATACGTGCACCCGATGAAGGGAATGCTTGCTTTCATAGCCACTTCACCATCGTGGAAGCGGTCACCCACCATTACGCGAGGGATGGCATGACGCTCCGCTACCTGCTGATATATCTGCCATTTCGGCATTTCGCCAAAATCTTCAGCGCAATAATAGGCGTCAAACCAAGCATCCAAGCCAAACATCGCACGATGCACCTCGCAATAGCGGGTGCGGCAATTGCTGATAAATGCGAGTTCGTAGCCATCCGAGCAGAGCGCATCGAGCATTTCGGGTACTCCCGGGAACAATCGAGCCTTGCCTTCCTCGGTAAGGCGATCCATTTCATTTCCCACGATTTCCGCCGCCTGGCGCCATATTACTTCGGGAAGGTTGGGAGCAAACGTGGTCCACATAGCTTCCGTAGTCCAGCCAAGCCACTTGCTGATCCATTCATCGGTAAATTCTTGCGGCGGCATGTGACCTTCAGCAACCAGCCAAGCATATGCTTTGCGAAATGCAGGACCATAGATCGCCATACTGTCATGAAGGGTCCCATCGAAATCGAAGAACACTGTTCCCTTAACGCTGGTACCACCCGCAAACTCAATAGCATTTTTTGCCCATAGGGAATCTTTCAGAGCAGCGCGACCCACGCCCACTAAATCGGCTTGGCCCCTCTCCAGCACACGCTCGGCACCTTCTGGGGTCCTCACGCCACCGGTCACAATTACAGGAACCGTTACCGCTGCGCGAATAGCAGCCGAATCTTCGCCGAAATAGCCTTCGGCCTTAGAGCCGTCACCGCGGTAACCGCATAAGCCACCCGAGATATCCAACAGGTCTACTCCCGCTTCTTCGAATATCTTGCATGCCGCAACAGCATCTTCCCTTGTTGCTCCGCCCTCTTCATAGTCGCAGGCACCCAGGCGAAGCGCCAACAGATAATCGGGTCCCACCTCGCTACGGACCGCTTCAATGACCCGACAATGCAAGCGAGTGCGGCCCGCTATGCTTGTGCCCGAATAGTCGTCGGTGCGCTTATTGGTTATCGGGGAATAGAACTGACTCAGAAGATACCCATGCGCCGAATGGATCTCAACGCCATCGAAACCAGCCTCTTTGGCACGACGCGCCGCAGACGCAAAATCGGCAACAACCTGGTCAATTTCCTGTTGGGTCATAGCATGCGCCTGCACCGCTTCCCCTCTTGTTGTGGTGTAGGGCATTGCGCTTGGGGCAGGCGCAGTCAAAGATTCGCCACCTAGGGCGGAAATCGACTTACCACCAGCATGGTTGATCTGCGCTACTACTTTACAGCCATTACGATGGATAACCTCAACAAGCCTTTTCAGGCCTGGAACATCATCGTCTGAGGAAAAGGAAACCTGCCCTTTGCTCGCCTGGCCTTCCTTGCAAATGTAGCTGTGCTCAGCGACCACCAAACCGAAATAGCCGCCCTTCGTCTTTTCGTCGTAATACTCGCACAGAGCATCGCTCACCTTGCCCTGCCCCTCCGATTTCTCGGTAGCCATTGGGGGCATTACCAAGCGATTACGCAATCTTGCCTTCCCCATAGGAAGAGGACGAATCAACAAAGACATATCAGCTCCTTCGTTGCAGCGGCGAAATACTATTAATACAGAATACTTGTTGCCGTGTTTCTAAACAAAAAACGACCCCAGCTCCAACGGTGAACCGCACCCATTTCTTTGATATCGAGAAATGGGTGCGGCCACACAACGGAGTGGGGTCGCACCAGTTTTGACGTTATGCCTCGATCGTCTTGATAAGGTTCACCATTTCAATGGCGCTCGTTGCGCAGTCGAAGCCCTTGTTGCCGGCCTTCGTGCCAGCACGCTCGATTGCCTGCTCGATGGTGTCGGTGGTTACCACGCCGAAGAGCACGGGCACACCGGTCTTCAAACCAACCTGAGCAACACCCTTGGCAGCCTCGTTGCAGACCAGATCGTAGTGAGACGTTGCACCGCGGATTACTGCACCCAGGCAGATAACGGCATCGTACTTGCCCGATTCTGCCATCTTCTGGGCAACCAGCGGAATCTCGAATGCGCCGGGAACCCATGCGATATCCACGTCTTCGTCCTTGACGTCATGACGGAGCAAGCCATCCATTGCGCCGCCGATCAGCTTTGAGGTAATGAACTCGTTGAAACGAGCGGCCACAATGCCAACCTTGATGCCCTCAGATACGAGCTTTCCTTCGAGAGTGTTCATATGCGTTTCCTTTCGCTATCCCCAGCGTTTTGGTGCCTGGGGCTAATTCCATTCGTTTCGGGACGCAGTCCCGTATTTGCTGCAGTTAGATCCGTTATTCCTCGACAGATTCAAGGATATGGCCCATCTTTTCCTTCTTCGTCTTCAGATAGAAGCGATCATGGTCGGTTGCGGGCATCTGAATCGGCACGCGATCGGTGATTTCAAGGCCAAACTCAGAAAGCTGATAGACCTTGTCAGGGTTATTGGTCAGAAGACGCATGGTCTTCACGCCCAAATCGCGCAGAATCTGTGCGCCGATGAAGTACTCGCGCTCATCTCCCTTGAAGCCCAAAGCAAGGTTTGCCTCGAGCGTGTCCATGCCCTTATCCTGCAGCTCGTAAGCACGAAGCTTGTTTACCAGGCCGATGCCGCGGCCTTCCTGGCGCATGTAAAGAACCACGCCGCGACCCTCTTCGTTAACCGCACGCATGGCAGAAGCGAACTGATCGCCGCAATCACAGCGCAAGGAGCCGAATGCATCGCCGGTAAGGCACTCCGAGTGAACACGAACCAGCAGATCTTCTCCATCAGCGATATCGCCTTTAACCAAAGCAACATGGTGCTCGCCATTGAGCTTGTTGATATAGGCATAGGCACGGAAATCGCCGTACTTGGTGGGCATCTTGGTATCAGCCACACGCTCTACAAGCTTGTCGTGCTTCTTGCGGTAATCTTGGAGAGCCTTGATCGAAATGAACTTCAAATCCCATTTCTCGGCAAGCTCGATAAGTTCAGGGGTGCGCATCATCGTGCCGTCATCGCGCATGATCTCGCAGCACAAGCCGCACTCCTTCAAGCCGGCAAGACGCATCAGGTCTACCGTTGCCTCGGTGTGGCCGTTGCGCTCAAGAACACCGTTGGGCTTTGCCATCAGCGGGAACATGTGGCCCGGGCGACGGAAATCCTCAGGACGAGCATCCTCATCAACGCACTTTCGAGCCGTGTAGCCACGCTCCTCAGCAGAAATGCCGGTCGTGGTGTCAACATGATCGATCGAAACAGTAAATGCCGTTTCGTGATTGTCGGTATTGGTGGTTACCATCTGGGGGAACATGAGCTTACGGCACAGATCGATGCTCATGGGCATGCAGATCAGGCCCTTTGCGTACTTCGCCATGAAGTTCACGTTTTCTGTCGTGGCGAATTCTGCGGCACAGATGAAGTCACCCTCGTTTTCGCGATCAGGATCATCGGTGCACAAGATCACCTTTCCCTGACGAAGATCCTCCAAAGCCTCTTCAATGGTGCTGAACTGGAACATTACTATCCTCTCATGTCTCCCGCATCGCAATGGGGAGACGCTTTCTCTTGATGTGCTATAAGAGCTCGGCAATTAAAAGCCGTTGCTCAGCAGAAATTCCTTGGTGATGCCGCCCTGCTTCCGCGATGCACCTTCATGTGCCTTCTTGACATAGGGGCTCACAGCTGAGGCGGACTGACGCACCGTTTCATCTGCAAGCTCCGGCGAACAAGCCAGAAGACGTTCGACGTATTTACCGACGCAGTCGTTTTCAAGATTCACCACGTCGCCCACGCGTTTGGTGACCAAATTAGTCTGAGCTCGTGTGTGCGGAATGATGGAAACGCTGAAGCTCTCGGAGTCGACTTTCGCAACAGTGAGGCTGATGCCGTCTATGGCAATGGAGCCCTTTTCAACGATAAAGCGCAAAATGGGAGCATCGCATCCTATGCGGTACCACACAGCATTGTCATCCTCGCTGATGCTTTTCACGGTGCCCACGCCATCGATATGGCCCGAGACAATGTGACCGCCGAAACGTCCACCGGCGAGCATAGCGCGCTCTAAGTTCACAGGGCTTCCTGGACGCAGCGCACCCAAAGACGAACGGTTCAGGGTTTCGTGCATAACATCGGCAGAAAAGCCGCTGCGCGTAAAGTCGGTTACGGTAAGGCAAACACCATTGGTTGCAATGCTGTCACCTAGATGAACATCCTCGAGCACTTTCGATGCCGCAACGGTAAGCACGCAGGAATGGGCTCCTTTGCGAATGGAAGCGACCTTGCCCACTTCTTCTACGATGCCGGTGAACATTTACTTCACCTCGCATTCGATAAGCAGATCTCGACCGAGCTGTGTCACCTTAGGGCTGGACAGCTCAATGGCATACTTGGGAGCATCGACGCCAAAGCCGCCTACGGGACTCGGCGCAGCTGCGCCGCCGAAGATCTTCGGCGCAACGTACGCCTGCACGCGAGACACCACTTCATAGGCCAAAACCGACCAATTGATCTCTGCGCCGCCTTCGACGATCACGCTATCGATGCCAAGCTCTCCGAGCTTTTCCATTAGGGCCTCGATGTCGACGTGGCCTGCCGACTCTGGAACCACGATGATGTCACATTCACGCTCACGATACGGCAAGTGCTTTTCCAAATCGCGTTCGCAGGTTGCTATGTACGTGGGAACCTCCGCCGCCGTCCTTACTACCTGAGAATCGATTGGGGTACGCAGGTGCGTGTCGCAGATGATGCGGATAGGATTCGAGCAACGGGGTTTGAATGAACCGAATCCACGCAAGGCGGAATCGGCGCTACCACCTTGATCGGCCTCAAAAGCGGCTTCGTCCTCTGCCATCTCCCTTTCGAGCAGATCCTCGAAATCAGATTCATCGATCGCTTGCAGTTCTTCCACATCGGACGATTCGAAGCTGTCCAATCGGCAGGTAAGCAGCGGGTCGTCCTTGATGACCGTGTTGACGCCCACCATGATAGCGGCATAGCGCTGACGATCGGCATGAACACGTTTGCGAGCCTCCTCGCCCGTAATCCATTTCGATTTGCCGCTCCTTGTGGCAATCTTGCCATCGAGCGTCATCGCATACTTCAGGATGACATAGGGTTTTCCCGTTTCGATGTAGTGGAAAAACGCTCGGTTGATTTCTTGGCATTCCTCAACCAAGACGCCCTGAACAACTTCGATGCCTGCCGCCTCTAGCTGGGCAACGCCGCCACCATCAACCTTGGGGTTGGGATCAGGGGCGCCCATAACTACTCGAGCGATACCTGCCTCAATCAGCGCTTCAGTGCACGGAGGCGTTTTACCGGTATGGCAACAAGGCTCAAGCGTTACGTAGATAGTTGCGCCTTCGGTGGCTTCGCCTCGTTGACGGCAATCGGCAAGCGCCTGTCGCTCCGCATGGAGTTCGCCAAAAGCGGGATGCCAGCCTTCGCCGATGATTCGACCATCGTGTACTACAACCGCTCCAACAAGAGGATTGGGATTGACCCAACCAGCGCCGCGCATAGCAAGCCCCAAAGCTCGCTGCATATACTCTTCATCAGTCAAGGAACTGCACCTCCTTTCATATTCGTTGTCGCGAATACCATCTTGAGTGGGTAAGCGACGAACGGAGATGCACCCTGCACGAAAAAAAGCCCTGGAACTAACATTCCAGGGCTTTCACATGACAAACAAGCACAGCCAAACGGCCGATCCGATTCATCGTCTTCTTCCATCCGGACTGTAACCGTTGGCTCTGGACTTGCACCAGATCAACCTTGCTTGCACAAGGGTCGCGGGCTTCGCGATTGCTTCCTTGCAGATAGCTTCGCGTTACCGCCAGTGAGGAGTTTCACCTCGCCCTGAAGACCGTATTCATTTTCCATTGGTTACTATAGCGCACTACAGTGCCCCGTCAAGAAAAAAAGCCGCGAGATAGTGAATCTCGCGGCTCTGTTGAACAGCAAAGTTGGGAGCTCAAGTGCCCAAGCGCTGTATTTACAGGTCCTTGGAGCCCTCTACGCGGCCTTCGAGGTAAGCCCAGAAATCATCAACATCTTGCTGGATTTCTTCGAGCAATGCCTCGTTGCCGGGCTTGAAGAGATGCTTGAAGCGACCCTGGGGCTTCAGGAAGTCCTTTACGGGAATGAGGTTCTTATCGCGAACCGGAGTGAGCTTCCACTTGCCGTTCTCAACCTCGAACAGAGGCCAGAACTTGGAGTTTACTGCCATACGGCAAATCTCTGCAGTCATGGAGGAATCAATACGCCAACCGCGGGGGCAGGGAGCCATAACATTAAGGAAGGCAGGACCGTCAACGGCAATTGCCTTTTCCGCCTTGCTTACCAGGTCGCGCCAATTGCCCACGGTGGCCTGAGCAACATAGGGAACACCATGAGCTGCCATGATAGAGGTGAGGTCTTTGCGCTTCTGGGGCTTGCCCTGCTGTTCCTTGCCAACTTCAGACGTGGTTGCCCATGCACCCTTGGGGGTTGCAGAAGAACGCTGGATGCCCGTATTCATGTATGCGCCGTTGTCGTAGCAGACATACACGATATCGTGGCCGCGCTCCATAGCACCAGACAGAGACTGCAAGCCGATGTCGTAGGTGCCGCCGTCGCCGCCAAAGGCAACGAACTTGATCTTCTTGTCTGCAGGGATTTTACCTGCACGCTGAAGGCCCTTATAAGCTGCCTCCACGCCAGAAATAGTTGCGCCCGCGTTTGCAAATGCATTGTGGATGAACGGAACGTTCCACGCGTTGTCGGGATAGATGGAAGTGGATACTTCCAAGCAGCCCGTTGCCGAGCAGCATACAACGTCGTAGTCGTTGCGGCCCATAAGGACCTGGCGCACTGCCATAGATGCGCCGCAACCGCCACACAGGCGATGGCCAGGAGCCAAGTCGTCGGGGCGGGCAGAAAGTTGCTTGATGTTTGCCATTGGATGCCCCTTACTCTTCGATGCCGAGATACTTGATGGAACCGTCGCCCTCGCCTGCAGCGCGTGCCTCAAGATCGGAGAACACGGTGTTCATCTGTTCGAGGGTGATGTCTGCGCCGCCGAGGCCCACAACATAATCGTTGACAAGTGCATCAACGCCATTTGCGTGGAAAGCGGAGCGAACCTCGAGCGCCAAGGGAGCGTGCGGGGAACCGAAGGAATCGGAGCGATCCAGAACAGCTACAGCCTTTGCGTTTTTGCAAGCTTCAGCGATCTGCTTTGCGGGGAACGGACGGAAAATGCGAGGACGAACAACGCCGACCTTCTTGCCCTGCTCGCGGAGCTTGCGAGCCTGGAAGCGAGCATTGCCTGCGCAAGAACCCAAAACAACGATGATGTAATCAGCGTCTTCGGTTCCCCACGCATCAACCAGTTCGAACGGACGACCCGTGATTTCGGCCCACTCCTTGCCATGACGCTCGAAGGCTTCCATGGCATTGTCGAGCGCATGACGCTCAGTGAGCTTGTACTTCATGTAACCGTTGCCAAGCGTTGCGAACATGCCCTGGCCAACTGGGTTTTCGGTATCAAGCAAAGGATACTTTGGCTCATAATTGCCTACGAAATCCTTTACCACCTGATCTTCTTCCATCACACAGCAATCCATAGCATGCGTGGTCACGAAGCCATCGAGCGTGGTAAGCACTGGAAGCAGAACATTAGGATCTTCAGCAACCTTGAATGCGATGATGGTGTTGTCGTAAGCCTCCTGAGCGGTTTCGGCAAACATCATGCCCCAACCGCAGTCACGAGCACTCATGATGTCAGAGTGATCGCCGTGGATGTTAATAGGAGCGGAAAGTGCACGATTGGCGTTTGCCATAACAATGGGGCAACGCATACCGGAAG
>ERZ506979.976-NODE-976-length-14199-cov-4.249364_pt1 | contig 14199 bp, 7 predicted proteins | sample MGYA00512887_ERZ506979 | MGnify/ENA metagenome assembly ERZ506979 | reverse complement strand
GCCTGCCGCTCAATAGGCGCCCAGTCGTAGGCGCTGATAATAATGATAAGCGTGTCCGGCCCGACCTCCCGGCGGATGCGCCGCGCGGTTTCCACGCCGTCCATGTCGGGCATCTTCCAGTCAATGAAGCAGACGTCGTAGTCATCGCCGTGCTCGTGCGCCCGCAAGATACATTCCACAGCCTCCCCGCCGCTGAGCACCCAGCGCGTGCGCAGGCCCATTTTTTCCAGCAGGAGCGAAGCATGCTCGCAGGTGCCGCGGTCATCGTCCGCCACCAGCACCTTGAGCGGGTCCAGCCCGGCGAAATCCTGCGGTGTCCGGCGTCCGCTCAGGCCGAAGGGCAGTTCCACAGTGAATTCCGTCCCCTCGCCCTCCCGGCTTTTTACCGTGATGCCGCCACCCATCAGAGAAACAAGGTTTTTGGTAATGGCCATACCGAGTCCCGTGCCCCCGAAGGTTGTGGAGGTGGAGGCCGTGGCCTGTTCAAAGGGACGGTACAGACGGCTGAGGAAAGCCCGGCTCATGCCGATGCCCGTATCGCGGATAATGAAGCGGAAGCGGATGGTATTGTTCTTTTTGTGGAGTTGATGAATTTCCAGCCGGACAGCCCCGCCGGCCGGAGTGAACTTGACTGCGTTGGAGAGAATGTTGAGCAGAATCTGATTGAGACGCAAGACATCCCCGCACAATTCCTCCTCATCGACTTCGGACAGGGATATTTCAAAATTCTGCTCCCGCTCCTGCGCCTGCGGCTGGATAAGATTGACCACGGCCTGAATGGCCATCCGGAAATTGAAAGGCTCGTGCGCGATGGACAATTTGCCGCCCTCAATCTTGGACATGTCGAGCACGTCGTTGATGAGGCCGAGCAGATGGCGCGAAGACTGGGCTATTTTGCCCAGACAGTCCTCCACTCTGGCCGGATCGTCCAGCCTGCTCATGGCAATGGTGGTCATGCCGATAATGGCGTTCATGGGCGTGCGGATTTCGTGCGACATATGAGAGAGAAAATCGCTCTTCGCGGCATTGGCCTTGCGCGCGCTTTCCAGGGCGTCGCTCAGTGTCCGCTGGTAGGCGATGGCGTCGGTCTGGTCGGCCAATACCGTAATATGGCGTTCCAAAGCACCGTTCTGGTAAACGGGATAAACCCGGATTTTGAATTGCCGTCCGTTCACGGCAAAGGCGACGTCCCGTTCAACCGGGCCGCGCAGGCTTCCGTCGTTGAAAACGGTCCGCAACCAGTCAGTTACCTCGCACGGCAGCAGGGAATACAAGGCATTGTTGTCCCGGTACAGCTCATCAGCATCCAGGCCGAGGATGCGTCCACTGTTGGAGCTGATGTATTCAAACTTTTCTTTGCTGCGGGCAATCAAAAAAACTTCGTCTATGTTTTCGGCCAGCAGGTTGAACAGCTTTTCCCGATAGGCGATTTCCCTGTTTTTCTTGCGCTCAAGCCTGTTCGTGAAAACAATCAGCCAGATGAGCAGCCCACCCATCAGCAGGGTAACCAGAATGGAGAAGACTCTTGTCCTGTCCATATCGGCCAGAATCGCCGCGCTTCTGCGATCGGCGGACTTGCCGAAACGGTCCAGCACGCCGTCCAGCGTTTCCAGATACGGAAGCAGCTCACGCCTGTAGTATGCATTGGCCTGATCAAATGTTGCGACTCCGGCGATTTCCCGGACCGCCCGTCTCCGGACCTGCCGGAACTCATGCAGCACCCTTTCCAGAGCGTCCAGATCCTCCTTTTCACCCAGATAGATAGGCTTGATCCTCGCGATGGCATCATCCTGCGCCTTCTCCTGACGGCTCAGTATTTCTTCGAACTTCGCGGGACTCAGGCCAGGCGTGGCGAGCAGGGCGGGCAAGGTGTTCCGCATCTCGTAGATGCGGGCTTTCATCTCCCGGGCTTCGCGCGAAACCAGATATGGGTGCTCATAAAGTCTCGTTGTTGACTCGCCCATCCGGTACATGGCGAAAACCACAAAGGCGACATAGCAGAGCGTGATGACGCAAAGACCCAGCATCCGCAGGTTTCTTGGAGACACGGCGGCGTATTTTCCGCCGGAAACGGCTGTATCGTTCTTTGCGCGCGACTCTGTCGCCGCGCTGTCCGGGAATGCGACGCGAATTTTCATATGCTGATCCCGATCCCACTCCGCCTGTCGGCGCGGTGCGGGTTCATCAGAGGTAAAAGCGTCCGTTGCCCTACGAGCGCAACGCTGCGCAGATATTATTGTAGCTGTCTGTAATCTCCGGCATCATGCTGACGGCTTCATCCCAGTCGCCGTTACGGATGTGCTGTTCCTGTCGCAGCACCAGCTCCCGCATGCTTTCGCAGCCCAGGGCGCCGCAGACGCTTTTCAGCGAATGCGCGGCCACCCCCGCCGCTTCGCGCTCACCGGCGGCAACGGCCGCCAGCAATCGGGCATAACTTTCTTCCGTAAGAAATTTTTGCAGATAGCGCGCCAGCATGGCTTCATTGCCCATAAAACGCTCAAGAGCGACGCTCAATGCGATTCCAGCCTCTTCCAGCCGCGTTTTCCTGTCCTGATCCATTTCTTCAACCTCATTTCCGGGCATCCGTCGCGCCGGTCAGGTAAAGGTTCCGTATCCGGCCTTCAATAGCCTGAAAACACGCCAGAAGCCGGGGATTGAATACGCCGCACGCTCCGCCGCAAATCATGCCGACGGCTTTGTCGAAACTAAAGGCCTCCTTGTACACCCTTTTGCTGACCAGGGCGTCGTAGACGTCGGCAATGGATACAATCTGCGCCCAGAGGGAAATATCGTCGCCCTTGAGTTTGTCCGGATAGCCGCTCCCATCCCAGCGTTCGTGATGATGCCGGGCGATGTCGTAGGCGTAGTCAAAAAAGGGAAGATCCCGCATCTGGGGAATTTGTGCCAGAAGGCGGCATCCTTCGGTGGTATGCGTTTTCATTATTTCAAATTCCTCGGCGGCAAGCCGCCCTGGCTTGTTCAGTATGGCGTCGGGAACGGATATTTTTCCCACATCATGCATGATGGCGGCCAAGGAAATATACTGGATTGTTTCCTCCGAAAAGCCTTCTCCCAGGGAAGAACAGGTCAGAAAGAGCCGGGCTATGTCGTGAATCCGCCGGACATGCTCGCCGGATTCGCCGCTGCGGAACTCAATGGCCGTGGCCAGAGAGGCTATCATCCCCATGTTCAGCTTCAGGATACGCTCGGCCTGCTGCTGTATTTCAGCCTTTTGCCGGTCGACAAGGTCCGCGAAGCGTTCGCGCGCCACAAAAAGTTCAATGACGGAATTGACGCGGCGCTGCACGATATAGGGCGAAATAGGCTTGGGGATGACATCCATCACGCCGAGGTCGTAAGCCTGCTTGATGACGCGCTCGTCCGCTTCGCCCGTAATCAGAAACACGGGAATCCGGCCGACCACCTTCTCTTTGCTGAGTTCAGCCAGCATGGTCATGCCGTCCATCACCGGCATGACCACGTCAAGCAGGATGGCGCAGACGCGTTGCCCGCGCTGCCGGAGCTTCACAAGCCCCTCCCGGCCGTTTTCCGCCATTTCAATGAGATAAGACCCGGCGAAAATATTTGCCAGCAGCGCGCGGTTCATTTCGCTGTCGTCAACAATGAGCACCGTGTCCGGAGCATCCGCCCGGCATCTGAATGAAGTTTCCATACGCCTTTGCTTACGAGTTGCACAGCATGTAACATTTTATATCGTGATTTTCCCCAGGCCCGAAAACGATATACGGCCTAAATATATACCTCACCTTCACTGCAAACCCAATTAAATCTAAAATGCGCAATATAAAAATAAATATGCTAAAAATCGTAATTGATTGCCTTTTTAAATATATTTCTTGTATTCATTAATCGTGTAGAATATGGTTTGAATAAAGCGTTTTAGCAATTTCTTCAAGTGTTCACATATCATAATTTTATCAATACACTTGCTCAAAATCTTAATATCATAAAAAACATAATGTACACTTATATAATTATATTTTTATCTATTATCAGCATGATCTCCTGCTGATCAATGTAGAGGAGAAGCCCGGATGACCCTGCTTATCAAGAGAGAGAGAGAGAGAGAGAGAGAGAGAGAGAGAGTATAATATAAGTATTGTTATTGTGATGAATACAGACATGAACGACATACTGCAGACCATGTCCACCGCGACGCTTTGTTTCGTCCTGTTTTTTTCGCTGACGGCGTCACTCGCGCGTGGCGCGACCCCTGATCCCGTTTCCGCGCCCATCCCCTCCCTGCCCTTTCCCGGCGAGGAAACCTTGCGGGACATGCCCATGACGCCCGGCAGCATCCGCGTCGGCTGTCCCACGGACTTTCCGCCCTATGCCTTTCTGGATGAAAAAGGTCGGCTTACAGGCATCTATCCCGAACTCATCACGACCCTGAACCTGCGCCTGAACGGCCTGCTTCAGGCCGTTCCACTGGAAGCAAACTATCCTTCCGGCAATATTCTCGCCCAATGGCCCGTGGAGGCCGTCATGGGCCCCGCGAAAGAACTGCCCGCCGACGCGCGGCTGTCCATGTCCATTTTCCGCTCTCAAGCCGTCTATCTCGGGCCGGAGCGGAGCAACGGCATGCGCCTGCTGCGCAAAAATCCCCTGCTGGCCATCGCCCTGCCCCACACTCCGGCTCTGACCGCCGTCCGCAGCCAGTACCCCAACATGTCCTTCACCTACCGGCGTACTCTGGACGAGGCCGTGCTGGCGGTACGCGCGGGCGAGGGCGGCCTTATCATCGGCGACGAGCTTTCCGTACTGGCCGGAAAGCGGGCGCTGCCTGACGGTTTCAACGTTCTGGGTCACGTGGGCAGCCAGTACCACGGTATCGGCGTACGTCCGGATTTGGACAACGTGCTGACGCTGCTGGACAACGCGCTGCTCAACCTGCCGCCTCAGGAGCGGGAAAGCATTCTGAACGCGTGGCGCGGCACGGGTCAGGCCCTGCATCTGAGCAGGGCGGAGAAAGTCTGGCTGGCCGCCAATCCCACCATACGCGTGGCCGTATACAGTCGCATGCCGTATGCCGACATGGCCCGGAACAGTTTCGTCGGCATGGCCGCCAGTTATCTGGAACGGCTGGGCCAACAACTGCATGTGACCTTCAGACCCGTGCCTGCGGCGGACAGGCAGACAGCGCTGCAACTTCTTCGGCAGGGCAAGGCGGACATGCTGGCGGCGCTCTCCGTCGTCACAGCGGAAAAGGAAGGTCTGCGGACGACGCGGCCCTGGTTGAACGTCTCCGTGGCCATCGCCTCGCCCCGAGATGCTGTGAAGCCCGACCTGGAAAGCCTCAACGGTCAGAACTTGAGCGTCGTCGGGCACAGCCTGACCGCGGAATGGATCGCGGCCAACAATCCCGGCATCACCCTGCTGCCCGAAGCCGGCGAGGCGGCGACCCTGGACGATGTGGACAGGGGCCGGGCGCAGGCGGCAGCGGGTGAGCTGGACAGCCTCATCCATTACATTCGGCGCGACCGCCTGGACAACATTTCCGTCAGCGGCTTCACGCCCTTCACCCAGAAGCTGGGCTTTGCGGCGCGCGCCGATCTGCCCCTGCTGCAATCGGCTCTGGACAAAGGGCTCGCCGCCATTCCTCCGGCCACGTCCCGACAGATCTACCTGCAATGGGCGCAGGCCGTGGAAGTGCCCTTCATGGACTGGGAAATGTTCTGGCGCTATGCCCTGACCGCGTTGTTCTGCATGCTGGCCATCGTGGGCGTGTTCGCCCATGTGAACCGCAAGCTGCGCCGGGAAATCCGGGAACGGCAGAAGGCCGAAGGCATCCTCAAACTCATTTTTGCGCACATGCCGGCGGCGCTCACGCTCTGCGACGCCCGGGCGCGCTGCATCGACAGCAACCGGGGCGTGGCCGAGGCCTACGGCCTGCGCCAGGAAAACCTCAGCGGCAAAACCTTCACCCAGGCCGGCGAGGAGGCCGCCCTGCCGCTGGCCGCCCTCGTCGAACTGCGCCGCCTGGAATCCGTGGCGGACCAGGCATTCGCAACCCGCCGTTGCCAGGACACCCGGCACGTCAACCCGCTCAATCAGGAGAACGCCTATTTCAACACTTGGTTCATGCCGCTCTTTGACAAGGACGGCAAGCCCGACTGCCTGATCGTGCTCAGCGTGGACATTACCCCCGCCATGCGTCTGGAGCAGGAACTGCGCCGGCGACTGGCCCTGAGCCAGGAAATCATGGATTCCCTGCCCCTGCCAGTGTGCGTGCATGGAAGCGACGGCGCGTTTCTGCTGGTCAACAAAGCCTACGGTGAGTTCATGGGGCTGCCGACGGCGGAACTGCCGGGCAAAACCGTGCAGGACCTGCCCCTGCTGACCCCGGAGCAGCGCGTGCACTATCGGGAGCAGATCGCCGCCCTGCTGGAGGGCGGCGGCAGCGTGCGGGAGGAAACCTTTTTTCTGAGTCCGGACGGCGCCAAACGCACGGTTCTGAGCTGTCTGAGCGCTTTCGCCGTGGCCGAGGGCGAAGCGCCGCTGGCGGCGGGAGCCATTGTGGACATCAGCGAACGCAAAGCCCTGGAAGAAGACCTGCGCGCAGCCCTGAACAAGGCCGATAAGGCCTCCCAGGCCAAAAGCTGTTTTCTGGCCCACATGAGTCATGAACTGCGCACGCCCATGAACGGCATTCTGGGGCTGAGCGAACTGCTGCTGCATGAGGATCTCACGCTCAGGCAGCGGGATTTTCTGGAAAAAATCCATTTCTCCGCCCGCATTCTGGTCCGGATCATCGGCAATATCCTGGAATTTTCCCGCCTGCAGAGCGACGCGCTGTATCTGAACGAATCGGTCTTTGATCTGCGCGAGGTGCTGGATTCGGTGCAGGCGGCGCTGGCCCCGGGCAGCCGCGCCAAAGGCCTCTCGCTCCGGTACAGTATCGCTCCGGACACGCCCTGCCTCTTGCTCGGCGACGGCGCCCGCCTCAGTCAGGTGCTGCTGGCCCTGGCCGGCAATGCCGTCAAATTCACGGAACAGGGCGGCGTCCGCATCCAGGCCGCTCTGGCGGAAAGGCGCGACGCGCAGGCCCTGCTGAGCTTCGAGGTCTGCGACAGCGGCATTGGTCTGGCTGGGGACGATCCGGCGCGGCTCTTCGAACCCTTTGCCCAGGGAGACGCGGGCATCCGCCGACGGCACGGCGGCGCGGGGCTGGGCCTGACCATCGCGCGCAAGCTGGTGGAAGCCATGCACGGCGAAATCAGTTGTGAAAGCGCGCCAGGCCGGGGTTCCCGCTTCAGTTTTACCGCCCAGTTCGATCTGGCCCGGACGCCGGACGCGGCGGAGGAGGAAGACGCGCCCGCCGGCAAAAGCGAAGAAAGGGAAGAAGATGCGGCCCTGAGCGCCATGTCTCCGGTCATCAAGGGCAGGCGCATCCTGCTGGCCGAGGACAATGCCGTCAATCAGTTGGTGGCGCGGGAACAGCTCACGGCCCTGGGCGCACAGGTGGACACGGCGGATGACGGCCTGGAGGCTGTGGAAAAAGCCCGCCGGAACAGCTATGACTGTATTATCATGGACATTCAGATGCCTCGCATGGACGGGCTCACGGCCACGCGCATGCTTCGGGACGATCCGGCCTTCAACGTGCCGGTGGTGGCGCTGACCGCGCACGCCCTGGAAGAGGACGTGCGGAAAAGCCTGGACGCGGGCATGGCCGCCCATCTGGCGAAACCCGTCGATCCGGCGGAACTGAGCGATGTGCTCTCACGTCTGCTGGAACACGATTGAGGTAGGGCGCTGCCAAGACAGACTCATCTAAAAAATCTTTATTTATTGACTAGATAGCTCAGCAGCGAACAAAAAGGGGCAAAGCCATCTTTGCTCCGCCGGAGCGAAGCGCATGCGGATGACTGGAGAGCAGAGATGTACTCAAGTACGTGAACAGCAAAAGCGCCGGATGACGCCGTCAGCGCCGAAAAGGCTGGTTTTGACGGATAATCACGATAAATAACAGACCGGTAAAACAAAAATTAGATGCGTCTGTCCTGAGGGCGCTGCCGAAGCGCCTTGCGGGCCGCAGCCGCCTGTGGCATAGCTGGGAGATGACAAAAACAGCGGAGTCCCGCCCGGCGCGGGCGCAAAAAGTTCTGGCCGCCCTTCAGGCCCGCTATCCCCGGCCCGAAACCCATCTCAACTCCCGCAACGCCTGGGAGTTGCTGGTGGCCACGGTGCTGGCCGCCCAGTGCACCGACGCGCGGGTCAACACCATCACGCCGGAACTTTTCCGGCGCTGGCCCGGCCCGGCGGAACTGGCGTGCGCCACGCAGGAAGAACTGGAAGAGGTCATCCATTCCGCGGGCTTTTACCACAGCAAGGCCAAAAATCTTCTGGGCGCGGCCCGCCGCGTGCGGGACCATTTTGACGGCCAGGTGCCCCGGGCTCTGGAACATCTGGTGACCCTGCCGGGAGTGGCCCGCAAAACCGCCAACGTGGTTCTGTTCGGCGCTTTCGGCATCAACGAGGGGCTGGCCGTGGACACCCACGTGAAACGGATCAGCCACCGGCTGGGCCTCACGGACCAGACCGACCCCGTGGCCGTGGAGCGGGATCTGATGGAACTTTTTCCACAAAAGGAATGGGGCGACGTCAACCACCGCATGGTCTGGTTCGGGCGGGATGTCTGCCACGCCCGCAAGCCATGTTGTGAAGCGTGCGAAATGGCGGCCTTCTGCCCACGCCTGGAGCCGCCCAAAGAACCGGGCCGCGCCGCGGCAAAACCGGCCGGGCGCCCGGTCGGCGCGCGCCGCTGAGGCTTTTCGGAAATTTCGCGGATATTTCCCCACCCGCCTTAAGGAAAGCGGACGGCGGCCGATAAGGTTCATTGACGCCGCTCCAGCCACAGGACGAGGACTGCCATGACCCAAAACAGCTTGCTCAACGTCAATAACAATGAGCTCGAAATCATAGAATTTCTCATTGATGAGAGGCTGCCCGACGGCGGCACCTACAGCGGCCACTACGGCATCAACGTGGCCAAGGTGCTGGAAATCATCCGGCTGCCCAGCGTGACCAGCGTGCCCAGCAAGCACGACGCCTCGGTGCTCGGCACTTTCAATCTGCGCGGCAAGGTGCTGCCCATCCTGAATCTGGCGGCCTGGCTCGGCAAGGAAATGGCCTCCGAAGAAAACAACAAGGTCATCGTCACGGAATTCAGCGGCGTGCAGGCGGCCTTTCTGGTTTCTTCGGTGACCAGCATCCACCGGATGACCTGGGACCGCATCGAACCGCCCAACCAGTACGTGCAGGCCTACTCGCGCGAAAGCATCACCGGCGTGCTGCGCATCCAGGACCGGGTGCTCTTCGTTCTGGATATGGAAAAGATCCTGGCCAGCCTGGACAGCACCCTGGACATGTCCCAGGTGGAGGTGGACACCACCCCGGTGGAAGGCGCGGGCGAATTTCACCTGCTGGTGGCCGACGACTCCAGTTCGTTGCGCCACATCATCAAATCTTCGCTGGAAAAATCCGGTTTCCAGGTCACGGCGGTGGGCAGCGGCCGGGAAGCTTGGGATTATCTCACGCAACTGCGCAATGAGGCCCAATCCAAGCAGATGGAGCTCACCGATATGGTGCATCTGGTCATTTCCGACATTGAAATGCCGGAGATGGACGGCCACGCGCTGACGCTCAAAATCCGCGAGACGCCGGGCATGCAGCAGTTGCCGGTGATCCTCTTTTCCTCCCTGATCACCGAAGCACTGCACGACAAGGGCGTCAAGGTGGGCGCGGACCGTCAGGTTTCCAAACCCGATCTGCCCGGCCTGAGCAAAATCATCCGCGAACTGATCGCCGAAAAACTGCACAAGTGATTGCGCCGATCAGCTGACAACGGCGGCAGTTACAACAGCTCCCCTCCATTTTCGACTGCGCTTCAAGCAGCCCGCATTTGCAATGCGGGCTGCTTCGGCGTCAACGCACGCCGCCCTGCACGTCTGAAAACAAGTCGCTTTCAGCCGATCGCGAGCAGGCGGGACCGCATTCCCGCAACGGATCAAGGGCGCCGCAGGCTTTAAAATCAGGGACAAGGTAAAAACAAATCCGCCCGGTCGGGCCGCCGGGCCTTCTGGCAGTCTTTTTGCATTCAAACCCGGCATGGATGTCTTCAACTACGATCCGGCGGCAGTGCTGAGCCTGCTGCTCACCATCATGCGGGTGAGCATCGTCATGTTCATGCTGCCGGTCTTTTCCACCAACAATATTCCCATCCCGGTCAAGGCGGCGATCACCATCGTCTTTTCACTGGGAGTGTGGCCGCATTTGGCCCTGTCCGGCGCGGCCATGCCCGCCCATCCCTTTGACGTGGCGCTGATGCTGCTGGGCGAAGTTGTGCTGGGCTTGGTGCTTGGCATGGCCGTCAATTTTCTGTTCATGGGCATCCAGGCTGGAGGCGAACTGCTGGGCTTTCAGATGGGCTTCACTATGATCAACTTTGCGGACCCGCTCACCGGCAATCAGACCGGAGCCACGGCCTTTTTTCTCTGGATGGTTTCTCTGCTGGTCTTTCTGGCCCTGGACGGGCATCTGTACATGATCAAGGGCCTTGCCGCCTCCTTCGCCCTGGTGCCGCCCGGCGGCCTGTTCATCGGTGAAAACCTGCTCTGGCAGGTGCTGCACCTGGCGGCACAGGTCTTCGTGCTGGCGCTGAAAATCGCCGCGCCCGTCATGGTGGCCCTGTTCATGGTGGAAGTGGCTCTGGCCCTGGTGGCCCGCACCTCGCCGCAGATCCACATCATGGAGTTCGGCTTTCCCATCAAGATCGGCGTGGGCTTTTTCTTTGTGGGCCTGCTGCTGGTGGTCATGGCCGACCATGTGGAACAGTTCATCAACGGCATGGACGGTCTGTTCACCAATCTGCTGCGCGGCATGAGCCCTCTGTATCAGTGACCGGGTTCCGTCCGAGCGATATCCGGCGCATTTTTACCTTCAGTCGAATTATTCATTTGCCACGCGGAAGCAAGAGAAGTATACTGTTTTCAACCTATTGAAACCTTTCATATTTTACGATTTTTCATTACATATCACGATATACTGTCAGTTAAGAATCAAATTTCTGCCGAATCATAAAATATAAATTTTGATTACCTCTTAAGGTAAAAACTTTGCGTATATCGCTTATTATCATGCACGCGTATACGGCTGTTGATTTTGCGTGCTGCCACCGGAGTCTGAGGGAGCCGGCATGAGCCAATACGAGAATGAGCGGGAACAACTGCTGGATGTATTCGGCGAATTTCTTTATGTGGCGGATGTTCATACCTATGAACTGCTTTACATGAATGAGCGCGGCCTCAATCTCCTCAATCTCGACCCGAAAAACTATAAATATAAAAAATGTTATGAAGTCATTCAGGGATCTGACTCCCCATGCTCTTTCTGCACCAATAAGTATCTCAGCTATGATCATGTATACATGTGGGAATATAAAAATCCTTATTTAGGGCGTCATTTTTCCATACATGACAAACTGATCGACTGGCAGGGTCGCAAATCACGTATTGAACTTTCTTTCGATATCACGGATTTCAAATATAAAGTACAGACGCTTGAAAACAAGATAGAATCCATAGTCGAAAGCATACCCGGCGGCATCTGCCAGATGGCCGATGACGGCCACCTGAGCATCCTCTGGCACAATGACGCCTTTCTCAAAATTATCGGCTACACGCGGGAACAGTTCAAGGCCGAATTGAACGGCACGGCGGACTATGTTCTCCCTGAGGACATGGCCACACTGGCTGAAGCGCTTGAAAAAACAAAGCGGACCCGCCAGACCCAGCTTCTCGAAATGCGCATCCGGCGGCGGGACGGCGAAAGCCGCACCCTGCTGACCAGCGTCGGCTACAGCCATGCCGCCGAAAACGCGGCCTGCCCGGTCTATTACAATGTCCTCGTCGACATCACCGAATACAAACGCCTGCTGGAGCGGAACGAGCGGCAGGTCAAAGACGCCCTGCTGGCCAAGGCCCGGGCGGCCAGCGAGTCCAAAAGCCGCTTCCTGTCCCGCATGTCGCACGAACTGCGCACGCCGCTGAACGCCGTCATCGGCATGAACCGTCTGGCCATCCACGGACGGAACGACGCCAAGGTTCTGCAAAACTGCCATGCGAAAATAGAAGCCGCAGCCCAGTACCTGCTTTCGCTCATCAACGACGTGCTGGACTTTTCCCGCATTGAAAACGGCAAGCTGCAACTCTCCATCCAGCCATTTTCGCTTCCGGCGCTCCTCTATGATCTTTACGATCTTTTCGCCAATGAGGCGGCCCAAAAATCCCTGATCTTCTCCCTGTATGCCGAACCATTTGAAGAGGAACGCTTTAACGGCGACGCGCTCCATCTGAAACAGATCTGCGTGAACCTGCTGTCCAATGCCTTCAAATTCACCGGCGAACACGGGCACGTCAGTCTGACGGTACGCAAACTGACGGCCAGAGGCCGGACGAACGTGCTGGAATTTACCGTTTCGGATACCGGCATCGGCATCTCCCCCGACGGCCTGACGCGCATTTTCAACATGTTCGAGCAGGAAAGCAGCACCGTCACCCACCGCTACGGCGGTTCCGGCCTGGGGCTTTCCATCAGCAAAGCCCTGGCTGAACTCATGGACGGCAGCATTACCGCCAAAAGCAGGGAACGCCAGGGAAGCTCCTTTATTGTTATCCTGCCCCTCGAGACCGCGCCGGACCAGGCGACGCCGGATAGGACGGATGTGGCGGACCTCTGCTCACGCGTGCTGGTGGTCGACGGCCGGAGGGACGGCGGCGCGGCGAGCCGCATACTCAACGCCGCGCGCATCAAGACGGCGTGCGCCACGGACGTTTCCGAAGCCATCCGCCTGCTGGACGCCTCCATCACGGAGCACGCGCCGTTTGACGCCGTTCTGCTTGCCGCCGCCCTGCCCGGCGCGGACAGGCTCAGGGAGCATCTCCGCGAACGGCCGGAACTGGCGGATGTCCGTCTGGCACTGACCGGCATGCAGTTGCCCGATCCGGAAATGATGGAAGACAACACGACCGGCTTCATCCGCAAGCCTTTTTTCCGTTCGGTTCTCCTGGATGGCCTGCGGGAACTCCGCGAAGGCGCGCCCAAGGCCGCGCCCCCGGAGCAACCCATTGACTTCACGGGAAAGCGCCTTCTCCTGGTCGAAGACAACGAGCTCAATATGGAAATCGCGCATGAACAGCTCAAGGCCCGCGGCTTCAGCGTCGAACTCGCCCGCGACGGACAAGAGGCTCTGGAACTCTTCGCCGCCAGCGGACCGCGCTATTTTGACGCCATCCTCATGGATGTGCTCATGCCGGTCATGGACGGTCTGACGGCGACCCGGAAAATCCGCCGCCTGCAACGCGACGACGCGCACACGATCCCCATCATCGCCCTTTCCGCCAACGCCTTTGCGGAAGACCACCAGAAGTCCCTGGACAGCGGCATGAACGCCCACATCAGCAAGCCTCTGGAAATTGACACCCTGTGCGAACTGCTCCAGAACTGTTTCAACAAGCGCTCCGCAACGGACGTTTGAAACCGGCGGCACGGTTCGCGACGTAATAAAGAAGCCCGGTCCGTCATTGACGGACCGGGCTTCAAGCGTGATGGCAAACCCCGCTTGGCGGCGTTTGCGCCGCTTCGAGCGCTGGGCCGGGCCTCGTTTGAAATTGTCCTGTTCAACGCCTGGCTGGAGGTGCTGGGCAAGCGCTTCGGGCTGGCGCAGGGGCCGGTTTCGTGGCTGCTGTGGAGCCTCGGGAGCATCCTTGCGGGGCTTGCGTATCACGCGGTGGTGGAGCGGTGCGTGAAAAGGGCGGCAAGGGGCGCTTCCGGGCGTTCCTAGGGCCGTTTGGCGCACGGCGGAGGCGTCCGGGGGCAGCGCGTGGGGGAAAGGGGCGCGCCGGCCCACCCCGGAGGCAAAAGAACCCGCAGACCAGAAAAGGACTTGACACTTCGTGGGAATTGTGATAGCATACACCTTGCACGTCTGAGCCCGAAAGGGCGCGACCCATTAGCTCAGTTGGCAGAGCACTTGACTTTTAATCAAGGTGTCCGGAGTTCGAGCCTCCGATGGGTCACCAGAAAAGCCTTTGATTTTCAAGGGCTTTTTCTTTTTCAACGCAAAATAAAGTTGCCCCAAATGGAAATATCTTTTCGTTTTAAGACTATTGAAGGGGT
>ERZ506979.972-NODE-972-length-14317-cov-3.829196_pt1 | contig 14317 bp, 12 predicted proteins | sample MGYA00512887_ERZ506979 | MGnify/ENA metagenome assembly ERZ506979 | reverse complement strand
CGCTCGGGATTGCTCAGATTCATGCTCTTGTAACGGAGGGGCGCGTTGCCCGTCAGGCGCACCGTGGCCCCCTTGTCCCGCGCGAAGACCACAAAACGGCTGATGCTGCGTTCACGCGGGGCTGCGTTTTTTTCCGCCTTGGGCTTTTCGGCCTTGGCCTTTTCAGGCTGGGCCGGGCGCTCGTCTTTTTTGGCCTCGGCGCGGGCGGGCGTTCCGCTTTCCGCCTTGGCGGACGGCGCGGGGCGCTCCGCGGCCGGGGGCGGCGTGGACGCGCCCGGATGTTCACGCTCGGCTGTCTGCGGCGCGGGAGCGGCAGGTGAAGCCGGGGGCGTTTGAGCCCGCTCCGGTGTCTGCTCCACGGCGGGCATGGCGGTTTCGGCGTCGTCCCGGGGCAAAGGCGGCAGTTTGGGTTCTTCGCGGGCCGCTTCCGGCGGTGCGGCGAATCCGTTGCGGCCGCTGTCCGCCGGAAGCGGCGGCAGGTCCGCGCCGTTGTCCGGCGTGGTTGGTTGGCTGACTTCCGCCGCCGGGGCCGGGGCGGGTTCAGATTTGCGGCCCAGACGTTCATTGAGCATGATCAGCGCCATGCCCAAGATGCAGACCGCCAGAAGAAGACTGAGAATGACTTTGTTCATGCCGTATGGCTCCTGTCAAAAGGCGAGTTGCTCGCTCTGGTTCAGCGCGTCCGCCGGGGACGGTTTTTGCCGGGCCTGAGCTGTTTTTCTTTCCTGATATGGGCCAGCATCCTGGGATAGAGGGCTTCGCGGGCGTCCAGGCGCATGGCCGTGTGAATGTGCGCGGCGGCTTCGTCATACGCGCCCATGGCGCAGAGGATGCGGGCCAGGTTGAAATGGGCGTGATCGTCCTCCGGGGCCAGTTCCAGAGCCCGCTTGCCGAAAAGCAGGGCCAGGTCCGGCATGGCTGTTTTGCGCAGTTTCGCGCCGAAATCGCGGAACATATGCTTGTGGACGGGCGAAATATTCTCGGTGGCGGCCGCCAGCTGCTCCAGCGCGGTGATGGCGGCCTGCCGCTCGCGCGGGCGCTTCAGGCGCAATAAGGCCTTGCGGAAGTTTTCGCGTAGTGTGATTTCCGTCTGTTTGGCCCGTCGCGCGTTGTCCAGGCCGCTCAGCAGGTCGTCGTCCAGTTGCGGGGCTTTTGACTCGGACTCGGCCGGAGCGGGCGACTCCGGAAGGTCCGCCAGGGCGCGGACGTCCAGCATGGTCATGGGCATGGCCAGAATGGAGGGCTCGGCCCGGAAGTGCGCGGCGAAACGGGCGGCGCTGACGCGTCGCGCCTCCGCCCTGGGCTGGAAGGCGCTGTCCAGTTGTTGCACCGCGTAACCCGCTTCCGCCAGTTCCCAGACGAAAAAGAGCGTCTTGCGGGAGCCGTCCGCCTTGGCCGAGGGCTGAGAGTATACGCCAAGATATTTTGGAGGACGCATGGGCGAAATGTACATTATTTGCGCCGAATGGCAAGATTCCCGGCGCGCCCTTTACGCAGCGGGGGCTTTCGGCTAGCATGGGGAATGCACGAAATGGCTATCGCACAAAGCCTTCTGGCTATGGCAGAGGAAGAAATAGCCCGCCAGAACTGCACCCGTCTGGAAATGGTGCGCGTGGAGTACGGCGCGCTGTCGGGCGTGGTGCCCGAATCGCTGCAATTCGGCTTTGAAACCCTGATCAAGGGCACGCCTCACGAAGGGGCCCGGCTGGAGCTGGTCTGCCTGCCCTTGCGCCTGCGTTGCCCGTTCTGCGGCAAGGTGTTCGGCGGTGAAGGGCAGGATGCCCTCTGGCAGCCGTGCCCCGGCTGCGGCGAGCAGTTCGGACATGTGGTGGAGCAGGGCAAGGAGTTGATTTTGAGCCGCCTGGAAGCCCGCTAGGGCGTGTTTCTAAAGAGTGGTCACCCTGCCCGAGAGCAGGGCCGGAGATGGAAGGAGAAAAACATGCAAATTCCCGTGGTGCGCAACGTCCTGGAAGCCAATGAAAAAATGGCCGCCCATGTGCGGCGGCAGTTGAGCGGCCGCAAAATTCTGACGCTCAATCTGATCAGCTCTCCCGGCGCGGGAAAAACCTCGCTGTTGGAGCGCACCCTGCGCGATCTGGCCGGGGAGTTCCGCATGGCGGTCATCGAGGGCGACCTGCAGACCGACAACGACGCCCGCCGGGTGGCGGCCACCGGCGCGCAGGCCGTGCAGATCAACACCGACGGCGGCTGCCACCTGGACAGCAATATGGTCCTCACGGCGCTGGACAGCCTGGAACTGGACGGCCTGGACATCCTCTTCATTGAAAATGTGGGCAATCTGGTCTGCCCGGTGGAATTCGACTGCGGCGAGGACGCCAAAGTGGCCCTGCTGAGCGTGACCGAGGGCGACGACAAGCCGGAGAAATATCCCCTGCTGTTCAATCTGGCCAAGGCTCTGGTGCTGAACAAGGTGGACCTGCTGCCGCATGTGGACTTCGACATGACGCGCGCCCGTTCCTTCGCCACCAAGCTGAACAAGGACCTCAGCGTGTTCGAGGTCTCCTGCCGCGACGGCGGAGGCCTGGATGCGTGGTATGCCTGGCTGCGCAAGATGCGTGAGGAGAAGAAGGCTTCATAGCTTTTGCTGTCGTCATTTCTGTCCGCGAAGAAGTATTTGTTTTTAATCCGGGAAAGAAGGCCGGAACGTTGATAACCCAGTCAGCGTTCCGGCCTTCTTTCGGCGAAGCGTCCCCGGCTACGCCTCTTTTGGGGCTGGCGGCCGGTTTATGAGTACCAGGATCAGGGCCAGGAAGCCGAGCGCCGAGGCCATGATGAAGGGCGTGATATAGGTGCCCGTCATATCCCTGAGAAAGCCGCCGGAGAAGGGGCCGAAAAAGCCCGCGATGCCCCAGGCGGTGAAGAGCAGGCCGTAATTGGAATTTTGCGCGCCGGAGCCGAAAAACTGCACGCACAGGGCCGGAAACAGGGTGAAGATAGCTCCGTAATTTCAGCCGATCACGGCCGCCGTCAGCCACAGCAGCGCCGGACTGGAGCCGGTGTAGTACAACGCGCCGAGCGCCACCCCCTGGATCAGGGAGATGATGGTGAAATAGCGCTTGCTGCCGAAGCGGTCGGCGAAGTAGCCGGAACCGACCCGGGTGGCCGCGTTGGTTATGGTCAGCGCCATGACGGCGCCTGCGGCGAGCCCCGGAGTAAGGCCGGAGTCCGTGCCGAAGGCCGCGATGTGCCCCGTGACCAGAAGACCGGCTGAAGCGGTGAAGAAGTACGTCAGATACAGCAGCCAGAACTGTCCGCTGCGGATGCTCTCCTCGTATGTATAGTCCCGGTATCGTGCCGGTTTGCCGTTCGCCCCGCTCTGATCGGCGTCCGTCCGTGCGGCGACCAGCCGTCCGGCGGCGCGGTGAGCAGAAGGCCCGGCAGGCAGGAAATGAGGGCCATGATGACGCCGCAGTAACGGAAGACGTAACGCCAGCTGAGGTTTTCGATGATCCAATTGGATACCGGAGCCATCAGCGAAGAGCCGATGCCCAATCCCAGAACGATGACGCCCGTGGCCAGCGCTTTGCGATCGGGCCACCATTTGGGGGCGAGCCCCACGGGCGGAAGATAGATCAGACCCGCGCCGCAGCCGGACATGAGGCCATAGGTGAGGTACAGCTGCCATTTTTCCTGGATATAGCCCGTCAGAAAGAAGCCGCATCCCAGAAGAAGTCCGCCGAAGAAAACCACCATTTTGGGGCCGTAACGATCCGTCAGGCGCCCGGCCACAAAGCTGGCCGCGCCGTAACAAAGGCAGCAGATGGAAAAGGCCAGCGCAATCGCGGTGCGGCTCCAGCCGAACTCCTGCTGAAGCGGGGCGATGAACAGACTCCAGGCGTAGGTGGTCATGCCCACGGCCGCGTTGATGAAAAAGCCCAGCACCAGTATGACCCAGCGCGGATATGGAAGTTTTTGCGGATCCATGTCTATCCCTCCTTGCACTCGGTTGGCCGGAAACGCGGAACAGTCAGGGCGCTTCCGGCGGTGTGGTCCTGTCCCGTGGGCGGATGCGCACACCGCCCGGCCCGGCACGGGCAAGGCCGAAGGAAACGGCCTTGCCCGCGGGCTTGCTTATTCCTCTTCGCATTCTTCTTCGAAAAAAGCGCAGTCGGACAGGTTTTCGTAGTTGAAGGAGGACTGCTCCCGCTCGTTCACGAACAGGCGCATGACGTCAGGCCGCGTGTAATGGCCGGTCACGTCAAAATCGAACTTGGCTTCCCGGATCTGCCCCATGTCGAGCTCCGCGCAGGCGATCCCTTCCTCGTCCCAGAGGGGGCCGCCGAGGTATTCGCCAAAGGGGTTGATGATGGCGCTGCCGCCGCGGTGCAGAACATCCGGCTGGCCGGCCAGTTCGTCGTAGCACAGCAGATCGGTGGGGAAAGCGCTCTTGGGCAGGAACTGATTGCAGGTCAGCACAAAGCAATGGCTTTCCAGGGCTATGTGGCGCATGGATATCTGCCAGCTCTCGCGGGCGTCAAAGGTGGGCGCGAGGTAGATGTCCAGCCCTTTGCCGTACATGGCGGATCGCAGGAGCGGCATATAGTTTTCCCAGCAGATCACAGCGCCGATCTTGCCGAAGGGTGTTGTGAAAACCGGCAGGGTGCTGCCGTCGCCGCTGCCCCAGATCAGCCGCTCGGCGGCCGTTGGGACGAGCTTGCGGTGTTTGCCCAGAACCTTGCCGTTGGGACCGATGAAGAGCGCGGTGCAGTAGAGGGTGGAGGTGTTTTCCTCCCGTTCGATGACGCCGCTGACCACATACGCTCCGGCCTTGGCGGCCGCCGCGGCCAGAGCGTCGGTTTCCGGGCCCGGGATGCAGATGGCGTTTTCATAATACCTGCGGAAATCCTTGCGCCCTTCAGGGGTGCGTATGCCCACCCGCACCCCCAGGTGCATGCCCTTGGGGTAGCCGCCGATGAAGGCTTCCGGGAAAAGCATCAGCTTCACGCCGTTGCCTGCGGCCTTTTCAATCAGTTCACAGGCCTTTTTTATGGTGCCGGGAGTGTCAAACATGCGGGGGGTGGCCTGGATGACGGCTACTTTTACGGTTTTCTCTTTCATGTCCAAATCCTCCTTTGGGGATATGCGGTTCGCTCCATGCGGAACCGTTCATGAAAACAGGCGCTTGCCGGATTTCAGGCGCGGAGCGCCTGAGACTGTTGACAAAGTCGGCAGCGGCGGCAAACGTTTTCCATGATCGCAAAACGCATGCCAAGGACATGCGTTGCGCAACGCTTGGTCGCGAACCTTTGAATGGCGCGCGATTAAGAAGAATGGTCTTTGTGCCGGAAGGGCGGATGGGATGGACGCGGTATGCAATGCGGCATACCCTGGGGCGGAGAGGCTATGCGCTAACGCATAGGCCCCAGAATTTTACGCAGTTTGCGGCTGGCCGTGGACTGGTCTATGCCCAGGGCCCTGGCGACGCCCGTTGTGGTTCTGTACTTCCTCCAGGCCATCTGGAGAAGGTTTTCCTCCGTCAGGCGCAGGCAGTCCCTGAGCAGCATCACGTCGTCGAGGTTCATACTTTTCTCGTAGGATTCCCCGCTGATGTCGCCGGGCAGGTCGCAGGCGTCGATAGTGTTCGTTTCGGCTGTCAGCAGCATGCGCTCCACGATGTTTTCCAGCTCACGGATGTTGCCGGGCCAGAGATGGTTCGCCAGACAGGCGAGGGCGCGCGCGTTGAATTGCCGGGAATAGCCGAAGCGCCGTTCGAAGCGGGCGCGGATGTGGTCCACCAGAGCCGGGATATCGCTCCTGCGCGCCCGCAGGGGGGGCAGGTGGATGGGCAGGGTGGTCAGCCGGAAGTACAGATCCAGCCGGAACTCCTTGTCTTCCACCATTTTCGCCAGGTCGCGATGAGTTGCGGCAATGATGCGGGCGTTCAGCCGACGTTCTTTGGTGCCCCCCACCTTCAGGTAGGTTTTGTCCTGGAGGAGGCGCAGGAATTTGCTTTGCAGGGAGAGAGGGATTTCACCGATCTCGTCCAGAAAAAGGGTGCCGTCCCCGGCGGCTTCCACAAGGCCCTTTTTCCCGCTTCGCTCCGCTCCGGAAAAGGCGCCCGGCTCGTATCCGAACAGTTCCGATTCCAGCAGGTTGGCGGCGACGGCGCCGCAGTCCACCTTGACGAAAGCTTTATCCGGACTGCGCAGCCTGTGTATCCGGCGCGCGACGATATCCTTGCCGGTGCCCGATTCGCCGGTCACCAGCACGTTGACGTCCAGGGGGGCGACCCGGTCGACCAGCCTGTTGACCTCGCGCATGGCCTCGCTCTGAAAGAAAAAATCCTGTCCTTCCGCGGATTGCCTGTCGCGCGGGCTGACGTCCCTGGCGCTGTTGACGACCCTGTTGAGGTTGCCCTTGCCGTCAAAAATGGGCGTTCCAACGATATGCAGGCGTCGTCCGACGGCGGTTTCCTGGGCGACCGCGACACGCTTGCGGGCTTCCAGGACTTTCCGGACTCCGGAAGGTTTCCAGACCCCTTTCCTTTCCAGGTCAACGACGTTTTTCCCATATAACTCCGGAGCGGTATATCCCCAGAGCTGTTCGCAGCCGCTGCTCACCCAGAGCGTGTTGCCGCGGGCGTCCGCAATATAAACGCCGTTGATGACGCTGTCGGCGTCCGGAAAAAGTTCTCGCCCGGTCAGTAAAAGGTACAGAGTCGTTAAATCTATCCGTTCGGAGATCTGGACTGGTTTCATCGCTTGCACCTCGTTTGCGGAAAAGCATTCGTGCCGGGCGTTCCCTCCAGTCCGGAGCAAAGGCGTGTAAAAAAACGGGTGAACCCAGGTTCACGGCCTATGGCGTATGCCGTCGCCATGACCGGACGCAACCGGCGGTGAACGGCGGAAAGGAAACAAGCCAATATGAATCTACGCTATGCCGGAGTATACGTCCACAGGTAGCGGAGGCTGGGTGGGGTAATCAGAGAAATTCAGGAAAGGGTAACGCCCGGAGCGCGGGATATCCCGCCTTGCGGGCATGGGGAATTCCACCCGGGCGGCACGCCGCGAATCCGGGTAGCCGAAGGGCGGATTGCTTCCGGCAATACGCATAAAGATTAAGATGCCCTAACGGCCGCCTTCACCGCCCTGATACGCCGCCACATCCACCACCAGGGTCCTGGAACTCTGGCGCAGGGTGAGGGTGAAAAGCTGCACGTCGCGCTGCGGCGCGTCGGCGTCGGCCAGCGCGGGCAGCATGGCCGCCGGGGCCAGCATCACTGTGGCCTCGCCCCGGCCGGATTGCAGAAAATAGTGCAGGGTCTGCCGCAGAATGTCCTTCTGCTTGGCCGTGTCCAGGTCCGTCATTTCCGTAAAATTCATGTCCAGACCGGGCAATTCGGCTTGCCAGGGCACATAGCCCTGAGCGTAGAGGGTCCGCAGCAGGCTGTCCAGCGTGGCGGCGGTCAGCTGCCGGCGCAGTTCCAGATGCCCCAGACGGTCATGCCCGTTGAGGCGATGGTCATCGGGGGAGGGCTGGCCCGGCGCAAGCCGCGCGGCCCAGACCATGCCCGCGAAGCCCAGGCTGGTCAGCACGGCGTCGTTGTCGTCGCGCGGGGGATCGGGATCCAGCAGGGAGCAGACGTCGCTCATGGCCATACCGGGGCGGAACTGATCCAGGGTGCAGACCGGGCGGCTGAGTTCTTCCGGCAGCAGGCTTTGCACAGTGCCGCTGAGATGCCGGGAGATTTTGTTGACCTGTTCCAGAATCAGGCAGGCCGCGTGTTCGCCGCAGAAGGTCAGGCGGCGCGCCTGGTTCAGGGGCACGGCTTTGAAAAACCAGAAGGCCAGGCCCGTATCCACCCGCAGATCCGCCGTGACGCCCGGATTCTCAATATCGTCCCGCGCGCCGGGAGCCATGTCCAGCCGTACGAAATACATGCTCCGGCCCTGGCGGAAACGGATATTGAGCAGATCATAGCTGCTCTGGTTGCTGATTGTCAGGTTGGCGGGGGGGGAGGCGGCCGATGGGCTTTCCGCCGGGAGGGTGCAGGCAAGGGCGCAAAGCAGAAGGAGGAAAACGCGGCAACGCGCAAATTTCATGGCTGAACTCCGGTTGGAGATGACGACGCCCGCAGTGTAACAGAGTGCGGGGGCCGCCCGCAAGGCGTCTTGCCGGACGCCCGCCCCCGCGCTCTGGACCTGATTCTCCCTCTCTTTACGCTGACGGCGCGGGCTGCTATGGTGCGCACAATGCCCGTGCCGGAAGGCGCGACGGCATGGCAGAACAGCAAGAATCAAGAAGAATATTAAGGAGTAAGCATGTCCCCCGTCTCCCGTCCGTCCGCATCCGCGCAAGACAGCCCCAAGGGCGCTCTGCGCCTGCGTCCCTCGTCGCTGGTGGCGGCCTGCTTTCTGGTGCTGGCGGCCATTGTCCTGTCCTATGTGGGCGGGGTTATGAGCGGACGCGCCTACGCTGTCAGGCACGCGGCTCCGGCGGGTGCGGCCCGTGGCGGCACGGAGCGGCCGTCGGTGCCGGATGGTGATAATCCGGTGGCGGCCCCTGTGGCTCAAGGCGTGAAAGCGGTGCGGGACGGCGCGGACGCGGGCCAGCGGATTCTGGCCCCGGAGGATCTGCGTTTTGCGCGTGCCCTGCGCAACGACAACGCTGCGCAAGGTACGCCGGAACCGGCCGCGCCCGCTCAGCCTCCGGTCGCCGCCAATGGCGCGCCCGCCTCGAACGCGCAGGCCGGACAGAACGGCCAGGCCGCGCCGGCCGTCGTTTCGACCGCGCCCTTCACTCCGGCCGTGCCGGAAGGCCAGACCCCGCCGCCCGCGCCTGTAGCCACCATGTTCGACTATGTCTTCCAGGTAGGGGCCTTCAAGGATGCGGAAAGCGTGGACAGCCTGCGCCAGCGTCTGGAGGGCAGGGGACTGCGCACCCGCATGCAACGTGACGGCAAGCTCTTTCTGGTGCTGGTGCTGCTGCGCGGCGACGCCTCCCGTGCGGCCGAAGTGCCGCAGATCACGGAAGAGCTGCATCTGGGTCAGCCCGTTTTGCGCAGCCGCAAACCCGCCATGCCCTGAGAACCGGATCGCGGATCGCACTTATCCTGGTAAAATAAAAGATATTTTTGTGAATGCTCAGGCTGAATTTTATTTATTCAAAAATAGTAATAATTACTATTTACAAAAAGCGGATGCTGTGCCATAGTTTTTTCAGCGCAAAGACAGCAGGTACGGAACCGTTTTCTCACCCGAGTCCTTCGGATAAACCAAGGAGAAAAGCGCCATGGCGGATAATATGAAAAACAAGAACTCGCTCACCACCAATGCCGGTGCGCCGGTGTCCGACAATAATCATGCCCTGACCGCGGGCCCGCGCGGCCCCATGCTTATGCAGGATGTCTGGTTTCAGGAGAAGCTGGCCCATTTTGACCGGGAAGTGATCCCGGAACGGCGCATGCACGCCAAGGGGTCCGGCGCGTATGGCACCTTTACGGTGACCCATGACGTGACCAAATACACCAGGGCTTCGCTCTTTGCCGAGATCGGCAAAAAAACCGAAGTGTTCGCCCGTTTTTCCACTGTGGCGGGCGAGCGCGGCGCCGCTGACGCGGAGCGCGACATCCGCGGCTTTGCCGTCAAATTCTATACGGATCAGGGCAACTGGGACATGGTGGGCAACAACACCCCGGTCTTTTTTTTGCGCGATCCGCTCAAGTTCCCTGACCTGAACCACGTGGTCAAGCGCAACCCGCACACCAATATGCACAGCGCCAAGGACAACTGGGATTTCTGGACCCTGCTGCCCGAAGCCCTGCATCAGGTCACCGTGGTTATGAGCGATCGCGGCATTCCGGCATCCTACCGCCATATGCACGGCTTCGGCAGCCATACCTACAGCCTGATCAACGCCAAAAACGAACGCTTCTGGGTCAAGTTCCATTTCAGAACCCAGCAGGGCATCAAAAATCTCACGGACGCCGAGGCTCAGGAATTCATCGGGCGCGATCGCGACAGCCATCAGCGTGATCTGTTCGAGCACATTGAAAAAGGGGATTTCCCACGCTGGACCCTGTATTTCCAGGTCATGCCCGAGGAAGACGCCGAAAAGCTGCCCTACCATCCTTTTGACCTGACCAAGGTCTGGTATCACAAGGATTATCCGCTCATGGAAGTGGGCGTGCTGGAGCTGAACCGCAATCCGGAAAACTATTTCGCGGAAGTGGAGCAGGCCGCCTTCAACCCCTCCAACTTGGTACCCGGCATCGGCGTTTCGCCGGACAAGATGCTTCAGGGCCGCCTGTTCTCCTACGGCGACGCGCAACGCTACCGTCTGGGCGTCAACCATCATCTGATCCCGGTGAACAAGGCGCGCTGCCCCTTCCACAGCTACCACCGCGACGGCCAGATGCGCGTGGACGGCAACTACGGCGGCTATACCAGCTATGAGCCCAACAGCGAAGGTGCCTGGCAGGAACAGCCCGAGTACGCCGAACCGCCGTTGAAGATCAGCGGCGACGCGGCCCGCTGGAATTACCCCTGCGACGACGCCGACTATTTCGAGCAGCCCGGCAGGCTTTTCCGGCTGATGAGCCCGGAACAGAAAGAAGCCCTGTTCGGCAATACGGCCCGCGCCCTGGGCGACGCGCCCAAGGAAATCAAACTGCGTCACATCCGCAACTGCGCCAAGGCCGATCCGGCGTACGGCGCGGGCGTGGCCAAAGCCTGCGGCATCGCTGAAAGCGAAATCTGAATTTCAGCGTAGTATCCTCCTTGCGGCGGCATGCCCGCGCCGCCGACGCTGATTCCCCGAACCCCCTCCGGCTGAAAGGCCTGAGGGGGTTTTTGTGTGCGCTTTTTGCATAGAATAGTGTGTTTGACCGTCATATCCCGCTGATTGTATAATTAATATATATGTATAACTATATTTATATATAACAAACGCACTTCAATGCTTATGGAGTGGATATGCACGATGCTGAACTTTTGGAAAAACGCATTTCCTATGAAAAAATGCTGGCTGAAATCTCGGAAATGGCCGTCCGCGTCACCGATATGGGTGATTTTCTGCAAGGGGCCTTGCGGCGCATGGGAATGACGCTGCATGTCAGTCGCGTATTCATGTTCAGTTATCAGCAAGAGGACCAAAGTTTCATCTGCCGTTGCGGCTGGGATGAACCGGCGCTGGGTCTCAAGCGGGGCTCCGCCGATATTGTGCTGCACATTCCCATGGCCGCCAGGGAACTGAGGGCGGGCAAAGTGCTCAATTATCCCGATGCGGACAGCATGCCGTTCAGAAACTACCGGGAACATCTGCGCGCTTCCGGGGTGAAGTCCACCTTGAACGTGCCGCTCTTCGTATATGGGAGCATGTACGGATTCATCGGCTTTGACGAGCACAGATACCACCGGCAGTGGCATGATTCGGATCTCTACATCCTGACCACGGCGGCCCAGATTCTGTCGCGGGCCATTGAAAACAAGATCTATGAGCGGGAGCTTATCGAAAACAAGAATCTGCTGGAGTCCATTTTCGGCAGCGTGCAGGACGCCATCATCACCGTGGACGCCTCGCTGCGCGTGATCACAGCCAACCGCGCGGTGACCGGCATCTGCCACGGGAACGTCGCGGCGGGCGAACAATTCGACCTTCGCGCCGGGGATTGCAGCAAAGCCTGTCTCGCCCCGCTCAGGAAAACCCTGGAGACCAAGCGCGGCCTGCGCGATTCGCAGATTTGCTGCTTCGGTGGCCGGGGAGGCGAGCAGGTGGCCGTGGTCAACTGCTCCCCGCTGCTCAACGGCGAAGGCGCCTTTATGGGTGCGGTGCTGGTCATCCGCGACATCACCCGCCTGGCCCGGCTGGAAAACGCCCTGCGCGAACGGCGCAATTATCAGGGCATCATCGGCCAGAGCGAGAAAATGCAGAAAATTTACGACCTGCTGCACACCCTGGCGGACATGAGCACCACTGTGCTGATCACCGGCGAATCGGGCACCGGCAAGGAGAAGATAGCCCATGCCCTGCATTACGGCGGCCGCCGCGCCGGGCGGCCCTTCATCCGGGTCAATTGCTCGGCCCTGGCCGAAAGCCTGCTGGAAAGCGAGTTGTTCGGCCACGCCAAAGGGGCGTTTACCGGCGCGGACCGGGAAAGCGTGGGCCGCTTTGAGGCCGCCCACGGCGGCACCATCCTGCTGGACGAAATCGGGGACATCTCGCCCCTGATCCAGCTCAAGCTGTTGCGGGTGCTGGAGGAAAAGGAGATCGAACGCGTGGGCGAAACTACCCCCCGCAAAGTGGACGTGCGCGTGCTGGCCGCCACCCACCGCGATCTCAAAAAAGCCATTGCCGAGGGGACCTTCCGGGAGGATCTCTACTACCGCCTGAACGTCATGAATCTCCGTATCCCGCCGTTGCGCGAGCGGGTGGAGGATATCCCGCTGCTGGTGGAGCATTTCCGCGTCAAGTTCAACGCCCAGTATGCCAAGAGCATTGCCGGCGTGTCCACTGAAGTCATGGAGATCTTCATGCGCCATCCCTGGCCGGGCAATGTGCGCGAACTGGAGCATATCATTGAGCGGGCCTTTGTGCTCTGCGGCGGGGAAATGATCAGGCCCGAGCATATTGCTCTGGAAACCGCCGCGCGCCCCGTTTTTCATGCGGACGCGCCCGCCGCGCTTCCGACGGACGGAAAGGAACGGCTGCTGGCCGCGCTGGAAAAGACCGGCTGGAACATCAGTAAAAGCGCCCGCCTGCTGGGAGTCAGCCGCTGGACCCTCTATCGTCGCATGCTCCGCCTCGGTCTGGAGCGTCCCGGCGAAGAAGTGTAGCAGTCCGCACACTAATGGTGCACCAGAACCGTGCGGACTGCTACAGTCCATGGGCAGCCCTTTGCCAGGCCTGTTTCATTTTCTTTTAATATGCTAAAATAATGTAATATTTTTTATATCATCAGGCTTTCTTCTGGCATGCTCCTTGCTTTTTGCCGTGTACAACCCGGCACACGTCCGGGCAGACACGTACAGGACTTTCAGGAGGCTGGCATGAACAGAATTATCGTCAATTGGATGTACCCGCGTTCGCTCACCACCGTTTTTATGCGGGCCATCACCAATCGGGGGGATTTCCACACCATTTTCGAACCCACCCTGCCGCTGTACTGGCGGAACAGAAACGAGCCCGGCGTGCAGTCGCACCAGGACTACGAAGGCTGGCCCGTGGTCTATGAGGAGGTCATCCGGAAGATTTACGGCATCGCGGAAAAGAGCCCCACCTTCATCAAGGAATGTCCCTACCACGCCATTGACCACTACCTGGCCGACGAGGCCTATCTGCGCCGCTGCACCCACATGTTCCAGATCCGCAACCCCAAATATGTGGTGCTGTCCTTCTGGAAGGTGATCGGCTCGCAGCGCTCCATGCGCATTGAGGATGTGGGCCCCGTGGCCTCGGACAGGATTTTCAACCGGCTCAGCGAACTGGGCCTGCACGCCCTGGACAACGGCAAGACCCCGCTGGTCATTGACGGCGACGACTTCCAGAACGACCCGGCCGGGATCATGGCCGCCTGGTGCGACGCCATGGGGCTGGAATTCAAGCCCGAAACCCTGCGCTGGACGCCGGAATGGCGGCCTGAATACGACCACTGCAAGGATTTCTACTATGACGTGAGCGGCAGCACCGGCATCCAGAAGAATATGGAGGCCTTCCTCTATGATGAAAAACTGGTGGACGCCATTTTTGAGGATCTGCCCATGCTCCGGATGCTCTATGAGCACTGCCTGCCGTACTACGAAAAGCTGTATGAATATCGTTTGAAGCCCAAAAAAGTCTAGGGACAAGCTCCGGCAAGCGTCTTTTGTCCCCTGAACTGCGTCAACAGGCGGCTGCGGGCCGGAGATAATGTTCTCATTGCGCGGTCTTGGCCCGCAGCCGCCTGTTTTCTTGCCGGGAAACAAAATGCGCCGTTAGCGACTGCTCCTCGTCCGCTTCGCTCATCCCGTTCCGGGGAGCGGCGCGGGGGGCGCAGAATTTCTTCCCTCCCTATTCCGGCCGGGCCCCGGCCCGGCAGCGCCTGAAGCCATCAGGGGGAATGCCGTGGACACCAAGGAAGGACATCTGGAGATCATCAACGCGAGCAAGATCTACGATCCCGAAGGGGGCAACGTGCTCGCGGTGGACAATTGCAGTTTTGAAATACAGGCCGGGGAATTCGTGGCCATTGTGGGGCCGTCGGGCTGCGGCAAAACCACGCTGCTGAATATGACCGCCGGTTTTGAGGACATTTCCAAAGGCGAGATCCGCATGGACGGTCAGGTCATCGCCGCGCCGGGGCGCGCGCCCCGGCCGGGCG
>ERZ506979.967-NODE-967-length-14359-cov-7.286074_pt1 | contig 14359 bp, 11 predicted proteins | sample MGYA00512887_ERZ506979 | MGnify/ENA metagenome assembly ERZ506979 | reverse complement strand
GCTCTTCCGATCTCTGGCGGGGCGTGGGGCAGCCCCCCGCGCAACACCCCCCGTTACAAGCTACGATACAGATCCATGTACTGGCGGGCGCTCTTTTCCCAAGTAAAGTGGGCCCGCATACCCCGGGTCATGAGGCTGCGCCAAGAGGCGGGGTAGTCGTAGAAGCTCTCCAGGGCCCGGTTGAGGGCGCCCAGCATATCCCAAACATCGTAATTGGCAAAGGTAAAGCCCAAGCCTTCGTCTGTAAACTTATTGTAAGGCATGATACTATCCTTCAAGCCGCCGGTTTCCCGAACGATGGGCACGGAACCATAGCGCAGGGCAATGAGCTGGGCCAGGCCGCAGGGTTCAAATTGGGAAGGCATCAGGAACATATCGCTGCCCGCATAGACCCGGTTGGCCATGGGGGGATTATGCTCCATCCAGCAGCCCACCCGGCCGGGCCAGCGCCAGCAAGCCCAGGAGAACAGCTGCTCATAGTGCCGGTCGCCAGTACCCAGGATCAGGAACTGCATCCGGCGGTTCATAAATTCTTCCATGGCCTGCTCGATCAAGTCCAGGCCCTTTTGGTCGGTAAGCCGGGTCACCATGCCCACTACCGCCACTTCGGGGTCCGGGTCCAGATGGAAGTATTCCTGGAGTTCCCGCTTACACTTGGCCTTACCCGATAGGTCGTCCGGGCTGAAGTGGGCGGCGATATGGGGGTCGGTGGCAGGATCGTACAGGTGTTCGTCCAGGCCGTTCATAATGCCGCTGACCCGGCCCCGGGCCCGGAGCACCCCATCCAGGGTTTCCCCATAGGCGCTGGTCTGGATCTCCCAGGCATAGGAGGGGCTTACGGTGGTCACCGCGTCCGCCAGCACCAGGGCCGCCTTCATGAAGTTGGCCTTGCCGTAGTATTCCAGGCAATCCTGGCGGAAGTGGCCGCCGCCCAGGCTCAAGAGCTCGGAGACGAAGGGCCAATCAAACACCCCCTGGTACCGCAGGTTATGGATGGTAAACAGGGTGCGGATGGGGGCATAGTCCGGCAGGCAATCGTATTGCAGCTTCAACAGGGCGATGGACATGGCCGCCTGCCAATCATGGGCGTGGAGCACGTTGGGGAAGAAGCCGATGTGGGGCATGCAGTCCAGCACCGCCTTGGAGAAGAAAGCAAAGCGCTCCGCCTCGTCGTTGCAGAAGTGGCCGTAGATATAGCTGCGGTTGAAGTAGTACTCATTATCCACAAAATAATAGGGTATCCCATCCAGCTCCAGGGCCTCGATGCCGCAATATTGGCTGCGCCAGCCCAAGGGGACGGGGAAGTCGCAGATATGGGTCATGCGGCGCTTAAATTCCTCAGGGATGGCGGAAAACTTGGGCAGGATGACCCGGACGTCCGCGCCCAGGGCTTTGAGCTGCTTGGGCAGGGCGCCGATCACATCCGCCAGGCCGCCGGTTTTAACAAAGGGTACGCACTCGCTGGCGGCGATCAATACCCGCAGGGGCGGGGGGGCAGGCTGTTCAAACGCAGGATTCTGTTCCATAACCTTGGTATCCTCCATGATTTTTTCCGGCTTTTCCGGTTGTTCCGGCGTCTTAAGGGGCTGCGCCTTAGGGGTTTTTTTCTCGGGGACAGGCTTAGCCGGCTTAGGGGCGGCGGGGGGGGTAGATTTCGGGGCATCCTCCATGGGCTGGGCCTGGCGGGTAGGGATCTGCGCAGGGGCAGAGGACTGAATGGGCCGGAGCGGCAGGGTATCTGACATGGCATTCCTTTCCGGCGGCGGCCGCCGGCAAACGCCGGAGGCGGCTGCGCCTCACCAAAGCTGTTGGGCCGTTCCGCCGGCCATGCGGGGCCCGGCCTCAAATATTCAATATATACCAGGAGCGGCAACCGCGCAAGCCTTTGGCTAAAAAACGCGGGATGCCGCTCCCATCAGACAGTATGCCAGAGCCCAAAGCGAGCGGCCTAGGGCTCAGCCTTATAGGGTGCTGCCCTTGCGGATGATCACCGGGAAGCTATCGTAGCCTGCCAGGCGGCGGCCGCTATGGACGGTGCAGCCTTTATCCAGGATCACATGGTCCAGCTCGCAGTTTTCATGGATCTCGCAGCCCTGCAAAACCAGGCAATTGGTCAGCTTGGTGCCTTTGCCCACCTTGACCCCCCGGAACAGTACGCAGCCTTCCACCTCGCCTTCGATCACGCAGCCGTCCGCCACCAGGCTATTGGACACCTTGGCGTCGGTCAGGTACCGGGCGGGCACCTCATCCTTGACCTTGGTATAGATGGGGTGATCGGGGTTAAACAGGTCGTTGCGCACTTCCCGCTTGAGGCAGTTCATGTTGTGGGTAAAATAGGAGGGGATGGAGCTTAGGCAGCCCACATAGCCGTCATAGCGCCAACCGAAGATCTTGAGGGTATTCACCTTGCGCAGCAGCACGTCCCGGATGAAATCCGTATACCCGTGGCTTACGCCCTCCTCGATGAGATACTCCAGCAGGGATTTTTCCATCATGAACACGTCGCAGGCGGAGTGGCAGCTGGTGGGCCTGTAAGGGTTCACCTGCAGATCCGTCACCCGGCCGTCCGGGTTCAGGTCCATGCGCAGCTCGTCGAACTGGTCGTCGCTATGGCCGGCGGGCACGTCGTTATACATAATGGTAATATCGGCGCCGGTGCTGATATGCTGCTCGATCATGGCGTGGAAGGTGGTATTGAACACCGTGTGGCTTCCCGTCAGGATCACATACCGCTGGGAGCTGCGGCGGATATAGCCCAGCACCGAGCGCAGGGCGTCCAAGGTGCCTTTATAAATGCCCGTATTATCGTGGGTCACGAAGGGGGGCAGGATAAAGAGGCCGTCATGTTTGCGGTGGAGCTCCCATTCCTTGCCGGAGCCCAGGTGGTCCATTAGGGAGTGGTAATTCTTCTGGGCGATGATGCCCACATTGGATAGGCCCGTATTCACCAGGCTGGAGAGGACGAAGTCGATGCAGCGGTAGCGCCCGGCAAAGGGCACCGCGGCCACGGACCGGGAAAAGGTCAGATCCCTTAGCTGCATGCTGGATTCGCCTGTATAGATCAAACCGAAAACCTTACCCTGCATCCTTATGCCTCCTTGCTCCGGCCATAGATGCCGGTATTGACGATCATGCCCACGGGGACCCGGCTATGGTCGGCGATCTCCGTGCCGCTGGCGATCAGGGTGATATCCCCGGTCAGGGCGGTGTCATAGTCCCCGTCGGAGGGCAGGCGGTCCGCACCCACCTGGGCGCCTTCGCCCACGATGGAGTTTTCCCCTACGATGGCCTTGCGAAGCACCGCGCCCTTTTTCACATGGGCGCCGGGCATCAGCACGCAATCGTCCACGGTGGCGTCCTCCTCCACGGTGCAGCCTGCAAACAGGATGCTATGGTGGACGCTGCCCATCACCTCGCAGCCCTCGGTCACCAGGGAATCGATGATGCTGGCGTCCTTGCCCACGCAATGGGGGGGCATGATGGGGGATTTGCTGTAGATCCGCCAGGGCTTGTTCTTATCCAGCCGGCTGGAAAGGTCCAGCAGGGGCGGGTGGGAGAGGATATCCATATTGGCCTCCCACAGGCTTTGCACCGTCCCCACATCCTTCCAATAATCGTTGAATTCATAGGCGTGCATCTTGCAGCCCGCGTTGAGCATATTGGGGATGATGTTCTTCCCGAAGTCGTTTTCCGAATTGGGGTCCTTGGCGTCTGCGATCAGGTATTGCTTGAGCACCGGCCAGGAGAAGATGTAGATGCCCATGGACGCCTTGTTGCTCTTGGGGTTCTTGGGCTTCTCCTCAAACTCGATGATATCCCCCCGCTCGTTGGTATTCATGATGCCGAAGCGGTGGGCCTCCTCCATGGGCACGCTGCGCACGGCGATGGTGGCGTCCGCCTGGTTATCCACGTGCTCCTTGAGCACCTTGGAATAATCCATCTTATAGATGTGGTCGCCGGAGAGGATCAGCACGTATTCCGGATCGTACCGGTCCACAAAGGGGATATTCTGATAGATGGCGTTGGCCGTGCCGGAATACCATTCTCCCCGGCTGCCGGATACATAGGGCGGGAGCACAAATACGCCGCCGCTGTTCCGGTCCAAGTCCCAGGCCTGGCCCGTTCCGATATAGGCGTTGAGCTCCATGGGCTCATATTGGGTCAACACGCCCACGGTGTCGATATCGGAATTGACGCAGTTGGAAAGGGGGAAATCGATGATGCGATACCTCCCGCCAAAGGGTACGGCTGGCTTTGCCATGCGGTTGGTGAGAACGCTAAGTCGGCTGCCCTGTCCCCCGGCCAACAGCATGGCTACCACTTTTTTCTTGATCATGGTTTTTCGCTCCCTCCTGTTTTCGTCACAGCCCGCCTACCCCGCTTTAAGTTGGGTTTGGGCTTAGGCCGGGGCTGCGCCTTTAGATAGTAATACACCGCCTCGTAGGGCGACAGCATAATATCCACATACTCTCCCCCGTAGCCATCCTCCTGGCTCTTAAGCCCGCTGACCTCCCGGAAGTCCACGTTGGATAAGGCCTGGGAGAGCACATAGGGCCTGGGCAAATGAATTCGGTACGGATCATGCTTCACCGGCGTAAAGTTGAAGGCGCACAGCAGCTCGTTGCCCTTGCTATCCCGGCGGATAAATACCAGGATGCTGTGGGCGCTATCGTCCACGCTGAGCCATTCAAAGCCCCGCCAGTCATCGTCCTGCTCATACAGGGCCGGGGTGTTCCGATAGAACCGGTTCAGCTGCCGGCTAAACACCTGCATATCCTGGTGGGCCGGGTATCCCAGCAGGAACCAATCCAAGCTCTTGCGGAAATCCCACTCGATAAACTGGCCGAATTCGCTGCCCATAAAGTTGAGCTTTTTCCCTGGATGGGCAAACTGGTACATCAGCAGCAGCCTGAGCTGCCGGAACTTATCCTCATATTCCCCTGGCATTCGCCCGATCAGGGAGCACTTGCCGTGCACCACCTCGTCGTGGGACAGGGGCAGGATATAGTGCTCGGAAAAGGCGTAGCACATGGAGAAGGTCACCTGGTCGTGGTGCCACTTGCGGAATAGGCTATCCATGGACATATAGCTGAGGGTATCGTTCATCCAGCCCATGTTCCATTTATAGTCGAAGCCCAGGCCGCCCTCCTCCGGGGGGGCGGTGATGCCGGCAAAGGCCGTGCTTTCCTCCGCGATGAGAATGGCCCCGGGCATCTCCCTGCGCACCGCCACGGAAAGCTGCCGGAACAGCTCAATGGCCCCCAGGTTTTCCTTGCCTCCATACCGGTTGGGCAGCCAATCCCCATCCTGCCGGCCATAGTCCAGGTACAGCATACAGCTCACCGCGTCTACCCTAAGGCCGTCCACATGGTATTCCTTGAGGAAAAACATGGCGTTGGACAGCAGGAAGGAGCGGACTTCATTCTTTTCGTAGTTGAAGAGCATGGTGCCCCAATGGGGCTGCTCCCCCCGCCGGGAATCCGGATGCTCAAACAGGGGGGTGCCGTCGAAACGCCGGAGGCCCTGCTCATCCCGGCAGAAATGGGCGGGCACCCAGTCCAGGATCACCCCGATGCCGTTTTCATGGCATACGTCCACAAAGTGCTTGAAATCCTGGGGCGTTCCATACCGGGCCGTGATGGCGTAATAGCCGGTGATCTGATAGCCCCAGCTATCGTCCAGGGGATATTCGCATACGGGCATCAGCTCGATGTGGGTATACCCCATCTCCACCACGTAACGCACCAGTTCCTGGCTCATATCGTTGAATGTTAGCCCCTGTTTCCAGGAGCCAGGGTGCACCTCGTAGATGTTCATGGGCGCGGTATGGTGATCCTGCACCGCCCGGCGGGCCATATAAACCCCGTCGTTCCATTGATAGCCCCCGATGTCCCAGATACAGGAGGCGGTGTTGGGCCGCAGCTGGCTGGCAAAACCAAAGGGGTCCGCCTTGTATAGGATCTCGCCTTCCTGGGTGCGGATGGCGTATTTGTAGGCGTCTCCCTCATGGGCAATGCCGATGAACACCTGCCATACCCCGGTGGAGCCAATGGGTTCCATGGGGTCTGCGTCCAGGTTCCAGCCATTAAAGCTGCCCACTACGCTCACCGCAGCCGCGTTGGGCGCCCACACTGCAAAACGAAACGCCGGATATCCGTCCTTTTCCACCCCATGGCAGCCTAAGGTAAGATATGAATAGATATTGGTGCCTTCTGCCCACAAATAAAGGTCTTGCTGGCTGATATTCGCGTTCAAAATTGACCTCACCTACCCCTGTTTCATTGTTAAAAAGCATCAAGCAAATGATATTTTAACATCAAAGATGGCTGCAGACAAGGGCCTGCTTCCAGGAAATGCCTTTGCTCCCCGGCGCAAGTGTATTATACTAGATGTACGCCGTGGAAATAGCTAGCAGTGTTATCTATGTATACCTAGTATAGCGGCAATCTACCAAAATTGCAAGGCAGGTACAAGGATGAATCGATTCATTGTAGCCCAAAGCAAAGATCCTTACAAAAATCTTGCATTGGAAGCGTGGCTTTTCGAAAACGGCCGCCAAGATGTGTGGCTGTATTTGTGGCAGAACCAGCATACCGTGGTGATCGGCCGCAACCAGAACGCCTGGAAGGAATGCCGCCTATCCGCCCTGGAGGCGGACGGGGGCAAGCTGGCCCGCCGGGGCTCCGGCGGCGGGGCGGTCTATCACGATGTGGGCAACCTGAATTTTACCTTTATTTTACCCCGGGACGTCTATGACCTGCGCCGGCAGCTGGGGGTCATCCTGGCGGCGATGGAGAGGCTGGGCATCCCGGCCCGCTTCACCGGCCGCAACGACCTGGTAACCCAGGACGGGGCCAAGTTTTCCGGCAACGCCTTTCAGTTTTCCGCCCACACCGCCCTGCACCACGGCACCATCCTGGTGGCGGCGGATATGGGCGCCCTTTCCCAATATCTGGCCCCTTCCAAGGCCAAGTTAGCCGCCAAGGGGGTGGATAGCGTCCGCAGCCGGGTGTGCAACCTGAACACCCTGCGCCCCGGTCTCACCGTCCACCAGGTGGCCCAGGCGGTGGCTGCGGCCTTTGCCGGGGAATACGGCCCCTACCAGATCCAAGACCCCCAGGCCCTGGACCAAACGGCCCTTGCCGCCCTGGAAGCCCGCTTCGCCAGCTGGGAATGGCGCTTGGGCCGCCGGGCGGCCTTTGACGCCCAGCTGGAGACCCGTTTCCCCTGGGGGGAGGTCACCTTCCAGCTGGCCCTCCGGGACGGCCGGGTGCAAGAAGCCCACGTCTTTAGCGACGCCATGGACGCGGACTTCATCCAGGCCCTGGGCCCTTGCCTGACAGGCGCCCCCTATCAGCCCCAAGCCCTGGCCGCCGCCGTTTCCCAGCTCCCCGGCCCGCTGGCCCAGGAGCTGGCCCAGTGGCTCCAGACCCAAACTTTATAAAAATTTACCAGGTTTTTCCCCGCATGGCCCCCTGCTTTTGGCGCCATACTAGGCTTACCAAAGACGAGGAGGTTCATATGATGACCAAGTCCAAGGCAGGCTGCCAAACCATTGGCTGCCGTGTAGCCAGCTGCGCCTACAACAAAAGCGGGCACAGCTGTGATCTCGACTGTGTCGAGATCGCACCCCGCAGAGGCTGTCACTCCGGCGAAGCCTGCGATGAAAGCATCTGCGCCAGCTACAAAGCCCGCTAACCCCGGGCAAACAGGAAAAAGCGGCTTTATGCCGCTTTTTTCCTTTTTTTCGGGGCTCCGCCCCGGACCCCGCCAGGGGCTCTGCCCCTGGACCCCGCGGGGGGCTCCGCCCCCTTCCGCAGTTCGCAAAGGTCGTTGCGCGTCGCCGCCAAGGCGGCTTCCTCCAACTCCCTTGCTCACTGGGCTTCCGCCTCGCTTCTTCCGCCACTGGCGGCGCTCGGCTCCCGCAGTTCGCAAAGGCCGTTTCGTGGCGCCGAAAAAGCGGCCTCCTCCAACGCCGAAAGGCAACGCAAAAGCCCGGCCCTACAATCTATGGGCCGGGCTACATAATACATTTGCAGGAAGGTACGCGGCACCGGCCCCACACCTCGGGTAAAGCCGCTGCCCATGCCCTACGGGCAGCGGCGGAACAAACCCCTTGCCGCGGGCTACTAACGGGGGGAGATCTTCGCCCCCACGTGCGCGAATATCGCCGTGCGCGTAGCACCCGTGCGCGTAGCACCCGTGCGCGTACCACCGCGTAGCCTATCAGTAGGCCAACGGCACGTCGATCTCCATATCCCCCTGGGGATAGGTGACGCAGGGATGGATGAAGCCGAACTTCTTGTCCGCCTCCCGGCGTCCATCCCGATCCTGGGCGATGTGGAAGGGGCCGGCGAGCCATTTGCTATGGCAGAAGCCGCAGCCTCCCGCCCGGCATTTGTTGGGGGCATTGAGGCCGGCCCGCTCCATGGCGGTTAGCAGGGTCTCGTTTTCCAGAGCGGGGACGGTATAGACCTGATCCCGCATATGGACCGTCAGGGTAAAGGTGCGAGGGGCGTCCATGGGCAGGTCTGGGCAGCAGGTGGCATCCTTGTGGATGGCCTTGACCGGCAGGCCGTAGGGCGCCAGCTCCTTTAGCAGGAACGCATACATGGCCTGGGGCCCGCACAGGAAGAAGGTCACATCCTTTATGTCGATGTGGGTTTCCAGCAGGGCGGCGGTGATAAAGCCGTGTTCATAACCGGGCGCCTCTTGGTCGCTCAACACGTAGACCACCTTCAGCCCCTTGGCAGCCATGGCGTCCAGCTCCGCCTTGTAGGGGATGTGGGCTAGATCCCGGGCGCCATAGAACAGGGTCATTTCATAGGCTTCCGTGCCGTCCAGCATGCTGCCCGCCATGGACAGGAAGGGGGTGATGCCGCTGCCCCCTGCAATGCAGGCGATGCGCTGTTTGTCCCGCAGGTCCTCGTAATGGAATTCTCCGGAAGGCTCGCTCATGACAAACCGATCCCCCACCTTGGCCTGGGTGTTCAGATAGCTGGAGAAGAAGCCGGCATTTTCAATGCCCAGCACCAGCTTGTTTTCCAAGGCATCCCGGGGGGTGGACACGATGGAATAGGGGCGGCTTACCAGGCTTTCCCCGATCTTGGCCTGTAGGGATACGTACTGGCCGCTACGGAAGAAGGGGAAGGCATCGGAATCCAGCCGCTTGAAGGTGAATTCCCCCATGGTGGCGGTCAAGGGCCGAATGGCGGCAAGCTCCACCTGCATGTAGCCGGGATGGAGCCGGGCGGCCAGCTGGTTGGTGCGGTAGGTCTGGGGCAAGGGGGTGGCGGGGCCGTTGGCCAAGGCTTTGCGGCGGTTGGGAACCAGCTTCTTAAAGCGAAGCATATCCATGAAGCCAAAGAGCTGTTTTTTGAATTTCATCGTTACTCTCCCTCCCTTTTCAGATCTCCCACGGTTTGCCTGCCGGAGATATCCCCGGAAACATAGGCGCTGGAGTAGCCGCTGGAGCGCATGGCGTAGCCGCCGGCAAAGCGTAGGCCCGGACACATTTTTGCGTCTTCCTGCATCATCATCAGCCGGGGCATCAGGCTGTCCCAGTCCCCGGTCTCATAGCCATAGATGACCCCCTCCGGGTGGCCGCAGTAGCGGGCATAGGTGGTGGGGGAGGCCAGGGCGATCTCCTCGATGGCGTCCCGGATCTGGCAGCCGGTCTCCCGCTCAAAGACCTGGATCATATCCGCGGCGATCCGGTCCTTCGCCTTGAAATAGTCCGTCTCCTCCACGTTGCCCCAATCGTCGGACATGAACATGGTGGTGAAGTACATCATACAGGTGCCCTCGGGGGAGCAGGCGGGATAGGCGTTGTTCAGGCATACGGTGGCCTGGACGTGGTTGGTGCGGATGCTGCGCATCAGGTCGTATTGCTTGACGCTATCCGCCGTATCGTAGATGAAATAGTTGTGGCTTTGGATGCCCAGCTCCTGGGCGGATTTGTTCAGCCCCAGGAACAAGGTCACGCCCCGGCCGGCAAATTTGCGGGCGTTGGTGGCCCGGATCATCTGCTCGGTGCGGGATTTTTCCTCCAGCATTTTGCCGAATACCAGATGGGGAGAGCAATTGGCGATCACATGATGGGTATCGATGCGGGTGCCGTCGGTGAGGCGCACCCCCGCGATCCGGTTCTGGTCGTCCGTGAGGATGGTCTCCGCCTCGGACTGATACCAGATATCCCCGCCCAGTTCCCGAATCCGCGCATCCATGGCCAGGCTGATCTCATGGGAGCGCATGGTGGGCATCCAGGCGTCCCGGGTGATATAGCGGATCACCATGGAGCCGTAATGGAGGAAGCTCATCCGGTCCAGGTCCACCCCCAGGTAGCACCAATAGGCCCCCAGGATATCTTGGGCCTTTTTGGGCATTTTTAGGGCGTCCAGCACCTGGTTCACCGAGTAGCTGCCGGCTTTGATGAAGTTGGGGAAGTGGGCTTTCATGTAGGCCGGGTCGGTATTGCCGTTGACGGAATTGGAATAGGTCTGGGCATCCCGCACCTCATTGCACAGCTGGAAAAATTCCGTGATGGACTTGCGGGATTCCGGGCAATATTCCACCATCTTTTCAATGAAGGCTTTCTCGCCGAAGGGCATTACGCAGTCGTATTGTTTATCCGTGGTGATCATGTGATAGGCTTCCGGGATGCGGACCCAGTCGATCTTATCCTCCACCCCCAGGCTGCGGAACAGGGTGCGGATGTCCCCGGGATCTTCCTTGGAGCCAAAATCGTTGAGCTCATGCAGGCTGGCCTCAAATTCAAAGCGGCCCCGCTTGAAGCTGGTGGCGAAGCCCCCAGGCAGGTTGTGCTTTTCCAACAGCAGGCAAGAATACCCGCCCTGCAATACCCGGATGGCGGCGGTGAGCCCGCCGTTGCCGGCGCCTATGACCACCACGTCATAGGCTTTGTTCCCTTTGTTTTCCATGTTCTACCTCCCTTTTATAAATGCGCCCTCAAGAGATCAAATGCCGGGCCTTTTCCAGCCAAGGTCCCAGTTCCGCTTCCGAGCGGACCCCTTTGTAATGCCCCAGCATGATGCACAGTAGATCCGTCAGCTCCCTGCTTAGCTCCGTTTCGGATAGATCCCGGTAATCCGTGGCGATCATCACCCCCAGGGCATAGCAATAATACTGCATCCGTTGGTGCATTTCCCGGGCAATGGCAAGGGGCATATCCAGGCTCTTTGCCAACAGGGAGACCGTCAGCTCCAGGTTCACATCGTCCAGGAGCTTTTCCTGCGGGTCCCGCTGGCGCAGGTACATAAACTTGAAAAGCTGAGGTTCGGCCTTGGCAAAGTGCAAAAATGCCAGGGCAAAATCCTTGTAATTGGTGGAGCGAAACCGCAAAAATTTTTCTCGCACATGGTCCAGCAAAGCGGCTTTAAGGGCCTCTAAACTATGGAACTCAGAATAGATGGGCTGGGTGGACGCGCCTAGGGCCTGGGCGATGTGCCGGACGGAAAGCCCATCCGGCCCCCATTTGCGGATCACATTTACGCTGGCAGCCAGGATATCCTCCCGGAAGATGCGTTTTTTTGCAGGCATAGTATCTCCTGTAAAATAACGAGTGTTATATTATATAATAGGACATTGTCAGGGGAAAAACAATATTCATAAAGTAAATTTTTCCAAAACAATCAAAAAAACAAGCCCCTTGGTCCCAGGATGCCGATCCGCGGGCCAAGGGGCGGGGAAGGGAGGGGAAGGCGGGGTTAGCGGATGTGGAAATACTTTTGCAGGTTGCGCAGGAAATCCCGGCCCAACACCGCGCAGAAGGCTACCAGCAGGGCCAAGTCTACGGCGCCCATAAGGATCATAGCCCAGCCGGCGTATTGGGGCCAGAACACCAGGCAAGCCAGGGCGCTGAATAGGAAAAGGAGGCATAGCAGGAACATGGGCATCATGTTGAGTTTTTGGCGGCGCAAGTCGGAGAAGAGCAAGGCAGCCGCAGCGAGCATACCGCCCACCGACACCAGGGGCACCACGAACACGGCCCAGCCGGGGGCCAGACAAAGGTCGATGAGGATCAACAGCACGCAGCTTTGGAACAGCAGCTTCGCCAGCTGGCTGATCCGGTTATAGGCCACCATATCCGGGGAGACCAAAGAGGACCAAGCGATCCAGAGGCTCCAGAGCACCACCAGGCTCCAGGGTTTGCCCCCTAGGGCCAGGTTCAGGATGGGGCATAGGTAGGCGGCGGCCAGGAAGGGCCATTTTGCCCAGCGGATCACCTGCTGGTGTTGGAAGTGGGGCTTGGAAGGCAGAGGATAGGTGCGTTCAATTTTCATAGACGGGGCTCCCTTCTACCCGGGGGACAAGCCCATCCCTGGTCAGCAAAACGTATAGGGCGTCCTCAAAGGAGGGGTCCAAGGTCTGCTTGGAGAGGGATAGGGTGGCGGTGTTTTGGTAGGTGACCATGGCGCAGCTGACCCGGTTGATCACCGCGGTGCCCAGCAGGAAATCCAGGCTATCCACATAGGGGGCCATATCCGGGGGCAGCTCCACCATGCCCAGGTTGGACAGGGTGGTGGTATAGAGGGTATCCCCCAGGAAGCCGAACACGATCCGGGCTAGGGGCGCCTTGATGAACAGGGGAACCAGCCGCAGGCTGCCCACCAGGGATTCGGTGGCCAGGATCATATCGTCCATGGCGGGCTGGGCGGCCCGCTGGGTCAACTGCTGGGAGATCTCCGGCAGGATATCCTGTAAGCTGGTCACCTGGGACAGGGGCAAACGGATGCCGCAATACATGGAGAAATTTCGCAGGGTGTGGGAAGGGTGGAATTTACGCATGTTGACAGGCACCTGCATGCTAAAATCCCCCGTTAGCTCATCGTTGGAAGCCTTGGCCGCCAGGAAAAGCAGGGCCAGGATATAGGCGGTCACGGTGGCATGGTTGGCTTGGGCCACCTGTTTAAGGGCGGCGGCGTCCAGGCGAAAATGCAGCACATAACAAGGTTTGCGCCGGGATAGGGCGCCGTTGAGCTGCAAGGCGGGGCGGCCCCCAAAGCCAGCGGCCCTGCCGCCTTTTTGGGCATGGGGAAATTCGTTGGCCGCCTCCTGGGGCGTGGGCAGGTCGTTGGGGTCCAATACGCCCAGCTGGGGCGCAGGCTGGACCGGATGGCCCAGCAGGTTCAGGTAAACGCTGAGCAAGGTTTTTAAAAAGGACATGCCCCCGGTGGCGTCGGTGAGAATGTGGAAATACTCCACGCTGATCCGGTTGTTATAATAGAGGACCCGGAAGGATTTGGAACCGCTGCGGCTGATCCGCAGGGGCCGGCAGGGGATCTCCTGTTCAGGCTCCAGGGCGTAGCGGCCCTTGGCGGTGTCCAGATAATGCCAGAAAAAGCCCTTTTTCACCGTGGTGGCAAAGAAGGGGAACCGCTTGATGGTAAAGGTCAAGGCCATCTGCAAAAGCTCCGGCACCACCGGCGCCTTTAGGTAGGCGGAAAGACGAAACACGGACATTTGGCCGTGCTTCATGGCCAGGGGATAGATCTTGGCCGCATCGTCCAGGCTATACCAGAGGATCGGCGGCCGGGCGTAAAACCCTCCCAGGTTTTCCACCCCCAACCGCTGGCAGGCCTCCTGCAAGGATAGCCCCGCTTGATGGTAATAAAGCAGGGCGGCATAAAAATCCTGGAGGATCTGCCGGTTTTCCCGCTTGGACAGGGCCAAATGCCGGCGGATCGCATAAAGGAAGTCATCGAGCAAGGCCTTGTCTTCCGGAGAAAGGGAGGCAATATAGGCGGCAAAGGGGGAAGGCTCCAGCTGCTTACCCGGCTTGGAACGGCGTTGCTTGGGAACCTTAGGAGGCTTGGGGGGCTTAGGGGGCTTAGGGGGCTTGGGATCTGGCATGGGTCCATCCTACCAACATTGGGATAGGCGTCCTGGGGACGCCTTCAAGGAAAGTATAGCATATATAACAATAAAATGGAAAGGAAGGCGGCAAATGCCGCCGGGAATCGGGCAAAAAGCCTAAAAAGCAGCTTATCGGACCGGCTGAAGGGACGGGGAAATTTAAAAATTCCTGCAAAATAATTCGAAAAAGGGGCTTTACAATTGGGCGCAGCTTTGGTATTATATACAAGCTGCCTCGCGCGGGAGCGCGGGGGAAGCGGCAAAGCACCTTGAAAACTATATAGTGCAGACGAACAAGAAACGCAATGAAATTTGAGGACAAGACCGGCAGCGATCTGTAAGGATCGCGACGGCAAGTCGGACAATGAAGACGAGCCAGAAAAAAGGAAATGAGCGAAGCTGCGAAGCTTCGATCAGGATTTTAACTCAAGAGTTTGATCCTGGCTCAGGACGAACGCTGGCGGCGTGCCTAACACATGCAAGT
>ERZ506979.964-NODE-964-length-14394-cov-4.190948_pt1 | contig 14394 bp, 11 predicted proteins | sample MGYA00512887_ERZ506979 | MGnify/ENA metagenome assembly ERZ506979 | reverse complement strand
CAGCACGCGTTCGGTAATGGAACCGATCAGCATGTCGCTCAGGCCGTCGCGGCCGTCGGTGAACATGACGATCAGGTCCGCGCTTTCCTCATGGGCCACGCGCACGATGGTTTCAGCCGGGGTGCCTTCTTCCACGCGGGTGTGGAAGCTGATCCCGGCCTTTTCCAGCGTTTCGATGGGCGGGCAGAGCAGGGTCAGACCCTTGGCGGCTTCCTCGCGCTTGAGCTCGGCATGGGCTTCGCCGCCCACGATCTGCGGCAGCGGTTCGGTAACGTGCAGCAGGATGATCTCGCCGGAACAAAGGCCCATAGCGTGTTTGAGCGCTTTTTGGGCGCGTTGGCCGTGGCTTTTGCCGCTCACCGGCAGAAGAATTTTTTTGTACATGTTTACTCCTTGTCTGCCCACAGTGGCGATATTCCTGACGGGGCGACCTTATTTTCGCATGTCGGCGCGCTTTGCGCAAGCCTCTGTCCCGGCTGAAACGGGGTAAACGTCGCTTCTGAGAGATGAAAGAGGCCCGTTCCCATGCGGAACGGACCGGGAAACCGTCTGGAGCAGATTAACTTTTTTAACGTGTAAAGACGCCCACTTCGACGCTTAACAGCGCAAATAAATATGCTTGCGCCTTTGTGGCGGGCGGCTGCTCTCGCAGCCGCCAGAGCAAGTGCATTTTGAAATCGCTCTGACAACGCTGTTTACTTGCGCGGAGTCAGCGCAATGCGGTTGCGTTCCACCGCCACGGCCAGTTCGGGCAACAGATCCTTGAGCGCGTTCATGTCGTTGGCTTTGGCCGCCCGCTCCACACAACGGGCCATACGGGCCAGCACCCGGAAGCCGAAAGCGTCCGATTCCGCCGCGATGCGCCCGGCGGCCTCGCCCACCAACGGACCGCGACGGCTCAGGAAGGCCTGTTGGGCGTCCTCCATGGCCGCGTCCAGACGGTCCACCAGTTGCAGGATGGTCTTGTCCGGACCCGGTTGCGAAGGCTGCGGCACGGCTGCGGACGTCGGCGCGGATGTGGGGGCGACCGGCGCGGGTTCGTCCGGCGGGCGGATATCCGGCGACACCTCCTGCGCCGTTTTGGCCGGTGCGGGGTGGACCGGCTGGCGGGATTCTTCCGCCGGGCTCGTCAGAGGCGTCGGCGCGGGGGTAGGCGCGGGACCGGAAACTTCCGCGATAAGCGTCGCCAGGGGCGGCGTGTCCTTTTTTACGGGTTCGGCGCCGGCGATAAAGTCCATAATGGAGCCGCCCAGGCCGCTTTCACTCGCCGGAGCGTCATTGTCCGCGGACGGCGTGGGCACGGGTGCGGCAACCGGCGCGGGCTGCGCGGCCAAGGGCTTTTGCGCTTCCTCCGTCACACGGAAGGCAGCGGGGGAAGACGTCGTCGGCTGAACAGCGGGTGCGGGTTGCGGGGCGGCGGGAGCCGTCTTTTTGGGAACGGGCATGGGTTCGCCCACCCACTCGCCGGGCGCGCGCAGGCCGGGGCTGGTGTAGACGCTTTTTCGCGTGTCCTCCGCGCTGTCCGGACGGCCGGCGGTCTTGGCCGGAGCCGGGGCGGGCCTGAACGTGATGCGCGGTCCGCGCCGCACTGTGCCCTGTACCGTGTTTTGAGAGATGTTCTGCCGGGACGGGTTTTCCGGCCGGGGGGCGGTTTCCTTGTCTTGCTCCTGCGGACGGGAAGGCGCGGGGCTGCCGATGGGCATGGGTTCGCCCACCCATTCACCGGGCGCGTTCAGGCTGGGGCTGGTATAGGCGGCGCTGACGCTGACCGTTGCGGTCGGTTTGACTTCGGAAGCGGGCACGGGCTTGGGCGCGGTTTTACTCCGGATGGGAACAATGGTCGCGCCTGGCCGCGCGGCAAAGGTGACGGGCTGGAAGGCCGGTTTACGGGGCGCTTCAGTTTCCGTCTCCGTGGGATTTTGCGGCGCTTCCGGCGTAGCCGCCTGCGCGGGAGCGGATTCCGGCGCGGGCGTTTCGTCCACAACGGGTGTTGTTTCCTCAACCGTTTCGGGCGTGGTGACGGGAGCGGAAGCGTCCGTCTCAACGGCGGATTTCGGCGTGTCAGCAACCTCCGGGTTTTCTTCAGCGGGCGCAGGGCTCTCGGCCGGATCCGCTTTTTCCGTGGGTTCCGACGCGGTTTCGGCCTTGTACCGCACGGCGGCCGCCCTGTCCGCGCTTTCAGCGGCCGCATGGCTTTCTTCGGGTTTTTCGGGCTGCTTTTCTTCCGTCGTCGCGGCGGACTCCGGCGCAATTTCCGCCGCCTCCGTCTGGCTTTCCGCGCCCCAGACCGGACCTTCCAGTCCGGCGGCGGCGGAAAATTCCGCCTGCATGGCGGCACCGCTTACGGGCGCGTCCTCGTCTGTATCAGGTGTGGCCACGGGCGCGGCGGCCATGATCAGGTCATTGGGCGCGTAAGGATTGACGAAGAGGTCCGCCGGGATGTCTCCCGGCTTGGGCGCGGGGTCTTTGGGCGCGCCCAGACGGCTGACCGGGGTCAGACCGGCGTCCGCCGGGGGCAGGTCCATATCCGGCAGAGGACCGTCGCTTTCCGGCAGGCCGCTGAACAGCCCGCCTTCAGGCTTGCGGGTTTTCTTGTCCGCTCCCGCGCCGACCAAGGGATCACGCAGGGATTCCGCAAAACTCAGCAGGTCGGGCAGGGCTGTGAGATCCGGGATTTTCAAGGGTGAACCGCCGTGGCTGTCCTCGCTGCCGAACAGATCCGGCAAAGGCGGTCGGCCGGCGGCGTTCGCGGCCGGTTTGGCGGCCTCAGCGGCAACGGGGCTGCCAGCGGCGTTCGCGGCCGCGGCATCCTGTCCGGTGGTCGTGGCCGAGTCAGGGGTCGCCACAGCCGCATCTGCGTTGTCGGGCGTATCTTCCGCCGCTGCCGCGGCTTCCAGAATTTCCTGCACCGTCTGGCAGAGGGCCTCGCTGTCCACAGGTTCCAGCAGCGCGTGGGTAAAGCCGGCGTCAGCCAGCTGATCCCATTGCTTGTCGTCTTCCGTAATGGCCAGGGCTTTGAACAGGGGCAAGTCCGCGTCGTCGGCCAATGTGCGGAACTGGCGCAGCATGTCGCCCGCCATGGGCGAGGCCAGTCTGCCCTGCGCCACCAGCAAAAGGGCCGCTTCGCCCTTGTGCAGTTGCAGGGCCTCGGCCAGGCTGCGCGCTTCGGAGCTGCGGCAGGGCAGGCTTTCCAGCATCCGGGCCAGGGTCTGGCGGTCCAGAGCGCTTTCCGCCGCGATCAGCACCAAGGGCTGTCTGCGTTCCGCGGGCGCGATTTCGTTCTCGTCACGCTCCAGGCATTTGAGATGCAGGGTAAAGGCGATGGTGGCTCCGTGCGGGCTGCATTCCACGCCCAGAAAGCCTTTGTGCGCGCCGGCCAGCTCCCAGGCGCGGGTCAGGGCCAGACTGGAGCGGTCCTGCGGCGGCATGCCCGAGCCGGTATCCGTGACCGTAAAGAGCAGATGCCCGGCATTGGCGCTTTCCGGCACGCGGCGCACCGAAAAATGCACGGCTCCGTGCCGGGTGGCGCGCACCGCGCTTTCCAGCAGCAGACAGAGGGTTTCTTTCAGGGCTCCGGCCTCGCCCTCGTACAGATGGCTCAGATGGGGCGGCATGTACCAGGCCAGACCGATGCCGGCGTTTTCCGCCGCCGGGGCCACAGCGTCATGGGCTTCGCGCATCAGATGCTGGAGATTGAAGGGCGCGGCGGTTTCCGTCGCGGAGCGTTTCCGGCCCGATTGCCGGGGATTGCTGATGATATCAGACAGTTCACGGGCCGCGCCCAGCATGCTTTCCGCATACTGGCGCACTGCCGGGGGCAGGGAGCAATGTCCCAGGGCCGCGCCTTCGCGCATCAGGCGGTCCAGGGGCGGACGCAAGGCGTCTTCCAGCAGGCCGGGTGCGACACGCTCCGAAAGCGAGGACGGCGCGCTCGTGTCCGCATCTTCGGAGCCGTCCGGGCCGGACGGCGGGGCAGGCGCGGCCGGAGCCGGGGGCACCAGGCGCAGATTGGGGTCGTCCAGCGGCTGGTCCAGGGTGATGGTGCCGTCGGGTTCGGCCTGCACGTTTCTGGCCGCTGTGTCCGCGTCAGGGTGTTCCGCCGCCATGTCGTGCGGCGCTCTGGTGGCGGCGATGATCAAGGCGCTGAGCGCCGTGCCCCAGAGCGGGGCCGAAGCCAGCAGATTGGCGCCAAAGCTGCTGTCCAGGCCCAGGATGCCGCCGGCCACAAAGAGCGGCGGCAGCAGGCAGCCCAGCAGAAAGCGTTTGGCCCCGCCCAAACCCATGATCCAGGCTCCCAGCGCGGTGGGCACGAAAAGCAGGGTTCCCAGAGGCCAGAGATCAAGATAGCGGGTCAGCCAAGCGAAGTCCGGCACAAGAGGCAACAGGGCCAGAGCCGCGCCGGGCAGGGAGAGCAGCAACAGCTGGATGTCCAGGGCGCGGGAGCGCTCCCGCGTGCGCATCAGGTGGCGGCCCACATGGGGCAACAGCATCAGGGCCACCCCCGGCGCCAGCACGGCCCCGGATTCGCCCAGTCCGATATGGCCGGAACCGGAGGCGGGCATGCCCATGATCCCCTGGCCCAGAGCCACGGCCACGTACAGGGCCGTCCAGACGCGCCATTGGCCTTTTTCGGACAGGCCGCGCAAAAGGCAGAGCAGCATGACCACGCCCAGGGCCAGGATGGCCGCCGTGCGCGACAGGCTGCCCCAGTTGCCGGCGGCGTTCTGCGGCGTGCGCAGCATGGGTGCGAACCACAGGCCGGGCAGGCCGTCCAGGCGGATATAGCAGGTCTGGGCCTCTTTGCCCGCTTCGGGCAGCAGAAGCACATTGCGCTGGGCCGGAGCGGATTCGCGCCACTCCAACGCGCCGCTCAGGCTGTTGGCGACCGGTTCGTAGAGCAGGGGCATGCCGGGCACGCTTTCGCCCATGTCCAGCAGCAGGGTGGCGGGCCTGGTTCCCTCGGGCAGAGGGGCCAGCGTGAAGCGCAGCCACATGACCCCGCTTTCGCGCGGCAGATCCTTGAGCGCCAGGGGACGGTAGTCCCCGGCTTTGGCCGGAGCCGCGGCCTCCTCCACGTCCAGGGTGCCGGTTTCATCCAGCAGATAGTCGAGGTAGGGCAAAAGAGGGGTGCTGGGCGCGCCCGGCGCGGCGGGCAGCATGGTCTGGGCCCGTGAACCCCCGCCCCAGCCGAGGCAGATCGCGCACAACAGAAAAACAACGGCCAGAACCTGCGGACGGGCCGTGCCGGAAAGAAGGTATGCCATAGTGTTTCCGCCTGTCATGTGAACTGGCTTTCCGCCGCGCGGAGGGCGCGGGTTCCGTCTCCCCGCGCCCCCCGCTTGTTCCGCAACGGATTTAATGCAGATGTTTGATCATTTCGGACACCGGCTGCCCGTCGGGTGAACGGGCGCCGGGATTGACCTTCAGCAGGCGTTGCCAGGCCCGCGTGGCCTCATCTTTGCGGTGCAGATCGTAATAAAGCACCACGCCCTCGTTGAACAGGGCGTTTTCATGGCCGGGGTTGGCGGCCGTCGCTTTGCGGAAGCTGTCCACGGCCTGCTCGTAGGCCCCGGCCTCACGGTACATGATGCCCAGATCCGTGAGCACGTCGGGATTGCCCGGCGCGAACATCAGAGAGCGCTCATAGGCTGAAATGGCCTGTTTGGCCTGACCCGTGTCAAAATACAGATTGCCCAGGGCCGTCCAGCGCGCGGCGTCCTTGGGATTGGTCAGCAGGGCTTTTTCCAGATCGGTGATCTTCTGAACCAGTTCCGGCGGCATGGGCGGCTGATTGTCCTGCGCGGGCCGGGCCGCCTGCGGCGCGGGAGACGCCGGGGGCGCGGCTTCCGGCTGGGGCGGAGCGGCATGCGGCGGCACGGCCGGGACGCCGCTGTTGAGCAGGCCGGGCAGCAACCCTCCCAGATACAATCCCAGAGCCAGGGTCAGCAACATGCCCATGAGGCAGGTGCTTTTGCGCACCATGCCGGTGGGCGCATCCGCGTGAGACATGCCGGAAGACGCCTGCCGTTCGGAAACGGAGGCGCTGCCGGGGGTGTCGCGCACAGGCGCGTCTTCGGGGCTTTTCTTGCTTTTACGGCGGGCCATATGCTCCTCAAAGGTGGTCAATGCAGCGGTGAAGGCTTGAAATGCGCCAACCGGCCGGGGAACGGCCATGCTCTTTGCGGTCAACCTACAACCTGAAAAAAAAAGAGGCAAGCCCGCAACTTATGGATAAGAAGCGGGCCTGGCAATGCGGCGGGCGGGGCGCGGCTCAGGGCCGCGCGGCCTTCCCGTTGGTTTCATTGACTTTTTTTCCTGTTTTGGCGGGCGTGCCCGCCTGAGGCTGTTGGTCCTGCGGTTCCGGCTGCACTGTTCCGGCGTCCTCCGCATGGGGCAGGGGGGCTTTTTCCAGCTCTTCGCGGATGCCCTTCTTGAGGTCTTCGCTGGCCTTGGGATCATGCAGGCCCGCGCTCAGATGCTCCACCCCGCGCTTGGGATCGTGGAGAAAATGGATGTAGAGCACGCCCAGGCTGTAGCGCACCGAGGCGTTGTCGTGCAGGCTCACCACCTTTTCCAGAAGCTCGGCGGCTTCCTTGTGCTTGCCCTGATTGTGCTTGATGACGCCCAGCAGATAGGGGGGCTGGGGATTGTTCAGATCCAGGGTCATGGCGCGCTGGGCGAAGGTTTCAGCGGCCTCCCAGTTTTGGGCGCTCATCAGGGCTTCGACCAGATGGACCATGGCGTCCACGTTTTTGGGATCCTTGGCCACTTCCTGCATGAGCATGCCCACGGCGTCGCCCATGCCCGCGGGCGCCTGGGGCGCGGGCCGGACCTGCACGGTGAGGTGCGGATTGCGGAAGCGCTCCGTGAGGGAAATCACCAGCATGGCGGCCAGAGCCAGGGCCAGCAGCAGGACCAGGGCGCGCGCCGGGCCGTTGAGCTTGGGCAGATCAGTCATGGTTAAGCATCTCCCATTGGGTCAGGCGGGCGGCCAGGGCGCGTTGTTGCGCGGCCAGGAAAGCCAGGTATGCGCCGAGGCCGATCCACACGGCGGCATTGGCGATGACGATCCAGGTAAGGGTATCCATATGTCCTCCGTAGAGAGCGCGTTACGCGGCCGGGTTGTCGGCATTGGCGGCCAGGGCGTCGAGGCGGGCGCGCAGATCAAGCTGGCGTTTGCGCAGCCAGACCAGCCCGGCCCAGAGCAGGCCGAAGGAAAGCACGCAGGCGATGACCGTGAGCTTCATTTCCGGTTCCAGGCCGCCGCCCTTGGCGGCGAACACCGCCGGGTGGATGGAGCGCCAGATCCGGGCCGAAATAAAGACCAGGGGCACGTCCAGAAAGGCCACCACGCCCACCACCGCGCAGACCAGGCTTTTGCGCTGCGGCGGCAGGTCAAGGCCGCGCAGCACCAGATAGCCCGCGTAGACGAACCACATGATCAGGGTGGTGCTCAGGCGCGGATCCCAGGTCCACCAGACGCCCCAGGATTTGCGGGCCCAGAGCATGCCGGTGACCAGGGCCAGGCCGCTGAGCAGCACGCCCACCTCGGCGGCGGCGGCGCAGAGCCTGTCCGCGCCGGGATTGCGGCGCAGCAGATAGGCCACGGAAGCCAGAAAGACCGTAAAGAAACTGATCAGCGCCCACCAGGCCAGGGGCAGGTGGATGTAGAAAATCTTCTGGATCAGGCCCAGGGTGGCCTCTTCCGGGGCATAGACATAGATCAGCCACTGGCAGCAGGCAAAGGCCAGTCCGCCCAGCAGGGCCAGAAGTTGCGGCATTTATTCGTCCCCCGTGTAGATGAAGCTGAACAGCAGCAGCCCGGCCCCCAGAAAAACCGCGTCAAAGGCGCAGGCCACGCCCAGCCAGCCGCCCGGCCCGTCCGGAGAGGCGGCCCCCAGGGTCTGCGCGCCCACGCCGATGCCGGAGAGCAGCAGGGGCGTGAGCAGCGGAAAAAGCACGATGCTCAACAGCGATTCGCGCGCCGCCTGGCCCTGCGCCAGCGCGCCCAGCAGCGACCCCAGGGCGCACATGCCCAGGTCCGCCAACAGCAGGGCCGCCAGGCCCGGCAGAAGAGGCCCGCCGATGTCCTGTCCCAGAAAAATCACGGACGCGGGCAGAAAAATGATCTGGGCCAGCAGCAGGAGCAGCAGGCCCGCCAGCGCCTTGCCCAGCCAGACGCCCTGAATGGGCGCGGGGCAGAGCAGCAGGCCGAGACGGGCGTTGTTGACCTCTTCCAGAGCGTAGAGCTGGTTGAAGATCAATACCTGGCAGAAGGCCGAGCTCAGCCAGAACACCGCCGCCGCGGCCTGCGGACTCATGCGTTCGCCGATGCCCTGGGACAGGCTGAACACAAAGAGCAGTAGCAGGCCTAGCAAAAGCGCCTGGATCAGGCCGCTGCCCCGGGCCAGGGTCAGGGCGAGATCCTTGCGGGCCACAGCCAGGGTCAGGCGCAGCATATGCCGCCCTCCCTGTCCGCGCCCGTATCCGTGCCGATTGCGCCTGCGGGCACGTCAAAACCGGCAAAAGCCGCCGGCGGGCCGTCATAGGCCAGCTTGCGGTCGGCCAGGAACAGCAGGCGGTCGGCCAGGGGCGCGTCCCCGGCCAGATCGTGGCTGATGAGCGCCACGCAGGCCCCGCGTTGGCGGGCGGCCGTTATTTCGCGGCGCAGAAGAGCCAGGGATGCCGCGTCCAGGCCGGTGCCCGGCTCGTCCAGCAGCAGCAGGTCCGGCTCCAGCATGAGCACGCGCGCCAGATTGAGGCGCTGGGCCATGCCGCGCGAAAAAATGCCCGCGCGTTCGTGGGCATGGGCCGCCAGGCCCACCCGCTCCAGCATGGCCGACAGCCCGGCCCCGGACAGGCGCAGGCCGTGGGCCGTGCGCCAGAAGGCCAGATTTTCCAGGGCCGTGAGGCCGGGATAGAGAAAGGTGGCGTGGCCCAGATAGCCCAGACGCGGACCTTCCGCGCGCGGGCCGGACTCCGCCAGACGCACGCTGCCCGCGCTGGGGCGGGAAAGCCCGGCCATGATTCGCATCAGAGTGCTTTTGCCCGCGCCGTTGCCGCCCACCAGCAGCGAGACGCTGCCCGACGCGAAGGCGCAGCTCACATCCTTGAAGATCACTTTGGCGCCGTAGAGTTTGGCGACGCGGTCGAGCTCAAGCATGGGCGGGCCTCCCGGCTTCAGGCCTTGCCGTCGGCATCCGGCCCGTCTTCGGACTTCCCGACCGGGGATGCGCGGCGGCGCAGGCCCAGCAGAGGCAGCAGGCACATCAGCGTGCCGCCGATCCAGATCCAGTTCACCAGGGGCTCCACACTGACCTTGACCAGCACGCGCAAGTCCTCGTCCAGACCCAGCAGGGAGCCGTAGATTTCATTGCCCAGACCCGGAATCACGTCCACCTCGGAGAACTGCATGTTGCCGAATTTGTCGTACATGCGGCGTTCCGGCGCGATGACGCCGAGGTCTTTGCCGTCCTTGCTGATTTGCAGCCGGGCCGCGATATAGTCGTAGCCGGGCTGGCGGCCGTCCTTGATGTCCAGCAGGGTGGCGGTGTAGCCGCCCACCTGCTCGCTCTGGCCCTTGGCCAGGAGCATTTCCCTGTCCTGCGTGTACGGGCCGGAAAAGGCGATGCCCAGCGCGGCCAGGGCCATGCCCAGGTGCGCGCCCAGCGCGCCCAGACCGGCGGGTTGGCGGCGGGTGGCGCTGTCCGTGAGCAGCAGAACCACGCCCAGGGCGATGGCAATGGCGGCGGACGCGCCCAACAGGGCCGTAGGCTGACGGTAGCCCAGCGCCCAGATCACCGCTGCGGCCGCTACAAAGGCGCCCAGTACCGCGAAGAAACGCCCTTTGCCGCGCAGACCGCCGTTCCAGCCGAGCCAGGGACAGGCCGCCATCATGACCAGCAGCAGCGCGCCCAGCGGCAGGCAGACCCGGTTGTAGAAATTGGCGTCCAGGCCGCGCGGGGCCGTGGTCCAGAGTTTGCTGATCACCGGCCACATGGTGGCGGTCAGGATGATGGCGGCCAGGGCCAGCAGCACCCAGGCCACCAGGGTCAGCAGGCCCTCGCGGCTGTCCAGTCCGGCCAGGGGCCTGCCCTCGCGCGGGGCCGTGCAGGCTACCCAGAAGGTGATCAGCAGCCCGGCCAGCACAAAGACGGTCAGGGGCGTGCCCACGCTGCCGTCGCCGAAGGCGTGCACCGAATCAATAACCCCGCTGCGCACCAGATAGGTGGCGAAAAAGGCCGACACCGTGGTCAGGGACATCATGACCACATTGATCCGGCCCAGCTTGCCCCGCCGCTCTTCAATGATCAGGGTGTGCAGGGCGGCGGTGCCGATGAGCCAGGGGATCAGGGAGGCGTTTTCCACCGGATCCCAGGCCCAGTAGCCGCCCCAGCCCAGTTCCATGTACGCCCACCACGCGCCCAGCACGATGCCCGCCGTGAGGAAAAGCCAGGCCAGAATGATGAAGGGGCGCGTCAGACGGAACCATGCTCCCTCGCCGCCGCTTCTGCGCGAAAGAGCCTGGGCCAGAGCCAGGCAGGCCGGCACGGTGAAGCCGCCGTATCCCAGAAAGAGCAGGGGCGGATGGAAGATCATGCCCGGATTCTGGAGCAGGGGGTTCAGCCCGTTTCCGTCGGCCGGGGCCGGAGTCTGCATCAGGAAGGGATTGCTCCAGTTGGTCAGGATCAGGGTGAAAAATGCCATGATCGCGTAAAAGAAGGTCCAGTACCAGAGCCGGGTGGCGGGACTCAGGCTGCGGCAGGCCCGGGTGCAGGCGAAGATGCTGCCGCTCAGGCCCACGGCCAGAGCCCAGAAGAGCATGGAGCCGGGCTGCCCGGCCCAGAAGGCGGTCAGGCGGTAGAAGACCGGCAGGATCATGTCCGTGTAGCTGGCCACGTATTGCAGGCTGAAGTCATGCCAGAAGAGCGCGTGCAGCAGCAGGGCCGAGGCCAGCAGCAGCGCGCCGGTGATGACCCAGTGGGCTTTTTCGATCAGACGCAGGCTGTCGCCGCGTCCCTGCCAGAGCTGGAGCAGAGCCATGCCGCCGCCGCCAAGGGCGCAAAGCAGGGCCAGAAGTTGCATGGCATAGGCGAAAACGTACATGGGGCTCCTTTACGCGTGGATGACGGCGCAAAGCCCGTGGCGGACTTCGCGGCAAGACTGCAAAAGCGCCCCGTTGGGGGCGCCTGGCCGTGCACGGCTAACTTTTGCGGTTTTCCTTCTGGTACTTGGAAGGACACTTGGTCATCAGGGTCTTGGCCGCGAAGCGGCCCTCCGGCCCCATGCCCCCTTCCACAATGACTTCCGCCCCGGCCTTGAAGGTGTCCGGCACTGCCCCGCTGTAGCTGACCATAATGGTCTGGCTGGCGTTGTCCTTGTCTTCGAGGCTGAAGGTGACGCCCGGCCCGTTCCGGTGCTTTTCAATGCCCTGAGAGGCTACGGTGCCGAACAGCCGGGCGGCGGTCAGTTTGTCCGGCGTGGCGGCCTTGGCCTCGGCCACGTTCAGAAAATAAACGCTGTTTTCCGAAAAGCCGGAATATGCCAGATAGCCCACGCCGCCCAGAAAAAGGAGCAGCGCGGCCACATAGATGGATGTATTTTTTTTGCGGGCCATGTGTGTCACCCCAGTGTTGCGCTGAGTGAAGATACAATACCCTAGCCCATTTCGATTTTTCTGACAAGATAAGAATTGTTATTAATAATTGCGGCAAGATACGACTTCCGCGCCCTCCCGCGTTCCGGCGGCGGGACGATACAGGCCCCCATGCGGCTAGGCGGCGGGCTTGTCCTGCGTCCCCTTGAGGGTCAGGGCCTTGCGGCGGTCGCGGGCCAGGGCGCGCAGATCCGCCACATTGTCGCTTTCATCCATGATTTCGCTGCCCAGAATCTCCTCCAGCACGTCCTCCAGCGAAACCACACCGGCCAGACCGCCGTATTCGTCCAGCACGGCGAACAGATGCACGCGGGCCTTGAGCAGTTCGCGCAGCAGCAGGTCCAGCGTCTGGCTTTCCTGCACGAAGTGCAGGGGCCGCATGATCTCGGACAGGCGGACGGCCTGTTTGCCCTCCTTGATGCAGCGGCCCAGGGTGCGGCGCTCCACCATGCCCACCAGATCCTCGTTGTCTTCGCCGTAGACGGGAATGCGGCTGAAGTGCCAGATGCGCGGGTCCTTGTAGGCCTCTTCCACGGTGATCTCCTCGGGCAGGGAGAAGACCACGGTGCGCGGGGTCATCACTTCATGTACGCGTTTCTGGTCCAGAGCCAGGACGTTGCGGATGAAGTGCTCCTCATAGGGCTTGATCCGCCCGGCCTGACGCGAAAGGCTGGTCACGGCGCAGATGTCGTCCTCGGAGATCTGCGGCGCGCTGGACGGCGGCGACATCAAGCGGGTGAGCAGACCCGTGAGCCAGAGCACCGGCGAGAGCAGCTTGACCATCACGGACAGGGGGCGGGCCAGGGCTCCGGCCAGCGGCGTGGCATAGGCCACCCCCAGGGTTTTGGGCACTATTTCGCCGAAAGCCAGGATCAGAATGGTGAAGCCCAGAGCGAAAAGCGCCATGTGCTCCGCGCCGAAGGCCGCCAGAAAGGCTGCGCCCGCAATGGTGGAACCGGCGGTGTTGGCCACGGTGTTCAGGGTCAGAATGGCGGCAATGGGCTTGTCCACCTCGGTACGCATTTTGTAGAGCAGTTCGCCCACGGGACGACCCATGCGGCGCAGGCGTTCAATGGAGGACCAGGGCACGGCGTACAGGGCAGCCTCGGTGAGCGAACAGGAAAACGAAACCAGAACGGCTATGCCGACGGCCAGGATAAGGGTGAGCATGACGCGGCATCCTGCTGCGGTTTGCAGGGCGGCCCAGGCGGTCGTGAAAGAACGCCGCGGGCGGGCCCGTATTTATATGGATAAACTATATCCCGACGGAACGGGCTTGGCAATTGCCGCCCGAAGGGCGGCAGGTGGTGGGGGGATACGGCGCGGTGGCGGATCGGCTGATGTCAGACCCTGTGCTGAGGGGAGACGGGGCTTTGCCGTAACAGGCAGTGGAAAATGATGCGCCGGAAATAAAATGCGCGGCTTTGCTTGACAGACTCCATCCGCAGAGCTATACCTCTTTCTCGCGATATGACATGTCGCCACATGGCGCGGGGTGGAGCAGTTCGGTAGCTCGTCGGGCTCATAACCCGAAGGTCGTAGGTTCAAATCCTGCCCCCGCAACCAAGAAATTTAAGCCTTTAGGTCAAAACGACTTAAAGGCTTTTTTCGTTTTTCTAACCTATTTCTAACCAGGAACGTTAGACGCCCTTCGCAGCAAGACGTGTATTGATACGGCTTTGTGGGGTTTGATAGGGACTGCGGCAGGAAGCTGGCAGTTGATGAAAGCGTGCGTGAGAAGAGGAACTCATGTGTGGTAGGGGCATCTGGAGAGCGTCCTAACCTCGTTCCTAACCATTTTCTAACCAAGATTTCTAACCGCAAGGGTTACCCCTCCGGCGTCAAAAAGTAGATCGGCGTCAGCGGCAACCTTTGCCATGCCTGATCGCTCAGGCGGGGAATATTATCCGTCCACAGTTGCACCAACTTGGCGCTGTCGATGAGCATGATCCTTTTGCTTTCTTGGCTGCGGGCGTAGGTCTCGGCATCCTTGGTGAACCCCCCTGTGCAGAAAAAGATGCCGCTGTCATGCTGGCCGATATTTGCCATAAAGGACTTCAGGTCGGGCTCTGTGACGGCCTTTTGCTGTTGCTTGACCTGCACCTTGATGCGCGGCCCCTGCGTCCCAAGGGGATCAGTATATGCCAGAATATCCACTCCGCCGTCCTTGCCGGGCGGAGCAATCCAGGTCACATGATAGCCGATGGCCCTGAGCAAATCCGCCACAAGTTTCTGAAAATCATAGGCGTCCATCGCGTGCAGGAAGGTGTCAATTTTTTCCTGAGCCTGTTCTTTGGCTTCCTCATAGGAAACGCTGACGCTTTTTTCGCTTTCGTCCTCCACCTCTTCCACATCCGTTACAATTGGCGCTTGCGCGTCAGACTGAACTCCCTTGTAGTGCTTGCGCCATTGCTGATATAGTTGTGCCGCTTTTTTGTGAAACTCCAGAGGGTCCTCATACAGCTTCAGAGCTTGTGCCCCCTCTTGAGTCAGCGTCCATATTCCGCCTTCCTTGATGAGCCAACCCGCCCGCACAGTATCCACTGTGGCAAAGCGCACAATTTTTTCAAAGCGTCGTCCGCTTTCATAGCTTCCGGCTTCGTATTCCGTGAGCGTGACCGCATCCGCCAAAGCCGCCAGGGCCTCTTGAGCCTTCATGCCGTCAGGATGCTTTTCAAGAATACGGAAAAGAGCCTGTATCAGCTCCCCAAGGCGCTTATTGGTAATTTGAGCCATGA
>ERZ506979.961-NODE-961-length-14466-cov-4.775380_pt1 | contig 14466 bp, 10 predicted proteins | sample MGYA00512887_ERZ506979 | MGnify/ENA metagenome assembly ERZ506979 | reverse complement strand
AGAAACTTCCGGACCACCAGCCCATATTTTTACAGCAGGGCTTACCTTCTTAAGCTCTGCTGCTAACTCTCTTACAAAAGAAATATTCCAGATATAACAGGAGAAAATAACCACATCGGCCTTCGTCTCATATAAATCCTGTAAAATATCCTCTACATAATTATTAATCGTATATTCTTTTAAAATAATCTCCGCTCCCGGAATCTTCTTCCTGTCTGCATATGCTTTCAGGCTGAAGATTGCCAGATTTGAGTGGATATACTTCGCATTAATTCCGCATAATAAAAAGCGCATTACATACTCCTTCCAACAAAATTCAAGTCGAGCAGGTTCTTTTATTCAATATGGGATTCAAACAGAACTTCCTAGCTCTATTTGAGTAAAAAACCTACGGAAATGTACTCCGCAGGCTGATTTTAATTCGAACATTCCCAGTATACCATGAGATGAGCATTTTTAACAGGGGAATGTTGTTTAAATGGCTAAACTAACGCCCCTTATCCTCTGTAATATACAAAATGCTTCGTATCACTACGTCCAAACTGCTCAACCGCAGCTTGAACTTGCTCTAAGGCTCATTTTTGTATATTACAGAGGATAAGAGGGCTGTCCATTCCTAAACCTCCTCACATAAACATTATATTTTTATTTTCATCCATGTGTTATGCCAGCGTTTCCGCCAGATCATACAGCATCGGGTTGAACTCACGCTTCATCTGCAAAGCTTCTTCCAGTCCGCATGCACGAATCTCTCCCCCGGTGATGCCGATGGCCTTGCTTTCTTCATCATCGTAAAGCAGTTCTGCCGCCTTCGCACCCATCAGGCTGGCCAGGACCCTGTCCTGTCGGCTCGGTGTTCCTCCTCGCTGGATATGAACCGGCACCACTGCACGGGTCTCCTGTCCCGTCCGTTCTTCTATGATATCCCGCAGCTCAGCCGTACTGACCGGCACGCCCTCTGCCTTGATGATAATGCTGTGACGCTTGCCCGACTGCTGTCCTCGCAGGATCCGTCTGCAGGCACGATTGATATCCAGTTCGATTTCCGGGATCAGAATATCGTCCGCTCCACCGGCAAGCCCCGCGTGAAGAGCGATATCTCCACAATGACGTCCCATAACTTCTATGATACTGGTTCTTTCGTGAGCCGATGATGTATCACGTATGTTGGAAATCATGGCCAGGACCGTATTTACCGCTGTATCAAATCCGATCGTGTAGTCTGTACATGCGATATCAAGGTCGATTGTTCCTGGAATACCAATTGTATTTACTCCCAGATTTGCCAGCTTCTGAGCTCCTGCAAAAGATCCGTCTCCACCGATTACTACCAGTCCGTCGATTCCGTACTTCTTACAGATCGCAGCTGCCTTCTGCTGACCTTCTTCTGTACGCATTGTCTTACAACGAGCTGTCTGGAGAACTGTACCACCACGCTCAATGATATCAGACACGTCACGTGCTGACATATCAATGATCTCTTCCTTCAGAAGTCCATGATAACCTCTGCGGATTCCGCGAACCTTAAGTCCTTTTGCAAGTGCACGTCTTACTACCGCACGGATTGCTGCGTTCATTCCCGGAGCATCTCCTCCACTTGTCAGAACACCGATTGTACGGATGCTGTCTTCGATTTCATCAAGATATTTTTCTTTGTCGACTGTTTTATTTTCTGCCATGTTTTAGTCCACCCTTTCTCTGAAATGTCTGATTACTGCCAAAACCAATCATTGTCAATTTTTTATCAACTCCGCCAATATTCTACCTTATTTAGAATATGTTTTCAATAGGTTTTTCCACTACTTTTACTCTCTTCTCGCCGAAATGATTCATCAATCTGCTTAAAATCTGTTCATTTATACCGATATTCCTGTTTTTCGGCAGTTTTTTCACCGCACGTTCCTTCGCACAGTAGATCATAACTTCATCATCTCCGTCTGAATCTGCCAGATATCCATAGACAATCTGTTCCTCATCCAGAAATGTCGCCTTATCAGGAAACTGAATCCACAATTCCTTTTTCGTCCGTTCAAACGGGATAATTTTCTCACAGATCATCTTACTCGGCTTATCATCTTCTTCCGAAACTCTTCCGCGAACAAATACCTTGCTATCTACTTCCAGATAATCTCTGTTCTTCTCATAATCTCGCGGGAACACAACAACCTCTACCGTTCCCAAAAGATCTTCTACCGTGATAAATGCCATCATCTGATTCGTCTTTGTGTGCTTTATGGTCTTCTCTGTGATCATTCCACCAATAATTTCTTTCGCCCCATCATGCACTTTTGTATGACCGGTCTCTTCATCCAGCTGAAAGTCCGCCGTTGTCGCAGAAATGGATTTCTTCCACTTCTCCTCATACGCCTCAAGCGGATGTCCGCTGACATAGATTCCAAGTACTTCTTTTTCAAATGCGAGAAGTGTTTCTTTGGAGTATTCTCCCACATCAGGCATCCTGATCTGAAATTCTTCTTTCTGATCTTCACTCACCAAGTCAAACAATGTCATCTGACCAACCATAGAGTTCTTTTTCTCCTGGGTTACATGATCTACGATCTGTACATAGATACTCATGAACTGTTTTCTTGTTCCGCCAAGCGTATCCAATGCCCCCGCCTTGATCAGATTTTCTATCGTACGTTTATTTAATATGTTCTTTGCTGAAAGACGGGTAATGAAATCTTCCAGGTTCTGGAACAACCCAAGCTCTTCTCTGTCTTCCACGATTGCTTTGATCACCGGTCTTCCGATACTCTTGATTGCAGCAAGTCCATAACGGATATCCCCGCCATCTACAGAGAAGTTTGCTTCACCTTTATTAATATCCGGCGGCAGGATCTTAATATTCATCTGACGACATGCATAAATATACTCAGATACCTTAGACGGATTATCAATGACTGATGTCATAAGCGCTGCCATATATTCTACCGGGAAATAATATTTCAGCCATGCAGTCTGATAAGAAACCACTGCATATGCAGCCGCATGAGACTTATTGAACGCATATTTTGCAAAATCGATCATTTCATCATAAATCTTATTTGCAGTCTGTTCATCAATTCCATTCTTTATACATCCTGGTACGCCTGTCTCCTCATCACCATAAATAAAGATCTTACGTTCTTTCTCCATGACTGCCGCCTTTTTCTTTGACATCGCACGACGCAGAAGGTCGCTTCGTCCAAGTGAGTATCCTGCAAGATCTCGTACAATCTGCATAACCTGCTCCTGATAGACAATACATCCATAAGTAGGGGCAAGGATCGGCTCCAGTTGTGGGCAATCATATGTGATAGAAGAACTGTCATTCTTTCCTCGGATATACTGCGGAATGAAATCCATCGGACCAGGACGATACAGCGAAATTCCGGCAATAACATCTTCCAGGTTATGCGGCTTCAGTTCCTTCATGAACCCTTTCATTCCAGCACTCTCAAGCTGGAACACACCATCTGTCTTACCTGTTCCGATATAATCCAGCACCTTTTGATCATTGTAATCTATCTGATTGATATTCAGTTCCGGCTGCTTTCTTCTTGCAAGCAGCACTGCATTCTGTATCACAGTCAATGTACGAAGGCCCAGGAAGTCCATTTTCAGAAGTCCAAGTTCCTCAAGTGTTGTCATAATAAACTGCGTTGTGATTGTTCCGTCTGCTGCCCTCGAAAGAGGTACATACTCATCAACCGGCTTCTGACAGATAACAACACCGGCGGCATGCATAGAACAATGTCTCGGTAGTCCTTCCAAACGCTTCGCCATATCGATCAGATTTGTTACCGTCTCATCCGTATCATATAACTTTTTCAGATCCGGATTCATTTTCAGAGCTTTATCAATTGTGATTCCAAGCTCCTGCGGAATCATTTTGGAAATAGAATCCACATAAGCATATGGCAGATCCATTACACGTCCAACATCACGGATCACACCTCGTGCTGCCAGGGTACCGAATGTAACAATCTGAGCCACACAGTCTTTTCCATATTTTCTTGTAACGTAATCAATAACCTCCTGACGTCTCTCATAACAGAAGTCAACGTCGATATCGGGCATGGACACACGTTCCGGATTCAGGAAACGTTCAAACAGCAGCTGATAGCGGATCGGGTCAATCGTAGTAATCTCAAGACAATAGGACACGATACTTCCTGCGGCTGATCCACGTCCCGGTCCTACTGAGATTCCGTGATCTTTTGCGTATTTAATAAAATCCCACACGATCAGGAAATAGTCTACATAACCCATCTGATGAATCGTTTCCAATTCATAAGACAAACGCTCTTTCAATTCTTCCGAAGGATCACCGTAACGCTTTTCCAATCCTTCATAGCAAAGCTTCTGCAGATATTCCCAGGAAGTATAACCATCCGGCACATCATATTTCGGAAGTTTTGTTACACCAAATTCAATCTCGACATGACATCGGTCCGCAATCTTCTGTGTATTCTCCAACGCCTGTTTCGCATAAGGGAACAGACGTAGCATCTCTTCTTCTGACTTCACATAATACTGCCCGCCGTCATACCGCATACGATTCTCATCTGAAAGCTTCTTTCCGGTCTGAATACAAAGTAGAATATCATGTGGCTTCGCATCTTCTGCATATGTATAATGAATATCATTCGTAGCAACCAGCTCAATTCCTGTCTCTTCAGACATTTTGAATAGCTGTTGATTGACAAGTCCCTGCTCTGGTATTCCATGATCCTGCAACTCCAGGAAGAAATTCCCTTCGCCGAAAATTTCCTGATACTCTAAGGCTGTCTTCTTCGCCTCTTCATATAATCCCTTCGTCAGGAATCTTGCCACCTCACCTGCTAGACAGGCACTTAAAGCAATGATACCTTTATGGTACTTGCGCAGAAGTTCCTTATCCACTCGCGGTTTATAGTAATAACCTTCCACAAATCCCTTCGAAACAATCTTCGTCAGATTCGCATATCCTTCCTCATTTTCTGCCAGAAGCACAAGATGATAATATCTGTCATCTCCTCCTGTGATCTCGCGATCAAAACGAGAATTCGGAGCCACATACACTTCACATCCAAGGATTGGATTGATTCCCTGCTTCTTGGCTTCCCGATAGAAATCGATCACACCATACATAACACCGTGATCTGTAATTGCCGCACTGTTCATCCCAAGTTCTTTGACCCTGGACACGTATTCTTTTATCTTATTCGATCCATCCAGCAGACTAAATTCTGTATGGACATGCAAATGTGCAAAACTCATAGTTCACCTCAATGATCAAATTTTAACTAAGAAAAGGGAAGGCTCTGACTTGATACACAGGTCAGAATCCCTTCCCTTCATTTTACACTCTTTATGGAAATTTTAAAATGTTAAATCTTATTTATTTCCACCATCTATCATGAACTGGATCAGCTTATCTGTATCTTCTTTCTCGTAAGCGATAACTTCCAGCTCCGGAATCTCTCCGTTAGAGAAAATGTTAGCCATAGATACATACTGGGAAAGTTTAGACTTCAGGTTCAGTCTGTCTCCCTCACCTGTTACTAACTCTACTCTTCCTTTACAAGAATCTACTACCTTAAAAAATCCTTCAACATCTGTAATATTCTGAACTTTCATTCTAAATACCCCTTTCTTTTAACAATTTAATTATAACTTTACTTCCTAAATTCATCTGGGAATGATATTACCTATCATTTTCTCATTCCTAATATTATTATAACGTATTTAAAGTATATTACAAGTAGGAAGAATCACTATTTTTCTCATTTTCAGCATATAAAATCTCACACTTTTTTCTATTTGAAACAACACTTCCTACAAGTCATAGTCACTTTCTCTAAAGTGTAACGGTTCGTTTGCAGATTGCTTTTACAAACTATAAATACCATCCTCTTTAATCACGATTTTCTTCTGTTTCAAGAGTCTTCCAACTGCACGTTTGAACGCAGCTTTACTCATTCCCATCTCTGCTTTGATGCGCTCCGGATCTGCTTTATCTGTGAATGGAAGTTTACCCCCACAAGTCTCAATGCATTCCAGAATCAGTTCTGCATCTTTGTCCATCTGCTCCGGAATCTTGCCACGGACACTCAGATCCAGTTTTCCATCCTCTTTGACTGCTGCCACACGTGCTTCAATCTCCTGTCCCGGATACATTCTTCCATACATCTCTCTCTTCGGAATCAATGCAGAATACAGATTATCTACTGCCACGAAAGCTCCCAGATCACGATTCACCTCATAAACTGTTCCGGTTACAATATCATCCTTTTTATAAGGAGAGTCTGTCTGCAGAAGATGATAGATCTTCATTGTCGCACAAAGTCTCTCGCTCTTATCTACATAAAGACTTACCAGACAGCGGTCGCCCTTCTCTACCTTCTCTGTCTGTTCCTTAAATGGAAGGAACAGGTCCTTCTCAAGTCCCCAGTCAAGAAAAGCACCCATTCTGCCCACATCTGCTACTGTCAGGACAGCCAGCTGTCCAAGAGTGATCTTTGGCTCATTCGTTGTTGCGATCATACGATCGGAAGAATCTTTATAGAGGAATACCTCGATCGGATCTCCCAGTTCGATTCCGTCCGGAACCTGTTTCTTTGGAAGAAGAACACGCTCCTCGTCACTTCCAAGATATACTCCAAAATCTACCAGCTTTACTACCGTAAGTACCTGTTTTACTCCTAATCTCATCTTTTCTCCATTCTGCCGCTGGCTTACGCGGCCCATTTTTTAATATGTTTTCTATACCTTAAGGTATTTTCTATGCTGTTGTCAATCGAATCTCATCAATTTCTTTGATTCTTTATTTGATATTTTTTTAACATATTCTTTCTATGAATTGATTTACCTTTCTGAATTATGTATAATTACTTCAATGTGAGAGCAATCTTTCTGCCTACAGCCTGTCTGAGGCAGTATTTTTAAGAGAGGATATTAGTATGAGTGCACAAAATCTTACTTTATTGACAGACCTGTATGAGCTTACTATGATGCAGGGATATTTTGAAACACAGGAAAATCAGACTGTTGTATTCGATGTTTTCTTCCGTGACAATCCGAACAAAGGCGGATATTCCGTCATGGCAGGACTGGATCAGGTCATTGACTATATTAAAAATCTGAATTTTTCTTATGAAGATGTTGATTATTTAAGAGGGCTCGGATTGTTCAGTGAGGATTTTCTTCATTATCTGAGCGGATTTCATTTTAGCGGAGACATTTATGCGATCCCGGAGGGAAGCGTCATCTTCCCAAGAGAACCGCTTCTGAAAGTCGTAGCTCCGATCATGGAGGCTCAGCTTGTTGAGACAGCAATTCTTACAATTCTGAATCATCAGTGTCTGATCGCTACGAAAGCTTCCCGTGTTGTTTATGCGGCACAAGGAGACGGTATCATGGAGTTCGGACTTCGCCGCGCCCAGGGACCGGATGCGGGACTGTACGGAGCAAGAGCTGCTGTGATCGGTGGATGCGTCGGAACTTCCAATGTACTCGCCGGCGAAATGTTTGATGTACCGGTTATGGGAACGCATGCACACAGTTGGATCATGACTTTCAAAGATGAATATACTGCATTTAAAGAATATGCAAGATTGTATCCTGATGCATGTACACTGCTTGTCGATACTTATGACACATTGAAATCCGGTGTTCCGAATGCGATCCGTGTTTTTACCGAGATGCGCGAAGCAGGCATCAAACCGAAGAGCTACGGTATCCGCCTTGACTCCGGTGATCTCGCTTATCTTTCTAAAAAGGCGCGTAAGATGCTGGATGACGCCGGATTCCAGGATGCTGTCATTGCCGCTTCCAACGACCTGGATGAATTTCTGATCCACGATCTCAAGATGCAGGGCGCTGCAATTTCTTCCTGGGGCGTCGGAACAAACCTTATTACATCAAAAGACTGCCCGTCCTTTGGCGGTGTTTATAAACTGGCCGCTATTCAAAACGCAGATGGAGAATTCCAGCCGAAGATCAAGATTTCTGAGAATATTGAGAAGATCACTAATCCGGGAAATAAAACCATTTATCGTATTTACGATAAAGAAACCGGTATGCTGCGCGCTGATCTCATCTGCTTCGCTGATGAAACATTTAACACAGAGGAAGAAGATCTGCTTCTCTTTGACCCGAATGCAACATGGAAGAAAACACTTCTTCCGGGTGGAACCTACACAATGCGTGAACTGCTTGTCCCAATCTTCCAGCATGGAGAATGTAAGTATGAGTCTCCATCTGTAAAGGAGATTGCAGAATTCTGTCGTCAGGAAAAAAAGACGCTTTGGGATGAGACAAAACGTCTCTTCAATCCACATAAGGTATATGTGGATCTTTCCCAAAAACTGTACGATACAAAAACCAAGCTGCTGAATGAAGCACATCATTAATTACTGTCACTATATAACGAAATGGAGTTTTAATTATTATGAAATACCAAGTGATTGTACTTGATCTAGACGGTACACTGACCAATTCAAAAAAAGAAATAACGCCCCCTACAAGGGACGCTCTGATTGAAATTCAACAGAATGGAAAAAAAGTAGTCCTCGCCAGCGGTCGCCCGATCAACGGTGTCGCACCTCTGGCAGAGGAATTATATCTAAAAGAATACGGTGGATTCATGCTCTCCTTTAACGGTGCGAGAATCACCCGCTGTTCTGACAATGCAATTATTTATAATAAGGTTATCCCACAGGAAGCCATCCGTCCGATTTACGAGGCGGTAAAAGAATATCCTGGATTGGACCTTATCTCTTATACGGATAAAGTAATCCTCTCCGGTATTAAAAGTAATGAATACACTGAGAAAGAAGCCGCCATCAACAGCATGGAGATCTGTCCGGTTGAGGACTTCCCTGCCGCACTTGATTGCCCGGTCAATAAAATGCTTATCCCAGGTGAACCTTCCATCCTGGAAGACCTGATGCCGAAGCTGCAGAAACAATACCACGGACTGCTCAACATCTACCGTTCTGAGCCATTCTTCTTAGAGATCATGCCTCAGAATATCGATAAAGCACACTCTCTGCAGAAGCTTTTGAACAGTATCGGTCTCACTGCCGATTCCATGATCTGCTGCGGCGACGGCTTCAATGATCTGTCCATGATCGAATATGCCGGTCTTGGTGTAGCAATGGGGAATGCCCAGCCGGTCGTCAAAGAATCTGCTGACTTTATCACAAAGTCGAATGATGAGGACGGGATTCTTCACGTTGTAAATCTTTACATGAGAGATTAGGCCTTCTCTCCGGAAGCTGCGCAAGAATCACAGCCGCAAATACAAGGGCACATCCAAAAAGTTCCCTTGGAGACAAGGTTTCTCCAAGAATCACCCAGCCTGCAAGTACTGAAAATACAGACTCAAGACTTAACAGCAGAGATGCAACTGTCGGGTCTGTATTTTTTTGTGCAACAATCTGCAAAGTATATCCTACCCCACAAGACATGATTCCTGCATAAGCAATTGGCTTCCATGCCTGCAATATAGAATAAATTTCCGGGTGCTCAAATAAAATTGTCGGTATCATACATAAGATTCCACAAACAAAAAACTGAATACAGGACATCTTCACTCCGTCTGCCTTTGGTGAAAAATGATCGATCACAAGAATATGGAATGAAAAAGCAACAGAACCCAGTAAAATATAAAAATCTCCTTTTGCAATGGATAATCCTGATGTCATACACAGAAAATACATTCCGATCACTGCAAGTACCACACCAATCCATACTTTAATTCCGGCCTTTTTGCCAACGGCCAGCCCCAGGATTGGAACAATCAGAATATATAATGCCGTGATAAATCCTGCTTTTCCCGCCGTTGTATATTGTATCCCGATCTGTTGCAAGGAACTTCCCAGCATAAGGAAAAATCCACAACAAATACCACCGATGATAAGTGTTTTCTTATTTTGTATAACTTCTTTTCCTTGTGATATCTCCTCCTTTCTCTTCTTATCCAATACATAAATCACCGGAATCAATACGATTCCACCAAGTATACTTCTGGCACTGTTAAATGTGAATGGACCGATGTAGTCCATCCCAGCACTTTGTGCAACAAATGCTGCGCCCCAAATAAGCGCGATTATCAGAAGTATTAAATTGTTTACATACCTCTTTTTCAATTTTTTTACCTCTTTTTCAATTTTTAGCCACTCTTTAGTATACAAAAAAATCTGCCGATTGGCAGATTTTTTTGATTTTTTCTTATTATTTTTCTTAATAGTGCATAATTACCGGATCTCCAACCTGGATTAACTCATACAATTTCCCGGCATCCGAATAGCTCATATTGATACATCCATGAGAACCTCTGTAGGTATATACATTTCCTCCAAAACTGCTCTGCCATGTTGCATCATGAAAACCAACACCGGAATACGTTACACGCATCCAATATTTTACAGGAGTTTCATACTCTCTTGTTCCATCCGGTCTTAAATTACCGCGCAGTACTTTATTCTGCATTCGTTCCAAAATCGTATAAACTCCTGCCGGAGTACTTCTTCCGCCTTTCGGAAGTCCGGTCACTACATCTGCTGACATTAAAACTTCTCCGTCTTTGACATACCACATTTTCTGATTCGTCAGATCGACTTCTGCATAAGTGGAGCCCCAATCCTGCGCACCATGCGATGCCGCAGTCTTTCCTTCCACATAAACCGGCTCTCGACTTATTGTTTCTCCGCTTTCAACATTCGCGAGAAGTGTCTCATACTCTGCCTTTTCATTAATCTCCCAACCGTAAGTTCCACCGGAAACTTCGGTTGCTCTTCCATCCGGTGTAGTGAATTGTCTGGTCTTTCCTGCAGTATCATACTGCTGTGCAAACTGCGTCACCCATTCCTGTATAAGTTCCGGGTGAAATGTCACCACATAATTCTCATCTGCTGTCACCCACTGTGAAATAATTGTTTTATCAACCACAACCGGTGTATCAAGTCCCATCTCATAAGTTACACTCGCATTCAGGTACGCATTCATCGCATCGCACGCCTGCTGAACTTCCAATGACTCCTTTGTATATGGCGGCTGTACATAACATCCTGCTTCATCAAGATTCAACTGCTCTTGCAGTCCCTCTATCGCTTGGACTACCGCTTTCTTCAATGCATCTGCATCGATTGCCGTCCCTTCCGTAATGTCTCCCGGAACAAACTTTTCTCCGTTAAACACCGGCATAGAAGATATCGGCTGTACCTGTTCTGTTGTCATAGCTGTCAGACTTGCAATCTTCGCATCTAATGCTTTCTCATCGTAATCCGCACTTGCCGTGATGGACAATCCTTTTCCCTCTCCCGACCATGCTGCCGGCCACAGAAAAACGGACTGCTCCTTTAATAGTTTATCTATCACTCCATTCTCTTTATATTCAACAGAGATCTCTTTTCCTGTAATCATATCAGAAAGTCCCGCATGTTCTGTAATCTTCAATTCATACTTCTTAACTTCTGATTTCAGATAATCTGCCACATCTTCTTCCTTAGCATATGAAAAATCTTTCCCGTTAACCTTTGTATTTGGAAGAAAATGACTCATAAAATACAAAGCGGTTCCTATGTACCCTAAAACCAAGATTCCTGCAACTATTCCAAGGCTAATCCATAACCATTTTTTCTTGTTGTCCCCCATCAAACACTTTCTCCTTTGTAATTCCTTCTTTCTAATCAATCAGATCATTCTGAAATCTCGACAAATGCTCATACGGCAAGATCAGTCTTCCTCGAAACAATCCACACCCGTCATTGATCAAACTGTTATTCATCGCTGCAAACATATTTACATCCAGCTTTGCCAGATCCAATCCCAACAGCTTCATTCCGCGCTCATAAGCCTCATCAAAATAAATGCACTCACCTCTTGGAATCGCATTTCTTCTGGCGCGCTCTTTCTCTTGTTTTTTCTCATATCCCAGATGGTTTGCCGGCCCAATCTCTGCAATATCATCCATTTGCTTTGTACGGATCTGAACCTCAATATAACTTCTTGAACAGTTATCATAGAATGTAATGTGCAGTGACTGGTATTCATCCGGCTGGCTGTCTGAAATATAGTCTCTGTAATATGGTCTGACATTGTCATCCATGAGTGGGGAATGACTTTCCATCACACCATTTGCCGGCTCCGCTGTAAACCCTCTTTCCTCAAGAAAGCCCGGTAGTACATTTGCTATTTCATACAAACACTCCAGCTCTGCAATCTGACGTTCTTCTTCATTTTCATAATGGCATTTCGGCATGGAAATTACGATCCGGTATGCGATCAAGTCTCGAAAGCAGCTAAGACTGCGCTTTAACTCTGCCGTTGTCGGATACTTTCCATATTCTTCGTAATAATCTGAAATATACTTGACAATATAACCATTAAATTTCTCTTCCGCACGGATCAACGACTTGATTCTTCCCTTTACTGTAAATGCAAGATATGGATATTCTTTTGTCATATATTTATAGAATTCCCGAACCTGCTGTGACTGGGTCGTAAGGAATTCATTATGTTCCAAAAGTTCTCTAATCTGAATCAGGAAATTACAATGTATCAGATCAATTTCATTTTTTGTCTTTCGTGCATCTTCCCTTAGATTTGTAATGTAATTCTGCAGCACCCTAAAAATGGTATCGCCCGAATACAGATAATCATTTAAAGTTATCATAACGTATCCCTCCACAAAAATGTATCTCTGTGTTTTTCATTGCTTCTTATCAGCACGCCAAACATGATGGCCTTATTTCATCTATTATAACAATCCGATGCGACAATCGCCAGTCATGGAGCTACAAATGATACTTTTCTTGATTTTTTTAGAGAAATTATATAAATTTTATCTAAAAACCTTGAAATTTTTATAAACAATCCTATAATATAAGTGGGTTGAAAAACGCTAACATTTATGTTTTCTGGAGGTGTTTGTATGATTAGTTTTATTATTTGTTTAGCGTTACTTATTGGCGGATATTTTGTTTATGGAAAAGTGGTTGAGAACACATTCGCACCTGACGACAGAGAAACTCCTGCTGTCAGAATCAATGACGGAGTAGATTATGTCGTTATGCCGCAATGGAAGTTATTCCTTGTGCAATTACTTAACATTGCCGGTCTTGGACCTATTTTTGGTGCCATGCAGGGTGCTTTATGGGGACCGGTCGTATTCCTTTGGATTACATTCGGTACAATTTTTGCCGGAGGTGTGCATGATTATTTCTCCGGTATGCTTTCTGAACGAAATAACGGAGCATCGATTTCTGAGGTATGTGGAATCTATCTTGGAAATGTCATGAAAAATGTTATGCGTGTATTCAGTGTAGTACTTCTTGTCATGGTTGGTACTGTATTTGCAGTAGGTCCTGCCGGCTTGATCGTCACTTTGCTTGGGAACAAAGGTATCACCGGACTTCTTGCAAATCCTGAATTCTGGCTTTGGATTATTTTGTTATATTATTTTATCGCGACCTTTATTTCTATTGATAAGATTATCGGACGCATCTACCCGATTTTTGGTATCTGTCTGATCATCATGGCTCTTGGTGTTATCATCGGTATCTTCACAAATCCGAATTATACAATTCCGGAAATCTGGAGCCACTTTACAAATATGCATCCTGACGGAAAACCAATCTGGAGCTTCATGTTTATCACTGTAGCATGTGGAGCTATTTCTGGTTTCCATTCTACACAGTCCCCTCTGATGGCTCGTTGTATGAAATCTGAGAAACAGGGACATTTCGTATTCTACGGCGCAATGGTAGCAGAAGGTGTGATTGCACTGATCTGGGCAGCCGCAGGATGTGCACTTTACAAAGTAACAGGTGGTCTCAACACAGGTTTAAGCGAAGTTCTTGCTAACGGTCAGTCAGCCGCTATTTATGATGTTTGTATTAAAACAATGGGAGGCATCGGTGTAGCATTAGCAATGATCGGTGTTATCGTATGCCCGATCACATCTGGAGATACGGCATTTAGAAGTGCAAGACTGGTATTGGCGGACTGGTTTAAGATCGAGCAGTCCAAATACAGCAAACGTTTGTTGCTTTGTGTTCCGTTGTTAGGTGCAGGTGCCATTATCGGACATCTGGATTATACGATCGTCTGGAGATATTTCAGCTGGACCAACCAGACACTGGCAATGATCGTTCTCTGGACAGCAAGTATGTATCTGTTCCGTGAGAAGAAGAATTACTGGCTGACAGCAGTTCCGGCTACCTTTATGAGTGCAGTCTCCATGACATATTTCTTCTATGCGAAAGAATGTCTGGGACTGGGAACAGCTGTTGCGTATCCGGCAGGTATCATTCTGGCAGCAGGATTCCTTGCCATTTTCCTGTATGCAACGAGAAAACCTGCGAAAGCAGCAAAATAAAGTGTTTTCATAAAACACAAACAGAAAGGACTGACACGAGATGATATGGAAACCAAAGCAGCTGGGCAGACAGAAAATAGAAGAGCGGGAGCTGGAAGCGGATAAAAAGAACTGCA
>ERZ506979.956-NODE-956-length-14518-cov-6.947867_pt1 | contig 14518 bp, 11 predicted proteins | sample MGYA00512887_ERZ506979 | MGnify/ENA metagenome assembly ERZ506979 | reverse complement strand
TTTTTATTGGTATCGGCTGTATAACGAATAGCGGTTATTTAACGAAATGAAAGCACAATATGTAGTGATTGCAGGTGCAGTACACTGAGTCAAACCACAACATGATGGAATCACCTCCAGCAAATGTGTTGCAAAGTTTGGAAAAACACTCTGTTTTCAATAAAAAGGGCATAAAAAAGCAGATACCGTAACTGACACAATTGTATCAATTACGGTATCTGTTATGGTGCCGGTGGTGGGACTCGAACCCACACGGTGTCGCCACCAACGGATTTTGAGTCCGTCACGTCTGCCAATTCCATCACACCGGCAATCTCTTTACCATGTGTGATTGTACCATAAAATTCTTCACTTTGCAAACCGTTTTTACGCGGTACCATCCATCCTGCCTGTAGCCTCCCCGCCGCCTCGGTAAAACATCCGCAGCCGACAGGCCGCCACCCCGATGAATTTGGAATTCCCCGGCGGCGTTTCATAATCCCGTCCTAAAAGTTGTCCCAATGCCCGCCGGTCCTGATCCTGCCATAGGGCGGCGATCAGGGTGCGGATGCTCCGCTCTACGCTGGCCGCGCTTACACCCCATCGCTGGGCAATCGCTGGATATACCTGGGTGGTGATATTCCGCCCTGCCTCCGGCTTATCCCATACCAGCAGGATGCTGTCCAATAGATAGGGATATCCTACATATTCCGGCGTTGCCCCGATCCGCAGCAGCCGGTTTTCCACATATTCTGATCTTTCCATGACGTTCCTCCCATTGTTTTCCTGTTTGTGCCGTTGTGTTATGTCTTATTTTGCCATATTCTCTGCCAGAAGCAAGCAATCCGAGAAAAGTACACATTGCCTGCCAATCCCTCTCATTTTTCGACAAGTGGTTTTCCTTGCCGCCTATATCCCCGTAGTTGCAATTTGTATATCCTCGTTTTTCTCAAGCTTTTTATAAATAAAAAAAGACCGCCTTGCTTTTTTCCGAATAAGACAGTTCAAAGCAAGACGGCCCTATGGATGTAATTGTTAGGTTTCCTGGCGCGGGCGTTATTCCAGCATGGATTTGCCCCGCAGATCCTCCATGCTCAGCTGCCGCTCAAAGCTCATGGTAAGCATGCGGCGGCTGGGATTGTCGAACAGGTTGCTCATGGGGATCCGGTCGTGAATATGCCGCACCGCTTCCGCAAACATGGGAGCGGCGGATAGGATCTTGATCTTTTCGCTTTGCCGGGCAGCCGGGCAATCCACCGTGTCCGTGGAAACCAGCAGCTCAATGGGGCTATCCTCGATCTTTTTGACGGCCTTCTCCTGCAGCACCACATGGGACAGGAACGCATAGATGTTCTTCGCCCCTTTATCCTTTAGGCCGTGGGCCACGTCTACCAGCGTGCCGCCGGAAATGGTGAAGTCGTCTACGATGATGCAGTTCTTCCCCTTCACCTCGCCGATGATCTCCAGCACTTTGGCGTTTTCATCGTGCCCGGCCCGCATCTTATCCCCAATGGCCACCGCACAGCCCAGCTCATTGGCCATGCTCCTGGCACGTTTGGCGCTGCCCGCATCCGGGGAGACCACCACCAGGTTGTCGTCCACAATGTTTAGCCGCCGGGCATAGGCGCAAAGCAGGGACTGGGCATATAGATGATCCACCGGCTTCTTGAAGAAGCCCTGCACCTGGGCCGCATGCAGATCCATGGTAACCACCCGGTCCGCCCCGGCCAATTCAATGCACTCGGCGCAGACCCGCGCCCGGATGGATACCCGGGGCTCGTCCTTCTTATCGCCCTTGGCATAGCTGAAATACGGGATGATGGCCGTTACCGAGTTGGCGCTGGCGCGCTTGAAGGCGTCCAAAAAGAACAGCAGCTCCGCAAACTCATTGTTGGGGTCCAACCCCAGGGTCTGCACAAAGTATACGTCCTTATCCCGGATGCTCTCATTGATACGCACAAAGGTGTTGCCCTCGGAAAAAATGATGGTGCTGCAATCCCCCATTTGCGTACCCAGATAATCGCACATCTTTTGCGCAAACCCTTTGCTGGCCGTTCCTGCGAAGATGCGGATTATCCCGTCTGTGCCGGACATAATGGTTTTCCTCCATGTTGTTTATATTTGTCATGGGACATTTCGCCCCGTATAAAGTATACCAGAACCCAATGCATGCTGCAATGCGAGAGCTTAACTTACATGCAGGAAAGATTGCAGATCCCATAAGCGCCTATTATATTGTTCCTTCGTTATATTTATAACACACCTGCTATCCCAGGGAAAATCCGACGCAATCCACCCTTTGCTCCTAAAAAATGACGGCAGGGGCTGCAAAAACTATTATGGCCCTGGGACGTTTTGCGCGGTATACTGTGAGTAGCGGCACAGTCCCATTGCCGCGGAGAAGGAGGCCAGAAATGGAATATCGCATCCTGATCGTCGAGGATGACACTGTAATTGCCCATGGGATCGCGGCTTATCTAAAGAGCTGGGGATTTGTGGCGGAGCAGGTAAAGGATTTTCGCCAGGTAATGGAAGCCGTTGCCGCCCTGGAACCACACCTGGTGTTAATGGACGTGTCCCTGCCCTATTTCAATGGGTTTTACTGGTGCGCCCAGCTGCGTAAAACCAGCGCGGTGCCGGTGATTTTCATCTCCTCCCGCACCGAGGATATGGACATCGTCATGGCCATGAATACCGGCGGGGACGACTATATCACCAAGCCCCTGTCCATGGAGGTGCTGCTGGCCAAAATACAGGCCATGCTGCGCCGCAGCTATGATTATGAGATACAGCAGCCCCTACCCCGGCTTCGGGACGCGGTGCTGGATGCAGGGGGCAGCTGCCTGATACGGGATGGGGCCCGGATCGAGCTAACGAAAAACGAGGCGCGTATTTTACAGCTCCTATTGGAAAAGCCCGGCCAGATCGTATCCCGGGAAGCCATCATGCTGCGGCTATGGGACAGCGACGTGTTTGTGGACGACAACACCCTCACCGTCAACATCAACCGGCTGCGGCGCACCCTTCGGGAGGCGGGCTTGGGAGAAGACTGCATCACGACCCACAAGGGACAGGGGTATAGCATTCATGGATAATATTTTTGCCTATCTTCGCAGCCGTTGGCAGCTGCTGCTGTTTTACGGGATCGTCCTGGCCATCCTGCTGCTCACCGCTTTTTTAGGAAACCAGGATATGGGCCTTGCCCTATACGCAGCCGCCATGCTCACCTTTATGCTGGTGCTTCTGCTGCTTGCGGAAGGCAGCCGTTTTTGCGGCAGGCTTCGGCTGCTCCAACGGTTGCTCCAGCGGCTGGGCGCCCTGCCATCCGGCCTGCCCAGGCCGGATGGGGCCATGGAGGCTGCCTACGGCGCCCTGATCGAGGAGCTGTCCCAGCAAGGGGCAGCCTTGCGTCGGGCGTTGGAGAAAAACCAGGCGGATAGCCTGGCTTATTATACCCTGTGGGTCCACCAGATCAAAACCCCCATCGCCGCCATGGAGCTGGTGCTGCGGCAGGATACCAGCACCCAGGCGGAGGTGCTCCGGCAGGAGCTATTTAAGATACAGCGTTATGTGGAGCTGGCCCTGCAATACAACAAGCTTCAGGACCTGGCCTCCGATCTGGTGATCACCCCCTGCGACCTAGCGGCCATCCTCCGGGAATGCGTTAAAAAATATGCCCTGCTGTTCATCCACCAGGGCTTGTCGGTGGAGATCGGCCCCCTGGCCGAAACCGTGGTAAGCGACAAAAAGTGGCTGAGCTTCCTGCTGGAACAGATCATCTCCAACGGGGCAAAATATACCCATACCGGCGGGATGCGGATCTATATGGAAGGGGAACGGCTGGTGCTGGAGGATACGGGCATCGGCATCCGTCCCGAGGACCTGCCCCGGATCTTTGAGCGGGGCTATACCGGCTACAACGGTAGGCTGGATAGCCGGGCTAGCGGCATCGGCCTGTATATGGCCAAACGGGTAGCGGACGCCCTGGGCATCGCCCTGGCGGTGGAAAGCCAGCTGGATCAAGGCACCCGGGTATTTCTCCGGTTCCCGGACAGGGACGCCTTCCGGTTCATGTGACAAAAATGTAAGGCTCCCCCAATGGGATGTAAGGCAGCGCCATGGCAGCCGCCTTTGGGCGCGGCCTATAATGGCAGTATCCGATACAAGGAGGTCAGCCATGGAGCTTTTACAGATTCAAAATGTTAAAAAAGTATATACCACCAAATTGGGGCTAACGCAATGCGTAGCCCTGAAAAACATTAGCTTCACCGTACAGGAAGGGGAATTTATGGCCATCATGGGGGCCAGCGGCAGCGGTAAGACCACCCTGCTGAACATCATCGCTTCCCTGGACCGACCCACCGCCGGCCAGATCTTCCTAAACGGCACTCCCTTTTCTTCGGTGCGAGACCGGGATCTTGCCAAATTCCGCCGGGAAAACCTGGGGTTTGTGTTCCAGGAATTTAACCTATTGGATACCTTCTCCATTCGGGATAACATTCTTTTGCCCCTGGTGCTCTCCCAAGTCCCCGTCAAAGAAATGGAAGCCCGGCTCCAGCCGGTGGCCAAGATGCTGGATATTACGACCCTGCTGGATAAATTCCCCTACGAGGTGTCCGGCGGGGAAAAACAGCGGGCCGCCGTGGCCCGGGCGGTGATCACGGACCCCCAGATCCTCCTGGCGGACGAACCCACCGGCGCCCTGGATTCCCGCTCGTCGGTGGAGCTTTTGCAGAATTTCGCCCGGCTCAACCGGGAGGTGGGACGTACCATCCTCATGGTGACCCACAGCGCCATGGCCGCCAGCTATGCCAGCCGGGTGCTGTTCATCAAGGATGGGGAGATCTTCGCCCAGCTCTATCGGGGGGACGGGGACAACCGGGCCTTTTTCGACCGGATCGTCAGCAATCTGCCCGTCCTTTCGGAGGGGGGTGCGGATGTTGGGTAACGGCTTCTATCGCAAAATGGCCGCAGGCAACATCCGCCGCAGCCGGGAAGTCTATCTCCCCTACCTGCTGGCGGCAGCCATCATCGGCTGCGTGTACTTCCTGGTGGTGAGCATGTCCTTTGCCGAAAACTTGACCGGGGTCCCCGGCGGCGAAACCGCCCGGCTCATGTTTGCCATGGGGACCGCTGTGTTCACCATTTTCGCCTTCTGCTTCCTGCTGTCTATCAACCGCTTCCTCATCAAGCAGCGAAAAAAGGAATTCGGCCTGTATGGGGTATTGGGGCTTTCCAAGGGCCACGTAGGCCGTATCCTCGTATGGGAAAACGCCATGGTGCTGCTGGGGGGCCTATGCCTGGGGCTGGTGTTTGCCCTGATGTTCGGCAAGCTGCTCTTTTTGGTCCTGCTCAAGCTTATGCGCAGCCTCCCCAGCCTGGATTTCTCCCCCTCGCCTTTGGCATACCTTGCGGTGATCGGGCTGTTCCTGGCGGTGTTCGTATGCACCTGCCTATATAACCTGGCCCAGGTCCATCTTTCCAACCCCATCCAGCTCATGCAAAGCCAGCGCCAGGGGGAAAAGGATAGCCGCCTGGTGGTTCCAAAGGCCATCCTGGGCCTGCTGCTCCTGGGCGCCGCCTATTACTTTGCCTGGACCATCCAAAAGCCCGGCATGGCCATGGGCATCTTTTTCCTGCTGGTACTCATGGTGATCATTGCCACCTACTTCCTCTTCCAGGCGGGCAGCATCGCGGTGTTGCGGCTGCTGCGGGCCAATAAACGTTTTTACTACCAGCCCAGCCATTTCGTCACGGTTGCCAGCATGTTCCACCGGATGCGGCAAAACGCCAGCAGCTTGGCCGGGATCTGCATCCTGTCCACCATGCTTACCGTGACCCTCACCGGCACCCTCGCCCTTTATCTAGGCCAGGAGGAGACCTTAAAGCCCCTATATCCCTACAACGTATGCTATCACATCATCCAAAACGAGGAAAACCCAGACCCTCAAATGACCCCCACGGCCATTGACGCCTTTCTGGCGGAACAGGCCCAGGCCCAAGGGTTGACCATGTCCGCCCAGACCGATGGACGGTTGGTACATACGGAAAACACCCAGAATGAAGGCTATCAAGCGCCCTTGGTTGGATTTCTGGTGGTCTACGCGGATTCCACCTGCCAGGCGCTGCCCCATTCCATCCTGCTGGACGACTACCTATATTTCGACCTGGCGGGGCCAGAGGACGCCTGCCTGGACTTTGTGGAGCAGATCCCTGCTAAGATGGCGGCGGCTTTCGGGGCGCCAGAGGAGGATTTCCGCCAGATCAACGACATCTTTTCCGCCCGGCAAACAGGCTATGGCACCTACGGCGGGCTTCTATTCCTAGGCGCTTTCTTTAGCATCCTATTCCTGGCGGTGGCAGTGCTGATGCTCTATTTCAAGCAGATCACCGAGGGCAACGAGGACCGGGAACGCTTCGCCTTGCTGCAAAAGGTGGGCATGGATCAAACGCAGGTGCATCGCGTCATCAATTCCCAGGTGCTGTGGGTTTTCTTCCTACCCCTGGGGGCTACCTTGCTGCATATGGTATTTGCCAGCCGTATCCTCTCCAGAATGCTGGGCGCTTTCAATATGTCGGACTTTGGGCTGGCCATTACCTGCGCCGGGTTTGTCTCCCTGGGCTTTGCCCTGCTGTATTGGATCGCCTACCGGCTCACCGCCCGGGTGTATTACCGGATCGTCCGGTGGGGTACGGAGGGTCGCCCATGCTAAAGACCCATCTCCCTTATCTGTTCCTGCTGTTGGGCGTGTTCCTGCTGTTTGCGGTGCTGCTGCCCAAGGCCCTGGATACGGTGGGGCAAGATCATCTGTTGGCCTTTTATAGCCAAGCCGTGGAGCAAGCAGGGGCCCTGGCCTTGGCGCCCCCGGAGGAAACGCCCGGTATTCTGGAGCGGGACCCGGATGGCTATACCGGCAGCTACCAGGCCTCCCTTTCCGGTTATACCGGCCAGCTGACCCTCTTTGGCGGTACCAGCATCGAGCCGGAAACGGAAGCCCTATCCCTGCATAGCCAGATCCAGGGCCAGAACGGAACCGCCCAGCTCCTTTACCAAATGGGCAGCGGCACGCCTGAGATCCTGCTCTCCGACTCCGGGGAATATACGGGCCAGCTGACTGCCCCGGCTGGCAGCTGCTACCTGACCCTGGACCTACAGGATTTCTCCGGGGATATCTCCATAACCGTGCAACCCCTGGAAGAATGTGCTATAATGTAGGCTGATTCGCGGCGCATCCTGCGCCGCGCCATTTCAAATGAGGAGGCTGTCTGACCCATGCGCTTGATCGGCAACATTCTCTGGTTCCTGTTCGGCGGGTTCCTTCTGGGACTGAGCTGGTTTTTTGCCGGTATCCTTTGGTGCGTCACCATCATCGGCATCCCCTGGGGGCTCCAATGCTTTAAGTTTGCCAAGCTGACCTTCTGGCCCTTTGGCAAGGACATCCAATACGGCGGCGGGGCCATGTCCCTATTGGCCAACATCATCTGGCTGCTGCTCAGCGGCCTGCCCCTGGCTATCGAAGCCTTTGTGTTTGGCTGCCTGTGGTGCATCACCATCATCGGCATCCCCTGGGGGAAACAGTACTTTAAGTTGGCAAAGCTGGCGCTGATGCCCTTCGGCGCCACCGTGGGCGCCATTCGCTAGGCCCCTGCGAGCCCCACGCTGTGCGGCTCGCTGTTTTGTTGGGGAAACCTATGCGGCCTACCGGTAGGGCTGCATTGGCCTGGCCCCGCGGGGGGGCGGCGGGTGCGCGAAGCGCACACAAAGGGCGCAGGGGCCTTTGGCCCCTGCGCCCTTTGGTTTGGCGGCCCGGAGGGCCGCCAAACGCCGCCGCCCCCCCCGCGGGGCCAGGCCATCCCCAAGCAAAGCCGCAGGCCGCCCCCCATGTTCGCGCAAAAAGCCGCTGTCCACCCAAGAGACAGCGGCAGGGAAAACAGAGGGAGGCGACCCGGCCTTTTATCCGGCATGGCCGTGGGGCGGCGATAGGTATCAGATTAGGAACGCTGGACCAACCAGGTGTACACAGGTTCCAGCAAGGGGGATTGTTGCCAAGTACAGCCCAACCTGTTGTCCGGCCGGTTATCCCCGTGGAAATCGCTGCCGCAGGTAAGAAGCATACCATACTGCCGGGCCATGGAGATATAGGTCTCCCGCTGGCCGGGGGTAGCGGTGGGATAGAAGGCTTCCAGGCCGTCCAACCCTGCCGGATGGAGACGGGCCACCAGGGCGGCCACATCCGCCTTGACCTTGCAGGGATGGGCCAACACCGCAAGCCCCCCTGCCTGGTGGATCAAGGCGATGGCGTCCTCGGGGAGGATCCGCTTGGTCTCCACATAGCCAGGGGTTCCCCGGAAGAGATAGTTTCGAAACGCTTCCCCGATCGTAGGGGCAAAGCCGCCGGCCACCAGGGCCAGGGCCACGTGCAGCCGGGTAGGCGTGCCGTGCTGGGCGGGAAAAAAGGGCCTTACATCCACCCCGGCCGCCGCCAGCTGGTTCAGGATCGCTTCGTTGCGGGCTTGGCGGCGCTGGGCGTTGCGGGCGGCAAACTCCTGTAAGGCAGGGTGCTGGGGGTCCACCCCCAACCCCAGCATGTGCAGCTCCGTGTGGAACTCCGTATCCAGCTCCAGGCCGGGTATGACCCGTATGCCCAGGCGTTCGCCTGCTTCCATGGCTTCCGGAATGCCCTGGATGCAGTCGTGGTCCGTCAGGGCCACGATGCCCAAGCCTGCCGCCTTGGCCTTTTCCACCAGAAGGCTGGGGGTGCAGGTGCCATCCGACATATTGGAATGGGTATGCAGGTCCATGGGTTCCATCGAGTCCCTCCCTCCTTGTTCCATAGGGTTTCAATGCCGCGGTAAGAAACAGGCTCCGTCTGGCGCCATGGCCTAGGCCATGGGGAAGGCGGAGCCTTGGGATCGCATTTGTTTTTAGCGGACGGCAGGCTATGGGCCCGGCCTTGGCTTATTTCTCGTCCGGCTGTTCGGGCTGTTCCGGTTGCGCAGGCTGTTCCGGGGCCGTGGGAGGGACTTGCGCCTCCTTTGCAGCGGCTTGAGCCTGCTCCTGGGCCAGGACCTCTTCATCCGGCTTTTCCAGGTCCGCCTTGCGGTCCTTGTAGCTGCGGATCTCGATGGATTCCCCATTGAAGATCTTGATGAACTGATCCCCATCGATGCGCTCGTACTCCAGCAGGGCTTTCACCACCCGATCCATGGCCTCCCGATTTTCTTCCAGCACAGCCTTGGCCCGGTCGAATTGTTCCTCCAGGATGCGGCGCATTTCCGCGTCCACCTTGGCGGCTACTTCCTCGGAATAGTTCCGCTGATGGCCCCAATCCTTGGCGATGAACACCTCCGTGTCCCCGCCCAGGAACACCGGGCCGATGGCGTCGCTCATGCCGAACTCGATCACCATGCGCCTGGCCAGCTCGCTGGCCCGCTTCAGGTCGCCGATGGCGCCGGTGCACACATCGTCCAAGGCGATGCTTTCGGCCACCCGGCCGCCCATGCACATGCAGATCTCATCCAGGATCTTGCCCCGGGAGACATGGTTGTCGTCTGTATCCGGCATGGTCATGGTATAGCCGGCCGCAGCGCCCCGGGGGATGATGGAAACCTCGTGTACCGGGTCGCAATGGGGCATTTTCAGCGCCACGATGGCATGGCCCGCCTCATGGTAAGCGGTGACCTTTTTATCCTCGTCCGTGACCACCCGGCTCTTCTTTTCCGGGCCCACCACCGTCCGGGTGATGGCCTCCTCCAGCTCCAGCATGGTGATCTTCTTTTTCTTATAGCGGGCCGCCAGGATAGCCGCCTCGTTCAATACGTTTTCCAGATCCGCCCCGGTAAAGCCGCTGGTCCGCTTGGCCAGCACCGCCAGGGACACGTCCTCCGCCAGGGGCTTGCCCTTGGCGTGGACCTTGAGGATCTCCTCCCGGCCCTTTACGTCGGGATAGTTTACGGTGATCTGCCGGTCGAACCGGCCGGGCCGCAACAGGGCGGGGTCCAGGATATCCGGCCGGTTGGTGGCGGCCAATACGATGATGCCCTCGTTGATGGCAAAGCCGTCCATTTCCACCAGGAGCTGGTTCAAGGTCTGTTCCCGCTCATCATGGCCGCCGCCTAGGCCTGCGCCCCGCTGGCGGCCCACCGCGTCGATCTCATCGATGAATACCACGGCAGGTGCGCATTTCTTGGCGGTGCTGAACAGATCCCGCACCCGGCTGGCGCCCACGCCCACGAACATCTCCACAAAGTCGGAACCCGAAATGGAGAAGAAGGGTGCGCCGGCTTCCCCGGCCACCGCCTTGGCCAGCAAGGTCTTACCGGTGCCTGGCGGGCCCACCAGCAGCACGCCCTTGGGGATACGGGCGCCCATTTCCGTGAAGCGTTTGGGGGAGCGCATAAACTCCACCACTTCCCGCAGTTCTTCCTTTTCCTCATCTGCGCCGGCCACGTCGGCAAAGGTGACCTTTTTGCCAGGGTCCATCTGGGTACGGGCCCGGCTCTTGCCGAAGTTCATCACGCTGTTGCCGCCGCCCTGGGAACGGAACATGAAATAATACAGCACCGCCAGCGCGCCGATCATGAGCACATAGGGAAGCAACCCTTCCCAGATAGAGGGCTTGGGGGTGGGGTTGGCCATGGACTCCACGGGGAAGTCCGCATTGGTCACCTGCTCCCGGGGGATGCCCTTGAGCTCCTCGGTAAGGATGGTCATATCCTCCCGGTAAGCTTCCAGGGAGGGGATATAGGTATAGAAATCATACTTGGCTGGGAAGGTTTCCTCGGACAATTCGCTATCGACATATAAGCCAACCAACTGCAAGTCTGTGATGTCCACATAGGACACCTTTTCATCCCGCACCAGCTGGATAAAGTCGTTATAGCTCACCTCTTCCGCCGTATTCCCCCTGGGGTCAAAGCCGGATACCAACGCGATGATGACCACCAGCAATACCAGGTAGATCAGCGGGGTGGAAAGATTTTTTTTCAAGTTTGTACCTCCATGGGTATGCAAAAATGCAGTCCTGCAAACAGCATACCACGTTTAAGCATATCGTATCCTACTAATAGTAGCACAAAAGGTTTACCACTTCAAACCCCAATCCGCTGAAAAAGGTGAAAAAACCGTGAAGGGATGCTTTACAAACCGGTTTCTTTTCACTAATATAAAGGTACCGGCTCTATGCGGGGCGGCTTGGCTCCCCGTGGGCTCGTATTCGGGCCGGAGCAAACAATCCACAAGCAGGAGAAGCATCATGTACAAAAAGGTTTCCACAACCCTGGATTTCGCAGGCCGCGAAAAGGATACCCTGGCCTTCTGGAAGCAGGCGCGTATCTTTGAAAAGAGCGTGGAGCTGCGTCGGGGCGCGCCCGCCTATACCTTCTACGATGGCCCCCCCACCGCCAATGGCAAGCCCCATATCGGCCATATCCTCACCCGTTCCATCAAGGACATCATTCCCCGCTATCGCACCATGAAGGGCTACGATGTGCTGCGTAAGGCGGGCTGGGATACCCATGGCCTTCCTGTGGAGCTGGAGGTGGAAAAAGAACTGGGCCTGGACGGCAAGGAGCAGATCGAGGCCTATGGGGTGACCCCCTTTATCCAGAAGTGCAAGGAATCCGTCTGGAAATACAAGGGCGAATGGGAAGAGATGAGCGACCGTGTAGGCTTCTGGGCCGACATGGAAAATCCCTATATCACCTATGACGACAATTACATCGAATCCGAATGGTGGGCCCTTAAGACCATCCATGAAAAGGGCCTGCTCTATAAGGGCCATAAGATCGTCCCCTATTGCCCCCGCTGCGGCACGGCTCTTTCCTCCCACGAGGTAGCCCAGGGCTATAAGGATATAAAGGAAACCAGCGCCACCGTCCGCTTCCGCTGCGCGGATGAGGACGCCTATTACCTGGCCTGGACCACCACCCCCTGGACGCTGCCCAGCAACGTGTGCCTGTGCGTAAACGCCCACGTGGAATACTGCCGCGCCCGCAAGGATGGGGAGACCTTCATCCTGGCCCGGGACCTGGTGGAAAGCGTATTGGGCGAGGGGGCTGAGATCCTGGATGTGTTCCCCGGCAGCGACCTGGTGGACCGGGACTATGAGCCCCTGTTCCCCTGCACCGGGGCCGCCTGCGCCAAAACCGGCAAACGGGGCCATTACGTGATCGCGGACGACTACGTCACCACCACCGACGGCACCGGCATCGTCCACAACGCCCCTGCCTTCGGCGAGGACGACGCCCGGGTGTGCAAGGAACACGACATGCCCTTTATCCAGCTGGTGGATACCCGGGGCAACATGTGCGGCGGCACCCCCTGGGACGGCGCCTTCGTAAAGGACGCGGACAAGCTGATCCTCCACGACCTAAAAGAAGCGGGCCTGCTGTTTGCGGCGCCGGAGTTCGAGCATAGCTATCCCTTCTGCTGGCGCTGCGACACCCCCTTGATCTATTACGCCCGCCAAAGCTGGTTCATCAAGATGACCGCCATCCGGGACCGGCTCATAGAATACAACCGGCGCATCAACTGGATCCCCGAGACCATCAAGGAAGGCCGCATGGGCAACTTCCTGGAAAACGTCATCGATTGGGGCATCAGCCGGGAGCGTTATTGGGGCACCCCCTTGCCTGTGTGGGTGTGCAAGGATTGCGGCCACGTCCATGTGATCGGCAGCCGGAAGGAATTGTGTCAGCTGGCCCCCGGCACCCCGGAGGACCTGGAGCTCCACAAGCCCTTCCTAGACCCCATCACCTTCCCCTGCGAGAAGTGCGGCGGCGAAATGCGCCGGGAACCCGTGGTGATCGACTGCTGGTTCGATAGCGGTTCCATGCCCTTTGCCCAGTGGCACTATCCCTTTGAAAACAAGGAGCTCTTTGCCCGCCGCTACCCCGCCAATTTCATCAGCGAGGCCGTGGACCAGACCCGGGGCTGGTTCTATACCCTCCTGGCCATCTCCACCTGCCTGTTCGATGAGCCCAGCTTCCAAAATTGCCTGGTGCTGGGCCTGGTCCAGGATAAGGACGGCCTGAAGATGAGCAAGCACAAGGGCAACGTGGTGGATCCCTGGTCCGTATTGGATAAGCAGGGGGCCGACGCGGTGCGTTGGTATTTCTATACCGGCTCCATGCCCTGGCTGCCCAGCCGCTTCTCCCCGGAAGCCGTATCCGAAGCCCAACGGAAATTCATGGGTACTTTCTGGAACACCTATGCCTTCTATGTCCTCTATGCGGACATCGACGGCTTTGATCCCACCGCCCATGCCCTCCGCCGGGAAAACCTTTCCCCCATGGATAAGTGGATCCTCTCCCGGCTCAATTCCCTGGTCAAGGCTGTGGACGCCTACCTGGGGGATATCCGCATCACCGAGGCCGGCCGGGAGCTCCAGCGGTTTATCGACGACCTGTCCAACTGGTATGTCCGCCGCTGCCGCGACCGCTACTGGGGCAAGGATATGACCCCGGATAAAGAGGCCGCTTACATGACCCTCTTTACCGTTCTTAAGACCCTGAGCCTGATCTCCGCCCCCTTTATCCCCTTCATGACTGAGGAGATCTACCAGAACATCGTCCGTACCGTGGACAAGGACGCCCCGGAGAGCATCCACCTGTGCGATTGGCCCGCTGTGGACGAGAGCTTCATCGATCCCCAGCTGGAAGCCCACATGGACCAGGTGCTGGATGTGGTGGTGCTGGGCCGCAGCGCCCGCAATACCGCCAACATCAAAAACCGGCAGCCTTTGCCCGCCATGTTCATCCAGGGCCCGGCCCTGCCGGCGCTGTATTCCGCCATCATCGCCGAGGAGCTGAACGTGAAGGCCGTGGAATATGTCAACGACGCTTCCTCCTTCATCACCTACAACGTGAAGCCCCAGCTCAAGACCCTTGGGCCCCGCTATGGCAAGCTGTTGCCTAAGATCAACGCCTACCTGGCCCAGAGCGGCGTGGGCGACCAGGTGGTAGCCGCCCACAAGGCAGGCGATCCCTATACCTTCCAGCTGGAGGGCGCGTCCGTCAGCCTCGCCCCCGAGGATGTGCTGGTGTCCACCGGCCAGAAGGAAGGCTTTGTGGCGGAGTCCGACCGGGATACCTCCGTGGTGCTGGATATCCGTCTGACCCCTGCCCTCATCGAGGAGGGCTTTGTCCGGGAGCTGGTCAGCAAGATCCAGACCATGCGCAAGGAGGCGGATTTTGCCGTGACCGACCATATCGCCGTCTATTACCAGGGCAGCGATACCATCGCCGACATCTTCGCCCGCTACGGCGACGCCATCGCCGCCGATACCTTGGCCGATCAGCTTCACAACGCCCAGCCCCAGGGCTATTCCAAGGACTGGGACGTGAACGGCGAAGCCGTTTCCCTGGGCGTACAAAAACGCTAGGTCCTACGGTGCTACGCGCACGGCGGTCCTACGCGGACGGCGGTGCTACGCGCACGGCGATCGTCGCGCAACAGCGGGTGAGGTTGTCTGATGATAGTATCCCGCGGCAGGCGGATGAAGCCGCCGCTGCCCGTAGGGCATGGGCAGCGGCTTTG
>ERZ506979.954-NODE-954-length-14555-cov-4.027172_pt1 | contig 14555 bp, 13 predicted proteins | sample MGYA00512887_ERZ506979 | MGnify/ENA metagenome assembly ERZ506979 | reverse complement strand
GCTTTGAGAACACGGGCTCCGTCGCAACCGTCGGAACCCATGCCCGTGAGCATGACCCCCAAGGTGCGCCGCCCCATGCTGCGTCCCGCCGTTTCCATAAGCACATTGACTGTGGGCTTGTACAGCGCGTCACGCGGTTCATCAGTCACGGCCACCTCGGGCAGAGGACCGCGCATACGCACGCCGATATGCTTGCCGCCGGGACAGACATAGGCATGGCCGTTTTTGAATTTGTCGCCATTGACCGCCTCGGAAACCGAAATCTTGCACACGCTGTCCAGACGCTTGGCAAACGGGCCGGTAAAGGTGGCCGGCATATGCTGAGCGATCAGAATGCAGGCCGGAAGATCGGCGGGCAAAGCGGAAAGCACCTTTTGCACCACCGGCGGCCCGCCTGTGGAAACGCCGATGACGACCAGATCGCGCGGACCGGGACAGGGGGTTTGCACATAATCCGCCGGCTGAGAAGGCTGACTGCGGTGGGCGAGTGGTTGCACGATATGATTGATGCGGCGGTATTTCAGCTTGACGATGGTTTTTTTACGGGCAATGGCCTTGACCTTGCGGCGCAGTTCATCGCCGAAACAGTCGCGGTCGTTGCTCATGGTTTTAAGAATAAAATCCAGCGCGCCATATTCCATGGCTTTAAGCGTGCTTTCTGCACCGCTTTCCGTGAGTGAACTGACCATCAGCACCGGCATGGGATGTGTTTTCATGAGATTCTGAAGGGTAGCCAAGCCGTCGAGGCGCGGCATTTCCACATCCAGGGTCATAACATCGGCATCCAGCTCCACGGCTTTTTTCAGAGCATCCTGCCCGTCACGCGCCGTGCCGGCCACTTTGATATCCGGGTCCTGCTCCAGGAGAGAAACCAGGGCATGGCGCATGAAAGTTGAATCATCCACAACAAGGACACGGATCATAGAAACGCTCACTCCGGAATAAATTTTCCCGCGTTCAGAGAATTGTTCCGGTATGCTACGCCAGGCAAGATGATTTGACAAACAAAAAAAAGCCTTGCCAAATATACGAGGTTAGCATAGAGTGCCTTTCTCAACGGGATGTGGCTCAGCTTGGCTAGAGCGCAGCGTTCGGGACGCTGAGGCCGCGCGTTCAAATCGCGCCATCCCGACCAGGAAATTCAGGGCTTGCGTGACCGCGCAAGCCCTTTTCCATGATGGCCGTTCAGCACTTCCGACGGCCCCGCCTCAACGGTTCATACCGTCCTGTTCCTGCCAGGCCGCCAGCGTGCTGGAAATATATTCGCAGATGGCGGCGTGCTCTTCCTTGCCCTGGCCCCGGACGCGCATGGGCCGCGCGAAACGGTAGCGCACGGCCATGCCGGCTTTGACCGGTCCCAGTTCCTTGATTTTTTTGCCCTGGCCCCAGGCATCCGTCTTGAGAGCCACGGGCACAATGGGCACGCCCGCCTTCCGGGCCAGTTTGACGCCGATGCTGTTGAAATGGCGCGCGTCAAACACGCTGGAGCGTGTGCTCTGGGGAAAGACGATGATGGAAATGCCTTTTCTGAGGCGTTCCACGCCGCCGTCCAATACGGCGGAGAGATCTTCGCGGGGATTGACCCGGCCCACCACAATAGGGTCGCGCGAGCGCATCACCGCGCCAAAAAAAGGCATGGTGGTCAGGCTCTTCTTGACCACAAAGGTCACGGGCCTGCGCGGGCGGATCATGCCCGGCAGCATGAAGGTCTCCAAGGTGCTCATGTGGTTGGCCACAAAGAGGCAGGGACCGTCCTCGGCGGTAATGGCGTCCATGCCCTCCACTTCAATGGGGCAGCCCATGCGCTCCATAAGATCCGCCGTCCAGATGCTGGCGTAGACCCACGCGGCGTCGTCGCACAGTCCGCGCGCGGCCCGGCGGCAGAGCCAGCGCACCGGCCCGAGAAAAAGACGGCTGTAGAAGGAAAGCGAGGGCAACATCCGGCTGAATACGCCCGCCTGGATTCCGGGGCTGCGATAGGTGTCGCCGGTGAGGAATTTTTCAAGAAAAACGCCGTCAATATGCTGGGGAATCATCACTGATCATCCGTTTTTTTGATTTTATGGATTTTGCGCCACCACTGCGAGAGCCGCGGTTCCTCACCATTGTCGCGCGGCTGGTAAAAACGCCTGCCTTCCAGCTCGGGCGGCAGATAGGACTGTTCCACCCAGGAATCAGGATAATTGTGCGGATATTTGTATTCCTTGCCGTAGCCCCACTCCTTCTGCAATTGCGTTGAAGGATTGCGCAGATGCAGGGGCACGGCGCGCGCGCCGTTAAGTTTCACCTCGCGCACGGCATTGAGATAGGCCGCGTAAGAGGCGTTGCTTTTGCGGGCCAGGGCCAGATAGACCACCGTTTCGGCCAAAGGAATAAAGCCCTCGGGCATGCCTACGAACTCCACAGCCTGCTGGCAGGACACGGCCAGGGGCAGGGCGTTCGGATCGGCCAACCCCACGTCCTCTGAAGCGGAAAGGATCAGGCGGCGGCAGACGAAGCGCGGATCTTCGCCGCCTTCCAGCAGGCAGGCCAGATAATAGAGGGCCGCGTCCACGTCGCTGCCGCGAATGGACTTGATCAGGGCCGAGGCCAGTTCGTAATGACTGTCGCCGTCCTTGTCGTGGCGGACCAGCACTTCGGGCAGAGCCGTCTTGATCTGCTCCAGATTCCGCTTGTCCTCGGGCAGCGCGGCCGCATATTCCACCAGATTGAGCAGGCTGCGGGCGTCGCCGTGGGCCACACCCGCCAGCAGGTCCAGCACTTCGTCGTCCAGCCGCACCTGAAGATCCTGCGCGCCGCGCCGCGCCAACTGCATCAGCTCGGAGCGGCCCAGAGGACGCAGGCGCAGCACATGTAGCCGCGAGAGGAGCTGGCGGGTGACGCTGAAGGACGGATTTTCCGTGGTAGTGGCCAGCAGGGTCAACTCGCCGGATTCCACCAGGGGCAGAAAAAAATCCTGCTGGGCCTTGGAAAAACGGTGCAGTTCATCCAGCACCAGAATCTCCACCCCGGCCAGGGAGCGGCGCAAATGTTGCAGACCCGCTTCCGGCGCACTGAGGCGCAGGTATTTTTTACCAGTGGATTTGGCCAGCAGCAAAGCCAGTGTGGACTTGCCGCAACCGGGCGGGCCGAAAAAAAGCAGGCTGGGCAGGCGCTTGGCCTGCATCAGCGAACGCAGACGGTCCGTCAGATGAGTCTGGCCCAGAAATTGCGCCACGTCGTCCGGGCGCATGCGTTCCGGCAGGGGCTTGCTGATGGCCATGCTCAGCCCTCCGCGCGTTCCGCGCCCCGGCCCGGCAACTGCGAGGCCCACCAATGGATGCCCAGACAGAGGGTGGCCGCCGTTTCACAACGCAGGACCCGGGCTCCCAGGCTGACCGCAGCAAAGCCCGCCGTGTGCAGAATATCCAGCTCCCGCGCTGAAAAACCGCCCTCGGGCCCGATGACATAGACGGAGAGGCCCGGCCTGCCCGCCAGATCCGGCGTGAGCATGGGGACGTTTTCCTGCATTTCCCAAGGCAGAATGCGCTGGTCGGCGGTGCGGGAAAGCTCGGCAAGCTCGTCCGCGCCGCTGCTCAGGACGCGCACTTCCGGCAGCCAGGGATTTCCGCTTTGCTTGGCTCCGGCGATCATCTGCCCCAGGCAGGACTCACGCGCGCCGGCCGGCAATTTGCCCTGACTGTGGTCGCCCTGCCAGAGCCAGACGGCATGCGCGCCCAGCTCCACGGCTTTTTCCATAAAAAAGCCACGCCGCACGGCCTTGCTGAAGGCCAGAGCCATCACGGCCAGGGACACGGGCCGGGGTGTAAAAGATTCGTCCAGGCATTCCAGACGCGCGTTTTTTTTTCCTGCCGCGCGGATGACAAAGCGGCCTGTGCGGCCTTGGCCGTCCAGCAGGCCCACTTCATCGCCCGGCCCAAGACGAAGTACCTGACCCAGATGTTTGGCCTCCTGGCCCTCCAGGGCAACTTCGTACCCCCAAGCCTCGGGCGGAAGATAGAAAAAAGGTCCGCTCATGCCACAACCGTTTCCTTCATCAGCTTGCTTTCCGTGCCGAGACGCGCCTTACGCACGGCTTTGAAGCCGTCCTGCAGAGAAACCAACCTGCCGTAATTTTTGCGTATCTCCAGCCCGGCCTTGGTCAGCGCGCCTTCGGGCACGTCCAGATAATTGCGCCGCAAATACCGGTCACGCAGAATTTTTTCCACACACTCAATGATATCATCCACCAGGGCCGGGAAGAAGTTGACGATCTCAAACTTGAGTTCATTAAGCAGGTCCACGGCCTCACGCATCATCTGCCGGTAGGTAATGCGCGCGCCCTTGAAGGTGCGCTGGCAGATATCCTCCAGGATGCGCACCCGGCGGGCCTGCTGGATATAGCTGAAGCGCGTGCATACCTCCTGGTACAGATCGCGCATGCTGTCGAAAGTTTCGGCATTGTCCGGCTCGAAAAGATATCCAGACAGCACCTTGCTGACATTGGCGAAAAACTCATCACTGTAGCTGATCATCCGGCGCTGATGCTTGGTCAGCCAGGTGTATAGAAACTTGAGGCGCTTTTCGTCCGTATCGGTATTCTCCACCACCTCGGTGCGCTTATAAACGATGCGGCCCGTGAATTCGCCCCGGACGATGTCGTTGAGGCGCAAAAACATATTGCTGGCGTCCTTGATGATGTTCAGGCCGCGCAGAGGTTCGCCGGTGAGCGGATGCAGCACTTCCTGTTCGACCACGGAAAGGGCGCGGTCCTGGCGCACGTTGCTGGAGTCGAAACGGTGCTGGCGGTAGGTGATCCGCATGATGACCACGCGCCGGGACTTGTCCAGAAAAAAACCGTCCCGGTCGATGATGTCCAGGGCTTCTTCCTGGTCCTCGTCCACGGCCACCAGGGCGATTTTTTCCAGCAGGGGGTAGCGCCGGTTTTCGCCGTTGGAAAGGTAGGTGGTCAACGTGCGGTCGGTCTGGCCCATGACGCGCAACAGGAAGCGCTCGCCCATCTTGTGCAGCTTGCGGGCGAAAAGCGCGCTGGAGGTGCGCCGCTCGGACACGATGGGAAAGCCGTACAGTTCCATGAGGTACTGATAGACAAACATCCGGTTGCGTTCGTACATATCGCTGTCGCCGTAGACGAATTTGCCGATACGGATGCCGAAGCGCTTGAGCTCGCTGTCGATGTCGGAAGGGAAGGAGGCGAACACTCCGGCCAGATGGAAAAGCTTGTCCGCATCCCAGGCCAGAACCTGGGCTCTGTCCATATTCAGCAGATAGGGCATCAGGGATGGATAGTTGTCCAGCAGCACTGTGTCCACATAGCGGAACTGCTGGCGGAAAATATCCTGATGGATGCGCGGCAGGCGCGAAGCCAGGGTCTGAACGTTCTGGCCGATGACCTGATTTTCCAGAGGGCAGCAGGCGCCGTCGGCCTCGGTGATGACCGGGTGGAGTTTGTCGAACTGGAAAATCTCGGAAAAGTAGTCCAGCTGGCGGGCAAAGGCCACCAGGGCGAAGCCCGGCAGATCCTTGTACTCGAACATATCGTTGTCAAAGGAGGGCAGCAGTTCGCGGCCTTCCACCAGCGGATAGTTTTTGTTCTCCTGATAGGGCTTGGCCAGGCAAAAGCGGATGTGCACCGCGTCCAGAAAGCGCTTGAGCGCGCCCAGCTCGCTGACGGCAACAGGTTCGGACAACGTCGCGGCATCTCGCCAGGGCAGCCCGTCTTTGCTGAAAACCTCTTGCCATTTCATCATCCACAAATCCTGATAACAATTTTTTTTATTTTTTTAACCTTTTTTCTAAAATATTTCCAGTACTCCCGGCATGGCTTTGAAGATTTTCCATTGCCGTTCAGCCTAACGAGACAAGGACAGCGACAGGCGCGAAAGCAGTTGCGACGCCGGAAACGCTTTGCTACAACAAGTCAGCGCATGCGATCCTTTGTCCCAACCGCCGCGCCCCGTCACCTTCAACCCCACGCGCTATGACCGCAAATTCTCTTGAGAAACATATTCTGAGCATTGTTTGCAGCGTTTTTGACGCTTATTCGGCCGTGCTGTTTCTGCCTGACGAGGAAGGCGAGGCCCATCATCTGTCCGCGGCCTTCAGCCTGGGCGACAAGATTTCTCCCGATATCGCCATTCTGCCGGGCAGAGGGCTGGTGGGCTGGATCATCCGCAACCGCCAGCCCCTGCTGGTGCCCAATTTCGATCAGCGGCAGAGCAATCTGGGCTATTACGAGGACGGCGAGGAAGCCAGCATCAAGGCCTTCATGGGCTGTCCGGTGCCCACTGGCGGCGCGTTGTGCGTGGACAGCAAACGGCAGTATTCTTTTTCCGACAAGGATCACAAAATACTCCAGCTCTTCGCGGAACTGATTTCCCGCCAGCAGGGCAGCAAAGGCCGCCAGGAACTGGCCGGGGATATTCCGCGTTATTTCGCGGAACTGGGCGTTATTCAGGACTTGCGCTTCCGCTACAAGCGCTGGCCGCAGTTTTTGCAGAATTATCTGCGCACCATGGCCGACGCCACGGGTTTTGACTACTGCGCCTTCGCTTCGGTGGACGCGCCCGGCGAAACCTACTGTGTGGAATGCGAGTCGGCCCGTCTGCTGCTGATGGACGGCGAACCGCTGATTCTGCCCATGGGTAGCGGCATCACCGGCTGGGTCTTCCGCAACGACCAGCCTGTGGTGGCCGAAGGCGTGGAAGGCGCTCCGGCTTCGGTGCTGTTCGGCAAGCTGCCGGACATGCCTGATTTTCAGGCCGCCATGTGCATGCCGGTGATGGTCAATAAAAGCACGCGCGGCGTGCTTTGTCTGGCGCACACCAGTCCCCGCCAGATCGACGAGAGCATGCGCAGCTTCGTACGCCAGGCTGTGGATCATCTGGCGCTTTTCCTGGAAAATCTGTACCTCAAAACCCGGCTGCGGACCATGCTGCCCAAGGCCAGAGTGCACAGCGACGGCCCGCAAGCCTATGATCCGGACACCGCGCCCATGCCGCCCGGCAAAGAACTGTAACCATGTTTCTGCAGCGTTTTTTTCGTTTTTTTTCCAAAGACATAGCCATGGATCTGGGCACGGCCAACACCCTGCTCTATACCAGATCCCACGGCATTGTGATCAATGAGCCTTCAGTGGTGGCCATTGATACCCAGAAAAACGCCGTGCTGGCCGTGGGCGCCGGAGCCAAGGAATTTCTGGGCCGCACGCCCAGGCGTATCCGCGCCATCCGCCCCATGAAGGACGGCGTCATCGCGGATTTCGACGTCACCCGCGAAATGATCGCCTATTTCGTGCGCAAGGCCATCGACGGCCTGCGTCTGGTCAAGCCCTCCATGGTCATCTGCATTCCTACGGGCATCACCCAGGTGGAAAAAAAGGCCGTCATTGATTCCGCCCTGCTGGCCGGCGCGGCTGACGTGGGGCTGGTGGAGGAGCCCATGGCCGCGGCCATCGGCGCCGATCTGCCCATCCATGAGCCGCTGGGCAACCTGGTGCTGGACATTGGCGGGGGCACTAGCGAGGTGGCAGTCATTTCTCTGGCGGGCATCGCCAACGCCCAGTCCATCCGCGTGGCCGGCGACGCCATGAATCTGGCCGTGCAGCGCTATATGCGCGACGTCTTCCGCATGGAGTTGGGCGAGAACACGGCGGAAAACGTCAAAAAAATTCTGGGTTCAGCCATGCCCCAGCCCAATGCCCCGTCTCTGGAGGTTTCCGGCAAGGATCTGGTGCAGGGTACGCCCAAAGTGGTGACCGTGAGCGAGGGACACATCCGCGAGGCCTTGCGTGAGCCCATACAGGCCATTCTTGAGACTGTGCTGCGCGCTCTGGAAAAAACGCCGCCCGAGCTTTCCGCCGATATTTACCGCAACGGCATGCTCATGGCCGGCGGCGGTTCGCTGCTCAAGGGTCTGGATCAGTTCATCGCCCGTGAAACCCGCCTCAAGGTCTTTGTGGACAAAGATCCGCTGACCACGGTTCTGCGCGGCACAGCCAAAGCCATGCTTGACCGCCGGGCCTATCAGGCTGTTTTCATCAACTGACAAGGTTGTGCCATGTTTCAGGCTGCGTCCATCTTATGCGAGTGCGTGGACATCGTGCGCCGGAGCGGCGAAATCATCCGCGCGCATTGGTCCGGGCCGCGCCGTGTGCGGCACAAGGGCAGTATTGATCTGGTGACGGAAACGGATCTGGCGGTGGAGGCTTTTCTCAAGGAAAAGCTGGCTGCCCTGTTGCCCGGGGCGGCTTTCATGGCTGAGGAGAGCAGCGCGGCGGACCGGGATCCCGGCGCGCTCTGCTGGATCATCGACCCGGTGGACGGCACCACCAACTTCGTGCATCGCATCCCGCAGGTGGGCACTTCCGTGGCGCTCTGGCAGGAAGGGCAGGTCACCCTGGGCATCGTTAACGTGCCCATGCTTGACGAATGTTTCTGGGCCGCGCGCGGACAGGGGGCCTTTTGCAACAACAGGTCCATTGCCGTATCCGGAGCCGACACGCTCACCGAGGCGCTGGTGGGCACGGGTTTTCCCTATGACGTGGCGGAACGCCTGCCCGAAGTGCTGGAGCGGCTCGCGGCCGTCCTGCCCGTGAGCCAGGGGCTGCGGCGCATCGGAGCCGCGTCGGTGGATCTGGCGTATCTGGCCTGCGGGCGTCTGGACGCTTTTTACGAGGCGGGACTGAAACCCTGGGATCTGGCTGCGGGCTGGCTTCTGGTGGAGGAAGCGGGCGGCCGGGTCAGCAACCTGCGCAATGAAAGCCTGCACTTCGGTGAAGCGCTGCTGGCGAGCAACGGCCGCCTGCACAAGGCCATGACGGCCCTGTTGGCGGAAACGGCCTGAATCCGTTTCCGGCGTTCTCCGGTTCAGCGTGGACGCACATAACCGCCCTGCACGGCCACCCGCATGAAAGGGGAGAGCAGATCATCGAAATGCGCGCGCAGGCCTTTGAGTTCATCGTAATCCAGCAGCATGTTCCGGTCCGGATCCAGGGCCTTTTGCGCGGCCAGGGCGGCGGGCAGACGGGCTTCAAACAGGGCCACAAAGGCCTGACGGCTTTCCGGGCAGGGAGGACAAAAGCCCAGGGACAACAGACGGCCGCCTTCCTCGCGCCAGTCCTCGCGCAGCATGGCGCGGGCCCGCGCCTCAAAGGCCTGTCCCGCCCTGACCAGGGCAAATGATGAAAAGCCCCAGCCGCGCCCCGCGCGAAAGGTCAGTAACGCCCGGCCTGCGCTGTCGCGGATCAGCAGGGCGACGGCGCGATGGCGCAGGCGCTGGCGCAGCACATCCTTTTCGGCCATGACGCAGAGTGGGGTGTTGCGTTCGTCCACCACCTCCAGAAACAAGGCGGCGTTTTTCAAGCCCGGATAAAGGTTTTGTTTCATGTACGGATCCGTTTCCATTGCAGCTTCCTCAACGCCGCTTTTTCAGCGTCTTGACGCGCGTCACGCCACGAGCATGCACGCGCTTGAGCGGCGCTGTTTTTCCCTGCCCTGGTCCGAAGCGCAGTGCCGCGCGGCCTTTGCACAGCCGGCCTTCGCGGCTTTTGGCCTTTTTCGGGGGCCGGAACTGCTGGCCTATATTTCCGTATACCATACCCTTGATGAACTGGAAATACTCAACCTGGCCGTGGTTCCTGAAGAGCGTCGCAAAGGCTTCGGACGCCGCATCCTGAACGCGGCCTTGCATGTGGCCCGTAAAATGGGTATGCAGAAAGTCTTGCTTGAGGTGCGGGTGGGCAACCACGCGGCCATTGCCCTCTACCGGAGCAGCGGTTTCCGCCAGGTCGGCGTGCGCCCCCGCTATTATACGGACAGCGGCGAAGACGCGCTGATTTACGTTTGTTCCCTGCAAGAATGATCCCCAGCCAAAGGTGCTGTTATGCAAAAAATTATTGCCGCCAACTGGAAGATGTATAAAACGCGCCCTGAAGCCGCGCAAACCGCCGCCGAATTGGCGCTGGCCCTGCCCGACGGCACGCCGCATGGCCGTTTGGTGCTGGTTTTCCCGCCGTTCACGGCCGTTGATGCGGTGGCGGAGGCTTTTACCGGCAAAAAGAACCTGGCGGTGGGCGGGCAGAATTTTTATCCCGCCGCGCAGGGAGCTTTTACCGGAGAAATTTCGACGGGCATGCTGAATGATGCGGGCGCGACCTGGGTTCTGGTCGGCCATTCCGAGCGTCGCCATGTCTTCAGCGAAAGCGACGAGCTGATAGCCCGCAAGACCGCCTTTGCCCTGGCGCAGGGCTTCAAGGTTATGCTCTGCGTGGGCGAAATGCTGCATGAGCGTGAAGCCGGGCAGCTCAGGGACGTGCTGTCCCGCCAGCTTTCCACAGCTCTGGAGCCGCTGCCCGAAGCCCTGCGCGGGACTTTGGCCGGGCGGCTGGCTGTAGCCTATGAGCCTGTCTGGGCCATCGGCACGGGCAAGGTGGCCGGTCCGGTGGAGGTACAGGAGGCGCACGCGGCCCTGCGCGCGCTGCTTGCAGACATGCTGGGCGAAACCGCCGCTGAACTGCCCATTCTGTACGGCGGCAGCGTCAAACCGACCAACGCCTCCGCCCTGGTCGGACTTGACAATGTGGACGGTCTTCTGGTAGGAGGCGCTTCTTTAGAGGCGCAAAGTTTTCTACAGATTATCGGATCGTAGTAAACGCCCGTCCCTGTCTGCCCGCTCCGCGGATGAGGCAGAGGACGAGTGCGTTTTGGCCGGCTTCGCCGATTGACGGCGGAGCGCCCGCAACAGCCGGGTCTTGTGCCGCGATTTTGTGCAAGGCGGGATCGGCTTATCCTTTTTTGGCGCGCCGCCGGGCTGTGCCGGGCGGTGAGGAGGAATTCGTGCAGACTCTTATTCTTACGCTGCATATTATTGTGTGCGTATTGCTGGTCATTCTGGTCCTGCTTCAGGCGGGCAAGGAAGGCATGGGCGTCATTTTCGGCGGCGGCAACACTTCGGTGTTCGGCAGCGGCGGCGCGGGCGGCATTCTGGCCAAGCTCACCACGCTGATGGCCGTCATCTTCGTGATTACCTCCCTGAGCTATACCTATGTGACGAGTTCCCGTCCCAGCAGCGAGTCCACCATTCTGAACGTCAAAATTGAAGAACCCGCCGCTTCGGTTCCGGCACCCGCGGTTCCCGCGCCTGCGCAGGATCCGAAGGCCGGTCAGACCGCTCCCGCGCCGCAGCAGCCCGCCGCGACGCCGGGTGCGGAAACCCCGGCCGACGCGCCGAAGGCGCCATAGCTTTTTCTCAGTCGACTTTTGTTGAGCCGCGGCATTGCCGCGGCTTTTTTTACCACCACGAAAATCCGTCCGGTTATAGCGCCATGTCCGACAATGATGCTTTTGCTGAAAACCCGTTCCGAGCCCTGAATCTCAAATCCTTCCCTGACAAAAAAAAGAACGCCGCAGCGGAATCCGTGCTGCGACGGGAGAAAAGGCGAGGAAAACAGTGTGGTTCCACCGCAATGCCTGATGCGGAAGATGCCGCGTTGGATCCCGAAGACGCCGCGCTTTTTCTGTGGGCCATGAGCCGTGTCCAACAAGGCGCGGGGAAACGAAAAGACCGTGCGCGCGGTTTTCGCCTGGAAGAGCAGTGCCATTTGCCCGGAGCCGGGGAACGTAAAAAAAAGCGTGCTGCGGGACAAGCCGCCGGACAGGAAAGCGCGGGAAAGAAAAACATGTCCTTGTCCGTCGGCGACGCGAAAAAGAGCGCGGAGTCTCCGCAACGGGACGAGGCGCTGTTGTTCGCACGTCACGAGGGAGGCGATGGCCCTGATGACGCCGAAACAGCAGCCTTTTTGCGGGCTATGGGAGAGGTGCGCCCGTTACAGGCGCGAGGGCGTGAAGTCAGTCCGGAACCGCAGCCCGGCACGCCGCCGCCTCAGGGAGAACTGAGCCTGCAGGATTTCATGGACGGCAAGCTGGAGTTCGCTCTCTCCTTTACGGACGAATATCTGGAAGGCCATGTGGTGGGTCTGGACCAAATGATCATGAATAAATTGCGCGCCGGCGGCCTGAGCCCCGAGGCGCATCTCGACCTGCACGGCCTCAATGCCGTACAGGCCTTTGAAGCCTTGCGCGGCTTTATGCGCAGCTGCTGGTACAAGGGACTGCGCACTGTGCTGGTGGTGCCGGGGCGGGGCCGCAATTCGCCCGACGGCATGGGCGTGCTGCGGGAAAAACTGCAAAGCTGGCTGACCCAGGATCCCTTCAAGCGCGTGGTGCTGGCCTTTTGCACGGCCCAGCCCCATGACGGCGGGCCGGGTAGCGTCTATGTGCTATTGCGCAAGTACCGCAAAAAAGGCCGTATTTACTGGGAGCGCATGCCCGCGGACGCGGACCTATATTAGAGCCTGTTGGAATCATGCCGTTTTGCCCGCCGGCTGCGCCGGATTTCACCTGCTTTTCCGATCGGGCGCAGATATCTGCTTCCTCATCCGTAAGCAGCTTCACTGCAACGGCCGAGACAAAAGTACGCTCCCTCAATGCAGGTGTATCTTCCTTGCAGACGAACAAAACCCTATAGTGTTGAACCGTTAGCCCCTCTCAATGAGCTTTGTCCAGAGCGCTCAGACGCTCCAGCAGCCGCGCGTAATAGGGATCGTCCTGCTCAATGCGGATGGAGCGCTGGTGGCGCATCCGGGCGCGCTGGATCATAAAGCGCAGCTTCTGCATCTGGCGGACGCGCTCCCGCTCGTCCTCGCACCGTTCCAGAAGATCCACAAGACGGTTGATTTCCTTGCGTTCGGCCAGTTCCGGCGGCAGACAGCCCGCATTGCGCAAAATTTTGTAAGCCATGCGCAATTCTTCGGGTACATGACTCATATCTTCCAGTTCCAGAGGTCGGCCACGGCCGGGGAGATCGTCGAATTCTCCCTTGGCCTGCGCCTCTTCAATGCGCTTTTCGGCAATAAACTGGATGACGGACCAGGGATTGGCGTCGCTCATGCTTCTTCGACCTGTGCCTCTTCGCTGTCGCCGTCAGGTTCCGTACCCCAAAGCCGCTTCCATTCCATCAGAAGCTTGAGCGCGTCCAGCGGGCTGAGCGTCTCGGGCGCGAGATCGCGCAGCAGACGGACCAGAGGATGCTCCGCCGCAGGCGGTGCGGCGTTGATTTCCGGCAGCGCGTCCGTAGCGGCGTCATTGCTGTTGCCCTGCGGCAAGTCCAGACCCGGCAGAGGCATGGATGCCACTGCCACGGCTTTTCGCGCGCCTTCGCGCCCCCGTTCCAGACCGGCCAGAATAGCTCTGGCCCGCTGCACCACGGGAACAGGCACACCGGCCAAGCGCGCCACTTCCACGCCGTAGCTCCGGTCTGAAGGACCGGGCACCAGCTTGTGCAGAAAAAGAATGTCGTTATTGTACTCACGGATGGCGATATTCATGGTGAAGACGCCGGGAATGCGTCCCTCCAAGGCCGTGAGTTCGTGGTAATGCGTGGCAAAAAGCGTGCGCAACTCGCCGCCCGCGCGCCGGGCGAGGTCTTCCACCACGGCCCAGGCCAGGGCCACCCCGTCATAGGTGCTGGTGCCGCGCCCGATCTCGTCCAGGATGACCAGACTACGCCGGGTGGCCTGGCGCAGAATACGCGCGGTTTCCATCATTTCCACCATAAAGGTGCTCTGTCCCTGAGCCAGATTGTCCGAAGCGCCCACGCGGGAGAAGAGCCGGTCCACCAGCCCCAGCGTGGCTTCGGCCGCAGGCACCATGGAGCCCATCTGAGCCAGCAGGCAAATAATGGCCACCTGACGCAGCACTGTGGATTTGCCCGCCATATTGGGACCGGTGAGCAGGCAGAGGCGGCGCTTCTGGTCCAGGCGGAAATTGTTGGGCACAAAATTGGCGCTGCCCATCATGGCTTCCACCACCGGATGTCGGCCCTCGCGAATGTCCAGATGCGCGTCGTCTGTAAGCCGGGGGCGGCACCAGTTGTTCTGGCGTCCCACGTGGGCGAGGCTTTGCCAATAATCCAGCTGGGCCACCAGATCCGCCATATGCACAATGCGTTCACGCTGGCGGGCCATGTGCTCGCGTAGATCCTGAAACATCTTGTATTCCAGGCTCTTGCGCTTATCCGCAGCGGAAAGCAGCTCTTCTTCCAGTTCCTTGAGCGCCACGGTGGTGAAGCGTTCGGCATTGGCCAGAGTCTGCCGACGGATGAAATGCTCAGGCATGGGACCGGAATGGGACGCGCGCGTCACCTCATAATAATAGCCGAACACGCGGTTATAGCCCATCTTCAGCTTTGAAATGCCGGTTCGCCGCTGCTCTTCTTCAAGTAATTCCTGAAGTTTTTGCTCGCCGTGCTCCACCAGGTCCAACAGTTTGTCCAGTTCGGCATTGTAGCCGCTTTTGAACAGGCCGCCGTCAGTGATCACGGAGGGGGGGCTGTCGACCAGAGCGGCACTCAGCAGCGCGGCGCAATCCTCAAGGTGATCCCAGGTTTTGACGATCCGGCAGAGGCTTTGCGGCAGTTCATGGCCCAAAGCCTGCGCTTCGGTGGCGTAGCCCGAGTCTGAATTTTTAATCAGAGCCGCGTAGACGCCGGGCAGGGCG
>ERZ506979.950-NODE-950-length-14608-cov-18.045695_pt1 | contig 14608 bp, 9 predicted proteins | sample MGYA00512887_ERZ506979 | MGnify/ENA metagenome assembly ERZ506979 | reverse complement strand
CTTCTCCAAAAACATATTTAAAGGCAAAGTCGTTTAATAAATTAGCGCTTCTCATGAGCACACCTTTCTAGTAGTTTTTTTCTACATACTCTTATACGAAATTTATTAAACATTTTTTAAAGAAAATGAAAAAAAATGCATCCATTAAACAGATGCATTATAGTAAGCATTAATATCACTTTCTGAAATATAGCCACATTCAGCCATAGCCCTTAAAACGGAAAGTTGCTTTTGTTTAGCCGCCTCAAAATGATACACCAAATCATAATTACTTGGAGACTGTGGAATTCCCGCTAATAAAGAAGCTTGTGCCACTGTTAAATCCTCTGGATACGTATCTAGATATCCAATACTAGCTTCATAGATACCCGTATAGTTATTTCCATAATTAATCACATTGACATAAAGCGTAATAATTTCATTTTTTGAATAATGCTTCTCTAAGTACTTAGCAACAAAAAATTCCGTACTTTTACGATCCCATGTACTATCAAACATTTCATACAAATTCTTCGCTAACTGCTGCGTAATCGTAGAACCTCCACTTTTTAATAGATCGTCATCAAACTGCGATACAGCCGCACGTACAAGGCCAATATAATCAACACCACCATGATCATAAAATCTACGATCCTCAATTGCGATTGTTGCACGAATCAGCTCTGGCGATATATCCTCATAGCTTACATAGTTCGGTGAAGACATCACATTACTAACGACTTGATCAACTGATTCTTGTTGTGTCAGCTCTAAATAACCCCAGTAGCCCTTACCAAAAAAGATGCCCACAAAGGTAATAATTAAGATCAATAATAACTTAAATATAAACTTAACAATCTTTTTCATACCTAAACATTAACACAAAGAAAAAGACTTGTAAAATTACAAGTCCGTAAGATTAGTCTTTTAAAGTAACATGTGTATCATCCTTGAAGATTGAATTTGCCGCAATCTGACCTCGCACACGAGATAGTGGATACACATTTGTATGAGGACCAATGATTGTTCCTGGACACAACACAGAATTACATCCAACTTCTACATAATCTCCCATAAAGGCACCAATTTTTCTTAATCCCGTTTCAACTTCTTCAACCACATTATAATTTTCATCTTTTCTACGCAAAGTGATATTGTTTCTTGCACTCTTCAAATTACTTGTGATACCACCAGCACCTAAATGTGAATGATATCCCAAAATACTATCCCCAACATAGTTATAATGTGGTGTTTCTACATTATCAAACAAAATGCAGTTCTTTAATTCAACACTATTTCCAACTACACAATTTGCACCTACCAAAGCACTTCCACGAACAAAGGCACAATGACGAACCTCTGTTTCCGGGCCAATAATGCATGGAGCTCCTAAATAGGCACTTTCAAATACATGTGCACTTTTATGTACCCATACATGCTCCTTAACTTCAACATAGTCTTCACCTAGATTTTTTCCTAATTCTAAAATCAATTCCTTGATTCCAGCTAAGGCTTGCCAAGGATACTCAAACTGTGCTAAGTAATCACTTGCCAAAGTGTGGTTTAAATCATATAACTCACTAATTTTATACATACAACTTCCTTCTTTCTTACCATTCAGGCTCATACTTAAATTCAACCTGAATCTGATCTTCATCTATATTCAAAATCGCATAGCTACAAGGCTTTCCATCTCTTGCGTGCGATAAAGATCCTGGATTTAATAATAACACACCATCCACCTTTTCTACATACGATACATGTGTATGTCCAAAACAGACGATATCACAATTAAGCTCTTTAGCTCTTCGAGCCAGTTGTTCACTTCTTGAATAATATGAAAAACGATGCGAATGCGTTACATAAATACGATGCTTGCCAATGGGAATTTGTCTTTCATTTTCGAATCGACCAAAATAATCATTGTTCCCACGAACGATGATATAGCCAGGAAAATACATTGGATCCCCTTCTAAATCCCCACAATGAATAAACAAACCTGCATCCGGATGTTTTTCTTGAATCGTTTTTAATATATCATTTCTTCCATGTGAATCACTCACAACTACTATTTTCATAAAAACTCCTACTCTAGCTCATCAGGAAAAGACACTTGTTCCATGACCTTATAGCTGTCATGCATATATTTTGCCATCTTCTTTCCTACGTAGCGAAGTACAAAAGGTTGATACCAATGCCCCGTCTTTTTTTCCTGTTCCTTTTCATAACGAATCACAAATCCATAGCGATATGCATTTTCCTCAAGCCACTCCATTCGATTTTTAACTTCATCTGACAACTCTTCGTCTAGTAGCGCATAATCCATATCTTCATTTAAGCGTTCTTTACAAAGATGAATCCACTCATCTTGCCCTTCAAAGACTACCGTATATCCAAGCTGCTGCTCATTTTTACCTGCATTGTACATATACTTATCTACGCCATCATATTCTTTTGATGCGTTGACATATTGGTCCATGATTTGTTCATAGCTTAGATACCCACTAGTCAATGTCAAACGATCCTGCTCATTCATAACAGACGCATAGGCATCCATCATATTCTGTAAATCCTCCACAAGAACACTTTGAATCATTATCCCATTAAAGGAAGTGATTTTTTCCGGTGCAAATTTATAGACCGTATTTTCCTGATTCAAAACAACATACGGATTGGTAGGATCCGCAACCAATCTTAAATCCGAATACAAGACAGCCTCATTTTCATAGAAGGTTGTCAAATCTAAATAAGAATAGTGTGACAACAACTCCTTCAAAGTCTCATATGAAAAGTTTTTTCGAAAACGATTCACAAAATTGACAATGTATTCATTATCTGCATCCTGCGTTTCTTTAGCTTCTTTATAATATAACGTGTTCTTTAAATTAAAGTCTTTTAACTCGACAAAATCCATAAATTTATCGGGCGATATATGCTGATTCACCAAATAATCAATATCGTCACTATCAAAATACTTTAATAAGATTTCTCGATTCTCATCTGTTGTATATGGATATCGCGCTAACGGATCATACGACTTATCCATTGTATATAGGCAATACAATCCGACAGCTAAACAAACCACAATTAAAAGGACACGTGCTCTTAATTCTTTTTTAGTAATCAAAATAAGCACCTCACGCAAAACATTATACTAAACTATCAATTCTCATGCAAACGAGCATAGAGAATCTTAGCCACATCCTCTGGAATCACTTCACTTAACTCTTCTACGCTTGCCTGACGCATTTGTTTCATACTCTTAAATCGTTTTAATAATTCCTTTTTACGTTTAGGACCAATACCGGATACCGTATCCAATACCGATTTTGTCATCGATTGATCACGAAGCTTTCTATGATAAGTAATCGCAAAGCGATGCACCTCATCCTGCATGCGCGTTAAAAGGAAGAATAAGCTCGATTTCGAATCAATTGGAATCTCATTCAGATTAGCATCCATTAAAGCTCGAGTGGCATGCTTATCATCCTTTACTAAACCTGCCACACGAAGATTTAATTGAAGCATATCTATAATTTCTTTGGCCGCATTGATTTGCAGGGCACCTCCATCTACTAATAATAAATCAGGCATGGGCTGATGCTCCTTCAACAAACGAAAATATCTACGATAGATAACCTCTTTCATACTGTCCACATCACTGCGATAGCCATCTAGTTTATAATGACGATACGAATTCTTATCTGGAACTCCATCCTTAAACACAACTAAACCACTCACATTAAACGTGCCCTGAATGTGTGAGTTATCAAACATCTCTACCGTATGAATATCGGCATTAAAAATTTTTGACAACATCTCATTCGCCTTTTTCAACTCATTATCCTTACGGAATACCAATTGAAACTTTTGTTCATGCGCTTCCTTCGCATTCTTATACACCAAATCAACTAGCTTTTTCTTTTCTCCACGAATTGGAATATGCACATTGGTATCTAAAGCTTCCTTTAAAACATCCACAGGCGTACCTTGTGGAACTAAAATCTCTCTAGGAATCACATTCTTTTCATAATACTGCATTATAAAGCTTGTAAAGGCATCCATCTCATCTTCATATAAAGGCGTAATCGACATATTTCGTTCCAACAATTTTCCTTGTCGAATGAAGAAACCTTGAAAAGAGATATAACCAGAATCCACATAATATCCAAACACATCACGATTGGCACGATCTTTAAAGTCAATCGTCTGTTTTTCAATGACATGCTCCAACGCTTGAATCGTATTATAGATTTCCTGTGCCTTTTCAAACTGCAAATTCTCACTCGCCTCTAACATCCTTGCCTGCAAAGAATCCATGACTTCCTTAGTATCTCCCTGTAAGAATTTCTTGATCTTCTTACGCGTCTTTTCATTTTCCTTTGGATCAATCTCATGAATACATGGACCTAAACACTGATGCATATGATAGTACAAACATGGCGCATCTGGTATATGACGACATTTACGTACGCAAAAAATTTGATTAATCAACCTTACAATTTCATAGGCTGACTGACTACTTGGATATGGTCCAAAATATTCACTCTTTTTACTTTTAATGTTACGCGTTGTACGAACCACAAAATTATTTTCCTTTGTGATTTCAATATATGGATAGGTCTTATCATCCATAAACATGATATTGTAAGGCGGCATATGCTTCTTAATCAAATTGATTTCTAATAATAATGCTTCCTTTTCACTGCCTGTCACAATAAATTCAAAATCACGAATATGCGAAACCAAACGCGTCGTTTTATTATTGTGCGTACCATGAAAATAAGATCGAACACGATTCTTTAACACCTTTGCCTTACCCACATATAAGATATTCTGATTCTCATCTTTCATGATATAACAACCAGGAGAATCTGGAAGTAAGGCTAATTTATCTTGTAAATGTTTAGAAATACTCATTTTATCCCCTACTTTAACAATACAATAGTGGCACCAAGTCCACCTTCACTTGATCCAGCACTTGTAAATTTCGAAACATTTGGCTGTTTCTTTAAATCCTTCCATACAGCCGTACGCAATGCACCCGTACCCATACCATGTATAATACGTACTTGTTTAATATGTTTCACAACCGCTTGATCTAAATATTTATCTAAGGCTGCAATACCTTCTTCAACACGCATTCCAATTAGATTCAATTCTAATGGGAAACGGCTTGAAACCGATTCTACATGTGCCTTATAACTAGTCTTTTTTATTTGCGGTTTATGCATAGGCTCTAGCTTAGAAAGCTTAACCTTCATCTTCATTCCATTCGTTAATACAGTCGCTTCATTTCTTCGGATATCCACAATTTCACCATGTGAATTCAAGCCTGTGATTTTTACATAATCACCCACCTTGAATTCCTTTTTCTCTTCGACTTCTTCTACCACACTCTCATTTAAAAGATCCAATTCATGCATTTTCTCAATCTGTTTATGTTGCTTACCTGTCTTTTCCTTACGAAGAACCGTTAGAATTTCTTTGGCCTCTGCCTTTTTCTTTTCTAACATCTCATTCAATTGTTCTTGATACGATGCATCCAGTTCAGCCTTACGCTTTTCGATTTCCTTTTCCTTTTCATACGCCTCTTTTTGTACACGATGCGCATCTTCAATCAATGCGTTAAAACGCTCTTTTTGTTTCAAAACATCATTTTGTAGTTTTTCCAGCTTCTCTAATTCTTTTTCTGTCTGCTTTTCATTTTCATTCTTTAGAAAATCAGCTCTCTCTAAAATGGATTCATCCAAGTGATATTCTCTGGCAATATGAAATGCATAACTAGCACCAGATACACCAGGAATATATTTATAGGTAGGTTTCAATGTTTCAGGATTAAACTCCACACTCGAAACCAATACAGAATCATTAGCTTTTCCATAGGTTTTTACCTGTGAATAGTGCGTTGAAGTAATAATCGTGCTTTTCTTAGAAATCAAATATTCTAAAATAGCCACCGCAAGACTAGCTCCTTCCAAAGGATCTGTACCATTTCCAATTTCATCCAGTAAGATAAAGCTATTTTCATTACTCTTATGACAAATCATAGAAAGTCTTGAGATATGGCTTGAGAATGTCGATAAATTATTTTCAATCGACTGATGATCTCCAATGTCAAAATACATCGATTGATAAAAAGGTAAAATAGCTTTGTGACATAGCACAGGAAAAGCTGCATGTGCAAGGGCTACAAATAATCCAATCGTCTTTAACGTAACGGTTTTACCACCCATATTCGGACCTGAAATCATAAGGCAGGCTTGTCTATCATTTAATTCATATGTATTCGGTACTACTTTCTTTTCATCAATCAACGGATGCTTGGCATGCTCTAAATATAAAGAATGATCTCTTGATTGTAGAGATGGAATACACCCATCATAGCGCACGGCCCATTTGGCCTTTGTGAAGGCGACATCAATAATGGTTAATGTTTCTAATGCCGAAGTTAAAGATAATGCATTTTTCTTAACCTGCATTGACAATTCCTTACAAATTCTTTTCTTCTCTTCTTCAATTCGAATCATCAAGGAAGAAATCTCATTATTATCCGATACAAAGCTAGATGGCTCTACATAATAAGCTAAGCCAGAGCTAGATTGTCCATGAATCATGCCGCCAAAGGCATTCTTATCTTGAGCACGCACCAACACAACCACACGACCAGATACGGTTGTCGTCATATTTTCCATTAGTTTTGAGCTATTCTTCTTTAAAAACTGTCTAGATTTAGATTGTAACGCAAGACGCGTATCCACCAACGCCTTATGCATACTCTTTAAAGCTGGTGTCGCATCTTCCTTTACAGAACCTGTTAAATCAATTTTTGAAATAATTGAATCCGTTAATCGCGAACACCCATCCATAGATTGGGCTAATCCTGTTAATTCAGGATAGTCCGATGAATCTAAGCTTTGTTTGGCTTGCTTAACAGCTGTTAAAAAATGATAGATGGAAATCAATTCTTTACTTGTCAAAGTCATTTGTTTAGAAGCCTTTGAGACAGGCATAGAAATATCATTGGCTCCAGATAAAGATAAAAGTCCACCTGCTTGTTCAAATTGAATCGCTTCCTTAGCATAATTTAATTGTGCTTGTATTTCTAATTTATCAAAAAAAGGCAACGCATTTAAAATCTTTTCTTTTGCGCATGAAAAGCTAGAAAATGCTGATATCTGTGTTAATACACTTGAATAGTCAATTGCCTGGTTTAATTCATCTCTAAAATTTTGTTTCATAAAATACTCCATTCGAGAATATTCTAACACAAAATTTATGGTAAACTAAATAAGGTGATTAAAATGGCAACATTAACAAAGGAAATGTCAAAAGATGAAATCCTTCATTTAAAGGAACGTCTATCTAAATTTATATTAAAGGAAAGTACACCTCAATATACGTACTACCAAGTCAAAACGAAGGAGTGTACGATTACAGCCTATACAAGTGGCAAAGTTGTATTTCAGGGGGCTGACCTTTCTTGGTTAGAGCCTACAACCCCTCATAAAGAAGCGCAAGACCAGGCTGGAAGCGATGAAGTAGGTACTGGCGATTATTTTGGTCCTGTCGTTGTCGCAAGCTGCATTGTCACAAAAGAAGCTCGAGAAAAGCTAGCCCATCTAGGCATACAGGATTCTAAGCAGGTGGATGATGCAAAGATTCGTAAATTAGCTCCTATTATCAAAAAAGTGTGTCCACATAGTATTTTGATTGTCCCTAACACAAAATATAATGATATGCATGATACTTGTAACATGGTCGATATGAAGTGTCGCCTGCACAACCAGGCTTATGTAAACCTTGTTCATAAGGGATACACTCTACCTAAACAAATTGTTATTGATCAGTTTGTTCAGGAAAAAAGTTATTATCGCTATTTAAAAAACTTCCCTGAAGTGATTCATGGAATCACATTTGAGACAAAGGCCGAAAACAAATATCTAGCGGTAGCTTGTGCGAGCATCTTAGCTCGAAATGCTTTTCTTGAAACATGGGATTTAATGGAAGAAAAATATGATTTCAAATTTGAAAAAGGTGCTGGAAGTAGAGTAGATGCTTGTGGCAAGGCATTTGTAAGAAAATTTGGAAAAGAAAAGCTTTACCAAGTGGCAAAGCTTCATTTTAAAAACACACAGAAGATTGGAGCTTAATTTCCAATCTTTTTTATCGTTTTCTTCGATCATTTTCAACCAAAGAATAATAATGCTTTTTATCTTCATACATCTTTTGATCAGCTTCTTGTAGAATTTCAGATAGATTTATACAAGCTTCTTTCCATACACAACCTGTCGCAACACTAATTTCAAGTTCTTTCATGCGATTCAGTAATTTTGAATATTGATCAAAGAATAAAAGTTCAGATACATCTTGTTCAATGACCACAAATTCATCTCCACCCACACGATATGAATTGTCTAAGAAGATTTCCTGTAATACATACGATGCTGTAATAATCAATGTATCTCCTGCGATATGTCCCATCTTATCATTTACTTCTTTTAATCCATTTAAATCTAAATATATAACACCTAAAAAATGAAGTTCTTTGTTTCTATTCTGCTCTATATATTCATTGAAATGATTTCGATTTTGGGCATACGTTAAAGAATCCACATAACTTAAATTCTTTAGTTTTGCCTTCTCTTTTTCTCTTGCCATAGCCGTTTTGATAAAGAAGCATAAAGATTCTAAGAAATCTTTTTGATAGTAATTTTGTTTCGGATTATCTACCGCAAATACACCATTGATCTGTTTATCATCCATAAATGGCACAACAATAATGCTGTGAATTTTTTGTTGAATAAAACTCGAATAAATTGGACTCGTTACAGAAATTTCATTTGTGACATCATCAATATAATATGATTTTTGATTTTCAAAGAATTGATTCACTAAATCCATATGTTCTAAACATAATCGAACCATGTTCTCAACATGAATGTCATCATATTGTTTTCCATATTCATAGATACCATTTGTCTTTTTATTGTCCATATCTAAATCTAGTACGTAACATCTTTGTGCTTGATAGAATTCGCAAATAATTTGAAGAATCTCATCAATAGAACGTTTTTGATCAGCACTATTTGATAATATACGAACACATTGAATCAACGTATTGGATACATTTAAATCTTCAGACAATTCATGCGATTTTAAAGAAATTCTACGCACCTTTTTGATATAGAATCCACAATACAATAAGAGAATCACAATTTCACAAATAACCATAATCATATAATTCTGCTTCAACATTAATGTACTCGCAAAGGCAACATTTTCACTTACTGTAATCAATAATTCCCAATTATATATTTTGACAGGTTTATAAATCAGATATTGATTAATATTTCCCTTCTTAAAAGTCACAACACCTGATTTAAGTGAATTGATTGCCTTTACAACATTTTTCTTAGATGCTAACAATTTAAAATCCGTATCCGAAGCAATATTATCAATATTCATATTTTTATTATCCATCACAACCTGTCCATCGGTTGTATCAATAATTAAGTTATGTGTCTTCCCATTTAATATTGGTGTATAAAACTTCTCATCCAATGCATCGCATTGAATTACACCGACTAAATAAGCTACGACTGAATCATTTTGTAGAATTGGCACATAATAATTCACACTTCGCTCGTTTGTCAAAGTATCTGTATGAACTAGATCCATATATTCTGCCGTTGAATTTAATATCAAAAAATCATTAGAATAGATTTGTTGAACATCGCCATGCATTGTATACAACGTATTATTCTTCATCAATAAATCAACACGTTCAAACAATGATACATCTTCAAAAGTAGCAAATCTATCTCTATATTCTTCATATGTAGGTAAATGATCTTCATTTGAAAAATCTTTACCAATTAAGCGTAAATAATTCAAATCATCATTCACGCGACTTTGAATACTTTGAATTATAGCTTCACTTGCATTTTCCAAACGATTCCAGCATTCCTCTTCTTCTTGTTTTAAGCTTGTATTGTACGTTGCGACAGTCAATGCCAGTATTAAAATTAAAACAACAAGCGTAGGCATTAACTGAGATAATTGTTTTTTCATAACTATTTCCTTTATAATTGTCTAAATTATACACCCTGTGAACAATTGTTACAAAGCATAAATCTAACCAACAAGAAAAGGAGTAGCGCTATGCTACCCCAAATCTTTGATTTCATTAAGCTTGTTGTGCTTGTTCGTCTTCATCATCGTCATCGACGTTTTTCCATTTACGTCCTACGAAGAATACTACGATTTGTACCAATCCAATAACAACCATCCAAATTGTCCATTGATCTGTCCAAGTCCATGCTAGACTCATGTCTTCAGTTACTAGGAAGAATACAACAGATACGATTGCGATTAGAACTGCAAGTACGCGAGCGAATAATCCACGTTTCTTTTCTTGTTCTTGTTCTTCGTCTTCATTTGTAGTTGCTTGTTGTTTTGTTTCATCATCCTCTTCTTCGTCATCTTCATCTTTATGACGTTTAGAGATTAACAATAATAATCCGAATAATACTGTTACGATTGCACAGATCAAGTTGATCAATGCCCAGAATTTCTGTGCCTTTGCCTTTGGCGTCTTTTCTTTTTCAACCTTTTCTTCTTTCGGTTCTGCCTTAGGTGTCTTATCCTTTTCCACTGTCTCAGTTGGAGTAGGAGTAGGAGTAGGCGTAGGAATTACTCTTTGAACTACTGGCGGCACGCTTGGAGTTGTAGGTGTAGGAGCTGGAGTTACTGGAGTTGTATCTCGTGTAACTGTTAATGTTCCAACAACCTTTGTAATGTCGTAGTTAGATGCCAATGTATTTTCATTCAACTTATATTCGAATGCATTTGCACTGTCTCCAACCTCTGTTTGAGATCCAGTTACTTCATATGTAGCACCTTCACCCTTCGCAAATCCATCACCGCTCACTGTAATTGATGTGTTTGTTAATGGATTGCCATCATAAGTCTTGCTTTCAGTAGCACTCGTTAATGTGATAGAACGCTTAGTAATCTTGTAAGTCTTAGTGAATGTTCCAGTGTAGTTGCCTTTACCTGTAACTGTAATTGTTACTGTTCCAGCATTGACTAAATCACCACTGTAAGCCACTGCATATTCTGTTCCAGAAACTAATTCTTTACCCGTCTTAGCATCCTTTACAATTAATACATCTTTATGTTCTTGACCATCATACATTGAATCACTTGGCTCATTTACTGTAATGCCTGTCTTCTTTTCTTCTGGAGTATCTGGTTCATCTGGAATGATTGACTTCGCTTTTACAGTTAAATCACCGATTGATGCCTTTTCAAGTTTGTAGTTTGTCTCAATAGCTGAACCATTCCACTTCAAGCTATAAGTATTCTTTGAAGTACCCTCATCAATTCGACTACCTGTTGTTGTAAATTCTACTGTTTCACCAGAAATAATACCATTAACCTTACCACCAGCTGTTAATGCAGTTCCATCATAAACCTTTGTTGCAGATTCTGTTGTTACTGTATAAGCCTTAGGCGTGATTTTGTAAGCTCTAGTTACTGTTCCAGTATAATTTCCAATACCAGTAATTGTCACATCGATTGTACCTACATTTGTGAAATCAGATGTTGCATATTCTACTGTGTAATCTGTACCTTCAACTAATGCATTTTCTTCTCTATCTACAACTGTAGGAGACCACTTGTGTTCCTTGCCATCATAGACTTCATCACTTGGATTACTGATTTCAATTCCTAGATAATTAGGATTTGGTTTTTCTGGATCTTCACCTGGATCGATTGTCTGTTCAGTGACTGTTAATGTTCCAATAACCTCTTCTTTTAACTTGTAGTTTTTACTTGAAGCTTTCTTCCACTCTAATTCATACGTATTAAGAGTTGAACCAACATCCGTCTGACTACCTGTTGTATGAACAACAACCACTTCACCATCCACGATACCTTCAATCTTACCACCAGCTGTTAATGCAGTTCCATCATATGTCTTTTCAGCACTGTCTGTTGTCACTGTATATTCTCTTGGTGTAATCTGATACTTCTTAGTAAATTCACCTGTATAGTTTCCAATACCTTTGACTTCGACCTTCACTGTTCCAACATTGACTACATCACCTACATATGTCAATGTGTAATCTTTGTTTTCTACTAGATCCTTACCAGTCTTTGTATCTTTTACTGTCAATGGATTTACATGTGCTTTTCCATCATAGATTGAATCCGCTGGATCTGTTGCTGTAATGCCAGTCTTCTCGTCTTCTGGATTGATTGACTTAGGCGTAATCGTTAACTGTCCATCTGTTACTCTGAATGTTACATTGCCATAGTTTTCATTGTTGTTTGTGAAATCTTCTGGCTTCAATCCCATATCATATGTACCAGCTTCTGTACCCTTTACTTCATCATTTCCACTGAATGTGAAATCTGATTCTGAATATGTACTTCCTTCAGTAATAGATACATCATAACCTTTGACGCTCTTTTCTGTTCCGTCATATTCAAATGTATCTTTACGTCCAGTAATTATAACTACAACTTCTCCATCTTCAGCTGTGACTGTTAGATCACCATAGACTACTTCGATAGTGTAGTTGGAAGCTTTTGTGTTTGACTTCAATTCATAAGTGAATGTGTTCTTACTTGTACCTTTTTCAGTCTGGCTTCCAGTTACATTGTAAGTTGCACCTTCATCCTTTACAAATCCACTACCACTTTCAGTTACTTCACCATTCATCAAAGGTTTCTTATCATAAACTTTAGAATCTGTTGCACTTGTCAACAATACATCACGCTTAGTGATTTCATAAGAAGTCTTCGCTGTTCCAGTGTAGTTACCTTTACCAGTAATAGTTACTTCGACTGTACCCGCATCGACTGCTGCTGTATAAGACAATGTGTAATCTACATTTTCAACAAGTGTTGCACCTGTCTTTGTATCTTCTACAGTTGGCTTATTCTTCTGTTCTTCGCCATTGTACATTGTATCTTCAGGCTTAGTTACCTTAATACCAGTCTTCTCATCTTCTGGATCAATTGACTTAGGAGTTACCTTCAGCCAACCATCTGTTACTCTAAATGTTACATTTGTGAAGTTAGCACTTGTATTACTGAATTGAGATACGTTCAATCCCATATAAGAAGTTCCTTCATCTTTACGAGATGCCTTGGCAGTTCCTTCAAAATGAATTGCCTCTTCTGGATATAATGCATCCGAAATATTTGTAACATCATAGCCTTCTACTTCGTATGTGTTTCCATTATAAGTTTCAGTCTTTGTCTTACCTTCGATTTCAACTACAACTTTATCTGTTACTGGAGTAACCTCTAATGTACCTTCTTTTGTCTCAATAACATAGTTCTTTTCTAATGTCTTTTCATTCAATGTATAAGTGAATGTATTCTTACTTGAACCTGTCTCTGTCTGACTTCCAGTTACATTATATGTAGCACCATCATCCTTAACGAATCCATCTTCACTTTCAGTTACCTTGTTCTTAGTCAATGCACTTCCATCATAAACCTTAGATCCATCGGCACTTGTCATGATGACTTTACGTGGAGTGATTTCATAAGAAGTATCGACTGTACCTTCATAGTTTCCAGTACCTGTGATTGTTACTGTTACTGTACCTATATTGATCACATCTTCACTATAAGTTAATGTGTAATCTGTATCCTTAACTAAAGTCTTATCTGTCTTTGTATCCGTTACGACTGGTTCATTTTCATGCTTTTCACCATCATACTTTGAACCCTTTGGACCATCAACTACGATACCATTTGAATCATCTGGAACAATCGATTTCTTAGTAATTGTTAATTGACCAGGTGTAGTTTTAACAACAACCTTATTTGTTACGTCTTCATTGTCTTTTTCTACATGAGCAGTACCCGTAATTTCTGTAGGATATGTTCCTACATCTGTACCTTGGGCATGCGCATTCAATCCAGATACTATATAACCATCAATTGTCAATGATTGGAATCCATTTACTTCTTACTTCTTGCGATTGGCCATTGTAAGTAACTGTATTACTATTCGCAACTAATGTAATGACTGTCTTTTCAATCCAAGTCGCATATAGAACATTTTCACCATCTACATCTACATGTACGCTCTGTCCAGCTGCATAAGTAGCTTTACCATTATTCGCATCATCCTTAGATGTTGCCCAACCTGCAAAGTAATATTCTTTACCTTCTGTTTCAGGAGCTTGATAGCCAAAATCTTTTTCAGATTTTAATGTAACACTTTCGTTATTCTTAACTGGCACTGTCTGAACACTACCACGACCATTACCTGGATTATAACTCATTGTTGTTGAGAATTCTTCACTACCCCAAATAGCTTTCAATGTAATAATGTTATCATTATTTGCCAAATCCTTATTTACTTCAAATGCATCTCCAGGATGATATAAATTTCCATTTAACTTCCATCCTAAGAATTTCTTTTTTGAAGTTGTTGTTGCATTCTTAGCTACGGTAACCTTAGCTCCACCTGCATAGATATTACTATCCGTTGGAACTGTTGCCTTTGATCCTTCTGTACCAGGATCATAAACAACTTTTAATGAATATATAAAACTAGATAGGGATAAATCCACCTTTAAAAGCCATAGGGATTTTA
>ERZ506979.919-NODE-919-length-14930-cov-6.767462_pt1 | contig 14930 bp, 17 predicted proteins | sample MGYA00512887_ERZ506979 | MGnify/ENA metagenome assembly ERZ506979 | reverse complement strand
AGGGAGCTATGAACACCTCGAAAAAGTGGCGCAAGCCACTTTTTCGACAGCCTGAGATGGCTGCAAGGGCAGCCATCCGTTCCCCCGGGGGGGCAAGGCTGGTTACGGGGTAGGCTTACGGGCCAAACGGTACCCGGCAAAAAGGGTCAGCGCAACGCCGGCACAGCGCAGGAGCGTTCCCCAGGGAGGCGGCAGCTGGGCGGAAAAGGCGGTACATAGCGCCCCATAGGCGGCGGCTAGGAGGCCGCTGGCCAAGGCAGATCCTGCCAACACGGAACCAAAGGGAAGCCCCAGGGCGCCGGCCAGGCCGCAAACCGGGCCGCCCATGCCCAGGAGGGCTAGGGGGAGGCCGGCGGCAAAGGGGAGGACAGCGGCTAAAAGGGGCCGCTTCCAGCGGGCCGGCAGCCGAGGGCAGGGCAGGAAAAGCAGCCGGGCAACTCCGTACCACAAGGCGCAACCGGCCAGCGCCCCTAGGAAGGAAGCCAGGAAGCCTAGGAAAGGGCCCAGGCATAGGCTGCTGGCGATAAACTGCCGGGGCAGGAGCCAGGGTAGGATACAGGTTTGGAAGGCGGCGAGGCAGGCGCTTTGCACAAAGGGGAAGTCTGCGGCGAGGATAGCGCCCTGCAGGGTTTGGACGCTGCGCTGGGTAAAGAGCATGAGGGCGCCGCTGAACCAGGCCCTGGTGCCGGGCAGAAGGAAAAGGGCCAGCCCAACGCCTAGCGTCCCCAAAGGGGCCAGAAAACGTACATACCGGGAAGAAGCAGGCTGCATAGGACCTCCTAACATAGCGTCCAGAAATCCCAAAAGGGCAACTACGCGAAGGCGCACTTGCCCTGGGGGGATAGAAAAAGGGGAGGGCGGAATCTAAGCCCTCCCACCGTAGGACGGTATTATTCTACTTCCTGGCAGGCGCACCAGCGGTAGTAGGATTCGTCGTAGTTCCAGGTGTTCTCATAGCCGCACATCTCCAGGATCAACTGCATGTAGGCGGAACGGATGCCTGCGGTGCAGTAGGTGACGATGTTGTCGGTCTTGGCCAGGCCGGCGGCCTCAAACATGGCGATGATCTCCTCGTTGGTCTTGAGGGTGCAATCCTCGTTGAACAGGTCGGTGTAGCGGATATGGATGGCCCCAGGCAGATGGCCGCCCTTGGCCTCGCCGTAAAGGACTTGGCCTTCGTATTCCTCGTCCGCCCGCACGTCTACGATCTTATAGTTGGCGTAATCGGCGGCCAAGGCGTCGGTGTTGATCAGGTGGGTCTCGTCAATGGCCTCGATGGTGACTTCAGCGGGGGTGTAGGCGGCGGCCCCCTTTACGATGGGCGCGCCGGCGGCTACCAGGGCGTCATAGCCCCCGTCCACCATCTTCACGTTGGGGAAACCGGCGGCCACCAGCTCCCACAGGATGCGGCCATCGTCGCCCCAGCCGTTTTGGGCGGCGGCGAAGAGGATGATCTCCTTATCCGGGCTGATGCCGGCGGCGCCCAGGGCTTCGCTCAGGGCGGCGGGCTCCAACACGGTGCCCCACATAGGATCGCCGGCAGCGCCTTCGGATACGGCGGCAAACATCTGCCAGATCACCGCGATGGCCCCTTCTACGGTGCCCTTCTTAGCGGCATCCTCCCCACGGGCATCCACCAACAGCACGTTTGCATCCCCCATGTGGTCCAATACATACTGGGCGTTGACCACATACTGGCCTTCAAAGGCAACGGCAGCCGGGGTAACGGCGACGCCCTCCCCGGTCTCGATCAGGTCCGCCTTGGCCTCGCTCCAGTTGTTGAAGCCATCCTGGAGGGTAAAGACCTTGCCGGTGTCATACCCTAGGCTGGAAAGGATGTTGGTGCTGGCTTGGGCATACTTTTTGCCGGAATAGCATACCAGCACCAGGGTGTCGTCCACGCCTTCGATGGCAGCCTTCATGGCGGCGGTGCCGGCTTCGATGTCCCCCTGGACGGCGGCGTCCATGTCAACGGATATGGCGCCGGGGATGTGGGCGGCGGCATAGTCCGCAGCCTTGCGCACATCCAGCACCAGATAGCCCTCTGTTCCCAGCACCGCTTCCAGCTCATCCGCGGTCATGTAGGCCATGGGCACGTCGGCGGTAGCCTCGGGGGCGGCGTCCTGGCTGGGCGCGGATGCTGCCGGCTGGGCACAGCCGGCCACAATTCCTAAAAGCATGAAAAGCGACATGATAAATGCGAGATTCTTTTTCATATGCGACTTCCCTCCAAAACATAAATTCGTTCTTCTCTGCCAAGAACACTGCCATGATAACATTGGTTTTTCCTTGCGTCAATGCGTTGTCAATATGATATAGAATAATCAAATACGCCACAATTTTTGCAATATATAAATCAATATAAAGCTTATTGACAAGGGACGGATGGGTTCCTTATACTGGTTTGAGACCATGGATAATGGGTGGGAGCGCCGCTTGAAACAAAGGATCGGAAAAGGCATAGGAATCGCCCTGTTACTAGGGTTTATATTAATAAACTGTATATTTTTTTCAAAAGTAAGCGGGGAGGATATACAGCACTTCGTCTCCCGGCAGGGTGTGTGGGGTCCATTGGTATACATGGGCCTTTTTGCAGTATTGCCGGCGGCGTTCTTCCCGGTGGCGGTGTTGGCCCTGGGGGGCGGGTTGGCCTTTGGGTTGCTGTGGGGCAGCGTATATACCTTTATCGGGGCCCTGGTGAATTGCGCCCTGATGTTCCTGCTGTCCCGCTATATGGGCCGGGAACGGATCAGCGCCTATGTGCAGAAGCGGCTCCCGCAAAAATGGCAGGCAAGGCTGGCCAATGCCGGAGGGCCCCAGGGGTTTTTGCTGCTGATCCTGCTGCGGCTGATCCCGGCGGTGCCCTACAACCTGATCAACTATGCCTTCGGCCTGACGGATATCTCCTTTGGCGCCTACATGCTGGCGTCGGGCTTGGGGATCATCCCGGGCACCTTCGTATTTATCAACATCGGCGATAAGGCCCAGCAAACAGCCTCCCCGGCGTTTTGGATCGCCCTGGGGCTGTTGGGGGCTTTGTGCATCCTCACGGCCCTGTTGGGCAGGAGGCTGTTCCCGGAAACGGGGAAAATGGATAAGCAGAAAGGAATGGACGCGTCCCATGGAACAAAAAACAAATAAAAAGAAAACCCTGACCAAGCTCTATATTCTGGCCGTGCTGGCGATCCTGTGCCTGGTGTATTTCCTGGTGCCCTCGGTAAACGCCTATGTGAACCAGGTAGCCTCGGTGCTGGGCTCCGCCAACGTGGATACGGTGGTGGCCTTCATCCGCTCCTATGGGGCTTACGCCATGGTTTTCTCCTTTGCCCTCATGGTGTTCCAGTCGGTGCTTGCCCCCCTGCCCGCCTTTCTGATTACCTTCGCCAACGCGGCCATTTTCGGCTGGTGGCAGGGGGCGATCCTATCCTGGACCAGCTCCATGGCCGGGGCGGCCCTGTGCTTCTACCTGGCCCGGGCCCTGGGCCGGGATACGGTGGAAAAATACGCGGGCAAAGGGGCTTTGGCCAGCGTGGAGGGCTACTTTGAAAAGTACGGCAGCCGCACCATCCTGGTGTGCCGGCTGCTGCCCTTTGTATCCTTTGACGCCATCAGCTACTTTGCCGGCCTGACCCCCATCAAGTTCTGGCCCTTCTTCATCGCCACCGGGGTGGGCCAGCTGCCCGCCACCATCATCTATTCCTACGTGGGCGGGATGCTCACCGGCGGGGTCAAGTATTTCGTCACCGCCCTGCTGTGCATTTTCTCCTTGGGCATTCTGGTGATGATCGTGCGGCGGATCTATATGGAGCGCCAGGAAAAGAAAAAGCAGGCCATGGAAGCCGCCCAGCCGGAAGCCCATGAATAAAAGCGGAAACCTGGGCATGAGGCTGCATCAGGCCCTATCCTTCAGCAAGCCCATGATGCGGGTCTCCCAGGGGGAGGCGGTGTTCTGGCCAGGCTGCGCCCTGATGGGGCTGGACCCGGCCATTTTGGAGCGCACCCGGCAATGCCTGGAGCGGGCGGAACCGGGGATCGGCTTGAGCAGCTGCTGCTGCGGCCAGCCCAGCCGTTACCTGTTCCCTGGGGCCCACCAAGCCCGGCAGGAAAAACTGCGGCGGCTGCTGGAAAAGCAGGGGGTGAAGCGGATCTATACCGCCTGCCCCAACTGCACGCAGGAGCTGGAAGGGCTGGGGGAATACCAGGTGCTGCCCATCTGGCCCGTCCTGGCGGAACATGTGGGACCCGAGGACATCCAGGGGCCGGGGGGGCCGGCGACCCTCCACGACCCCTGCCCTATGCGTAAGGACGCCATATGCCAACAGGCGGTGCGGCGGCTGCTGGCCCTGGCGGATGTGACGCTTACGGAGGCGGCCCGCTGGGGGGAAAATACCCGCTGCTGCGGGAATTTCCATATGATGCGGGCCCTGGACCCGGACAAGAGCCGGGCCATGCGCCAGGCCCGGCTGGGGGATCTCCCGGCGGGGCTGCCTATCGTCAGCTACTGCGAAGGCTGCCTGGACGCCTTCCGGGGAGAGGGCCGAAGGACCATCCATGTGCTGGAGCTGCTCTTCGGCCAAAGCCAAAGCCGGGGCTGGGGCAACCGATGGGCCTTTACCCGGAAAGGAAAGGCTTGATATGCTGGATACCCATGGACGCAAATATATCAACGGGCTGTTTGCCGGCCTGGCTGGAGGGTTGCTGAAGCTGGGGCTGTCCCCCAACCAGGTGACGGCCCTAGCCTTTGTATTGGGGTTGGGCAGCGGCGCATTGCTGTACGCCGGGCTGGCCTGGTGGGCGGCGGCCGCCCTTTGGCTGTCCGGGCTGCTGGACGCGGTGGATGGGGAAATGGCCCGCCGGTCCGGGAAAAGCAGTATGCTGGGCGCACAACTGGATATCGTCAGCGACCGGGTGGTAGAATTGGGCGTGGTATGGGCCTTGGCCCTGCGGCGGCCGGATTGCCTGCTGGCCCTGCTGGGGCTGGTAAGCGCCATCCTGTTATCCATGACGGTGTTTTTGACCTCCGGGATGCTGGCAAAGCCCCGGGGAAAAAAGAGCTTTTATTACCAGGCGGGGCTCATGGAGCGCACGGAAGGGTTTGTGGCCTTTACCGCCATGATGGTGTTCCCAACGGCCTTGGAGGCCCTAACCTGGATTTATTGCGGGCTGATCGGCATCACCATCCTGCAACGGCTTTGGGAAGCCCGGCGGATGGCAAAGGAAATCAACGAGCAGGAGGAAGAAAAATGAAACGTTGGATAAAAAAAGCCCTGTGCATAGGCCTATGCCTGACGCTATGCGCAGGGCTGCTGGGCTGCGGCGCCAAAGAGGAGGCAGCCGTGGATTATGCAGACTGGGAGGCGGTGTTGGAGGCGGCCCGGGGCACCAATGTGACCTTTTACGGCTGGGGTGGCAACGAGCTGGTGAACAACTGGATCGACGATACCCTGGCGCCATACTGTAAGGCGACCTATGATATAACCGTGGAACGGGTGCCCATGGATATCGACATGATCCTGAACAAGCTGGCCGGGGACAAGGCGGCGGAAAACGATCAGGGCAGCATCGACCTGATCTGGATCAACGGGGAAAACTTCGCCACCGCCAAGGAAAACGGCCTGCTTTTTGGGCCCTTCTGCCAATACCTGCCCAACTATACCGCTTATGTGGACGGGGAAGGGGAGGAAGCGACCGTGGACTTTGGGACGGCCATCGAGGGATACGAGGCCCCCTATGCCAAGGCCCAGCTGGTGCTGATCTACGATACGGCCACGGTGGCGGAGCCGCCGGCTTCCGCGGAAGAACTGCTGACCTTTTGCCAGGAGAACCCGGGAAAATTCACCTATGAGGCGCCGCCGGGCTTTACGGGCAGCGCCTTTGTAAGGAACATCATCTATGAGATCTGCGGCTATGAGGCTGTGGCGGCCCTGCCGGCGGATAGCACTAAGGAAGCGGTCCGGGAGGTTATCGCCCCGGCCATGGATTATCTGCGTTCCCTGAACCCCTACCTGTGGGAGCAGGGCAAGACCTTCCCCGCCACGGACGCCCAGGCGGACGCCATGTTTATGGACGGGCAATTGTTGCTTTCCATGAGCTACGACCCCTACCATGTCTCCTCCCTCATCGCCAGCGGCCAGTATCCGGAAACCTGTAGGGCCTTTATCTTTGAAAACGGCACCATCGGCAACACCAACTATGTGGCCGTCGCCTACAATTCCACCAACGTGCCCGGCGCCCTATGCCTGGCGGACGCCATCCTGTCCATCCCCATGCAGGCCAGCAAGATGGACCCCACCGTGTGGGGGGCCCTGCCGGTGTTGGATATGGACCGGCTCACAGAGGAACAGAAGGCGGAATTCGCCAAGATCGAAACCGGGGCAGGGTCTGTGGACCAGGAGACCCTTCTAAGCCGCCGGCTGCCGGAACTGCCCGCCTATCTTGTGCCGGTGATCGAGGAGATCTGGCTGGAGGAAGTGCCGGGGAAATGAGGCGCGTTACCCCATACCTGATGCTGCTGCCCATGCTGCTGCTGGTGGGGCTGCTATTGGCCAGCCTGGGGGACGGGCTGCTGCAAAGCCTAGGATATTTCCCCCCGGCGGGCCTTACGTCCTTTACCTTGGATTATTACCGGACGGTGCTCCAAGACCCAGCCCTCCATGGCTCGGTGCTCTATAGCCTATATCTGGCCTTTACCTCTGCCCTGTTATCCACCGCTGGGGGCGTGGCCTTGAGCGCCCTGCTGGTGGCCTGCAAACGGCCGGATTCCCTGCTGCTGCGCCTGCCCATCACCATCCCCCATACGGTGGCCGCTTTCCTGGGGGTGGCCCTCCTGTCCCAAACCGGGCTCTTTTCCCGGTTGGCCGCCCTGATGGGCCTGGTCCAGGCCCCGGACGCCTTTCCCCTGCTCATCCAGGACCCCTGGGGGATCGGGGTGATCCTGACCTATACCTGCAAGCAGATCCCCTATGTGATGAGCGTGGTGATCCTGCTGATGCGCCGGGTATGGGGAAGCGGCGCCCAGGCCGCCCGTACCCTGGGGGCGGGGCCGGTGCGGGCCTTCTTTACGGTGACGTTGCCCCTGAGTATGCCCGCCATCTCCACGGCCTTTATCATCATTTTCGCCTATGCCTTCGGAGCCTATGAGCTGCCTTTCCTGCTGGGGGCCACCCTGCCCAGGGCCTTCCCCGTACAGGCCTATATGGAGTTTTTGTCCCCCGACCTGAGCCATCGGCCCTACGCCATGGTCTATAACGGGCTGATGCTGGCCTTTGGCGCCGGGTTCATCGCCCTGTATCTGGCAGCCTTTAAGAAATTGAACCGGGATAACCAGGCGGTGCGGCCATGAAACGGACGCTGTTTTATTTGGCCGGACTGGCTGTGCTGCTGCCCATGGCCTTGCTGGCTCTCTATGCCCTGTTTTCCCGCTGGCCCTGGCCGGATCTCCTTCCCTCCCAGCTCACCTTGGATGCCTTGGTCAGCGTGTTTCGGGGGAATGCCCTTCTGGTGCTGACCAGCAGCATCGGTTATTCCCTGCTCAGCGCCCTTGTAGCCACCCTGGTGGCCGCCCCCGGAGCCATGGCCCTTGCCTGGCATTCCTTCCGGGGGAAACGGGTGGTGCGGGCCCTGCTATTGGCCCCGGTGCTGCTGCCCAGCACCGCCTACTTCGTGGGGCTTCAGGCCTTCTTCACCCGGGCGGGCCTGGGGGATACGGTGCTGGCGGTTTTGCTGGGCCATGTGATCGTGATCCTGCCCTATGGGGTGTGGACCCTGACGGACGTATTGGGCCAAATGGGCAAGGGCCTGGAGGAACAGGCCCGCACCCTGGGGGCTTCGGGCCCCGCCGCCCTGTGGCATATTACCCTGCCCCAGCTTCTTCCCGCCTTGGCCGCGGTCACGGGCCTGGGGTTCGTCATATCCTTTGGCCAGTATTTCCTCACCCTCATGCTGGGAGGCGGCCGGGTGCGCACCTTCGCCATGCTGGTGGCGCCCTATATCCAGGGGGGCGACCGGCAGCTTTCCGCCGCCTATTCCCTGGCCTTTATCGCCATTTGCGCTGGGGTATACTGCCTGTTTAGCCGCATTCTGCAAAAACATTACCGGGAGCCGGTCTCCATGGGGAAAGGAGCCCTATGACCATATTGGAATTGGACGCGCTTACCCTGGAATACGATAAGCAGCCTGTCCTCTCTCACATCGACCTGGCGGTGGAAAAGGGGGAACTGGTATCGTTACTAGGCCATTCCGGCTGCGGCAAGACCACCCTCATCAAGGCCATCGCAGGCCTGCATCCCTTATCCGGGGGCCGGGTGCTGCTACAGGGCCAGGACGCCTCCCGCCTGCCCCCGGAAAAACGGGGGCTGTCGGTGCTGTTTCAGGATATGCGCCTATTCCCCCACCTGTCCGTGGAGGATAACGTGGCCTTTGGCCTAAGGATGCAGGGCGTGGCCAAGGAAGCCCGCCGCCGCCAGGCCAACGATATGCTGGCGGCGGTGGAGCTCACGGGCCTGGGCAAACGCCGGATCGATCAGCTCTCCGGCGGCCAGCAGCAGCGGGTAGCCTTGGCCCGGGCCCTGGTGGTAAAGCCGAAGCTCCTCCTCCTGGACGAGCCCTTTTCCAGCCTGGATATGGGATTGCGCCGGGCCATGCGGGAGCTGGTGGGCCGGCTGCATAAGGAATTGGAACTCACCACCCTGCTGGTGACCCACGATGTGGGGGAGGCCATGCTGCTTTCGGACCGGATCGCCTTGCTGGAAGGCGGGAAGATCCTATGCTGCCACACCCCCGCGGACTTGCTTGAAAGCCAGGCGGCCGCCGGCTATCTACAGCCCTGGCGGCAGGATCTGCAAGCCCAGCAGGCCCTGCTAAAACCATAACCCCCTGCCAAGCAAAACGGCCATGGATATGCTCCATGGCCGTCGTCGGTTTTGAGCCCGCTCCTTAGTGGCCGGCGGGGATCTGTGCCAAGGCGTCCTTTTCCGTGGTTAGATCCGCATGGAGCAGGACGGCAAGCAAAATGGACAGCGGCAAAAGCAGCACGAAAATGGCCTGCCCTTGCATCAGGCGGCACAGGATGGTAGCTGCCACCCCGCCGGCAACAAATACCAGCAGCATCCCCAGATGGGCGGCCATGCGCGTCAGATGCGCCCTGTCCCGGTGGCGCAGGGCTTTACAAAAGGCCACGCCGGTCTGGCGCAGATGATTGGTACAGAAGGTGGTGGCCATGGGGATGCTTTGGGTCTGGCGGAAGGTATTATACTGCATGGAGCAGATGAAGTTGATGGTGATCTGGGAAATCTGAAAGGGCGCGCTTTCCGGCAGCAGCCCCAAAAATACCACCGCCAACATTTCTAAAAACACCAGTAGGGTATCCCAACGGATGAAATGCAGCCGCTTGATATGGTATGCCAGGGATTCCGAAAGAAACGCCCCCAAAAAATAGGCGCTCATGGGGATCAGATAATACAGGGCATGGCTCCATTGGCCATTGCCCAGGGCCATGGCAAACAGGACGAAGTTGGCGGTTTGGGCATTGCAGAATACCCCGCCCCGGATGGAATAGGTAAAAGCTCCATAAAATCCCGCCACCCCCATAAGGACGGCGTAGATCCAAGGCTTTTCACATTCTAGGACTGTGGGGGATTTCATAGGGGAAAGGGGAATGGTTTCCATAAGCGATCTTTCAAGGCGGCCATGGGATTTGCTTTGATACAAGCGACGGCCGGGTCCTTGGCTATTATACGCCGCTATGGTGGAAAACACAATGGCTGGCCGTAGGCCCGGGGGGGCGCGGCGGCGGGTGGGCGCAGCCCACCCGGCCGGGCGCCTTGCGCCCGGCCCAGTTTGGCGGCCCGAGGGCCGCCAAACGCCGCCGCGCCCCCCCGGGCCTACGGCCAGCCACGGGAGCACGCCGCCCAAAAACCATCGCATGGCGGGGCGAAAAGGGAAAAGGGATTCCGGCCAGGGCTTGGGGCGTGTATACTATGAGGAAAAGGGATAGGCAGGGAGAAAAAGGAGGGAAGGACGTTGGCCTTTACTTGGACACAGGAGCGGATCCGATGGTATTTGGACGCCAGCGAACGGACGGATTTCCATACCCGGCTGACGGATTATATTCGGCCCTATGTAAGGCCGGAGGATCATCTGTGCGATCTGGGCTGCGGGTTGGGAAGGGTGTCCCTCATTTTGGCCAAAGAGGTGGCCCGCGTCACCTGCGTGGATACGGACCCCCGGGTGCTGGCGGTGGTGGAAAGGGATGCGGCCAGGCTGGGGATGGGCAATCTGGTCACCTGCGCCTGCGAAGCGGCAGAGCTGCAAGAAAGCTTCGACGTGGGGCTCATGGTGTATTTCGGCACGCCCTTTTCCCTGATGGAAGCCTGCCTGAAAAAGACCCGGCGCGTGCTTCTTCGGGTGATGGATCGACCGGGCGGGGACCGACCGTTACAGCGCCGGGCCAGGGAGACCCCAGAGGCGGTTTGCCAGGCCCTGGAAACAAAGGGTTACGCTGTTACGCCTATCCAAGGGACCCTTGGGTTCCATCAGCCCCTGCGGAGCCGGGAGGAAGGGGCGGCTTTTTTAGCTTGCAGCTATCCCCAGGCAACGTCCCAGGAAATTCAAACCGTGCTGCGGGAGAGGCTGGAGGAGACCGGGGATGGGGAATTTCCCTACCGCTTGCCAAAAGTGCGCCCCATTACGCTGCTGGTGGTACCCGTTCCCCCAAATGGCCATATGCAGGGAAAGCCTTAGCTTTATCATGACAAGTAAAGGGGAATTTGGTATAATCGAGCCATGCAGATGATCATTTCTCCAGCAAAAAAGATGCGGGTGGATCAGGAATACCTGGCCTATCAGGATTTGCCCCGCTTCCTGAAGGAAGCGGAGCGTTTGATGGGGCAGCTGCGGCAGATGGATGCAAGCGCCCTGCAAACCCTGTGGAAGTGCAACGACGCCCTGGCCCGGGAAAACATCCAACGGTTACAGCGCATGGAATTATATCATGACTTGACCCCTGCCATATTGGCCTATGACGGGATCCAATACCGGTATCTGGCGCCCAACGTATTGGAGGAAGGGGCGCTGGCCTATTTGCAGGCCCATTTGCGGATCCTGTCGGGGTTTTACGGGTTGCTGCGGCCCCTGGATGGCGTGACCCCCTACCGGCTGGAAATGCAAGCCAAGTTAGCCGTGGGGGAGGCCCGGGATCTATACGCCTTCTGGGGCGAAAAACTGGGAGCCGCCCTGGGGGCGGAGACGGATCAGGTGCTAAATCTGGCCTCCCGGGAGTATAGCCGGGCGGTGTTGCCCCATTTGCCCAGGCATGTGGCCTGGGTGGAATGCGTGTTTGGCCAGGTGATCGACGGCAAGGTGGTGGAAAAAGGCACTTTGTGCAAGATGGCCCGGGGCAGCATGGCGCGCTGGCTGGCCCAGACCCAGGCGCAGGACCTGGAGGCGGCCAAGGGCTTTTGCCAGCTGGGCTATGCCTATGATCCCGACCGGTCCACGGAAAAGACGTATGTATTTATAAAAGGAGGAGAATCATGTTAGAAGTCGGAACCAAGGCCCCGGATTTCACCTTGCAGGATCAGCGGGGCGAGCTGGTGTCCCTATCGGATTTCCTGGGGAAAAAGGTCGTATTGTACTTTTATCCAAAGGACAATACCCCCGGCTGTACCCGCCAGGCTTGCGCCTTTGGGGCCAATTATGCCGGGTTCCAGTCGTTGAACGCCGTGGTGATCGGCGTCAGCAAGGACAGCGTGGCTTCCCATGTGAAATTCGCGGAGAAATATAACCTGCCTTTTATCCTGTTAGCAGACCCGGAGCGCAAGGCCATTGAAGCTTACGGCGTGTGGCAGGAAAAGAAGCTCTATGGGAAAACCAGCATGGGAGTGGTGCGCTCCACTTATATCATTGACGAGGAGGGTATGGTGGAAAAGGTGCTGCCAAAGGTCAAGCCCGATACCAACGCGGAGGAGATCTTGGCCTATCTCCAGGGATGAGCCTTCCTGGTTAGCGACAGGTTCTTTTGGGTTTACCCTTTTCCGTTGCGTGCATCCGGCGGCGCGGGGGGGGCGGCGGCAGGGCGCAAAGCGCCCGGAAAGCCAGGTGCCGGGGCCAAAGGCCCCGACCCCTGGCTTTTGTTTGGCAGGCCCGGGGGCCAACGGCCCCCGGGCCGCCAAACGCCGCCGCCCCCCCGCCGCCCCGGGCGTTCCCACGCCTTTGGAGAATGCCCGCTTTTTTCCCCTTTGCCTTTATGCTATAATACCTTTGGCAATGCCCCCAAAAAAGGAGGATGCTTATGGACAAATGGAAACAAGCGGAGGACAAACGCCCCCTTACGCCGGCGGAGCAGGCCCGTAAGGCCGCCTTTGAAGCCACCCAGGCCAGCCTGGCGGCGGAAGGCTACCGGCCCCATGACCTGACCATCGGCATGATCTACGTCAATGTAATGACCCTGGCCATCGGCCTGCCGGTGGTGATTTTGCTGGGATTCCTGTTTTTCCGGCTTCATGGCCTGTCCGCCATCATGGAGGGGGGTATTTCCTTTTCCCTAGGGAATTTATTTCTGTTCCTGTTGGCGCTGATGGCCTTTACCTGCCTGCACGAGCTGATCCACGGTTTATTTTGGGGTCTCAGTGCGAAGGGGGGCTTTCGGGCTGTTGCTTTGGGGTTTATGGTCCAATACCTGACCCCCTATTGTACCTGCAAGGAGCCCCTGCCCCGCCATACTTATGTATGGGGCGCCCTGGCTCCCACTCTGCTTCTGGGCGTGCTGCCCTACTTGGCAGCTCTACGCCTGGGTAACTGGCCCCTGTTCCTGCTGAGCGCCTTGATGCTCTTGGGCGGCGGCGGGGATATGCTCATCATCGGAAAGCTATTGGCATTCCGCTGCCCCAAGGATACCATCTTTCTGGATCACCCTTATCAAGGGGGCCTGGTGGCCTTTGTCCGGGAAGAACCGTCTAGCAAATAATCACAAAAGGAGAACATCCATGGATTACGCAAAAGAAAGCCTGCGCCTGCACCAAGCCTGGAAAGGCAAGATTCAGGTAAACGCCACGGTGCCTGTGGCCACCCGGGAGGACCTGTCCTTGGCCTATACCCCAGGGGTAGCCCAGCCCTGTCTGGAGATCCAGAAGGACCCCAGCCTCAGCTATACATTGACCCGGCGTTGGAACCTTTGCCTGGTGGTGTCCGACGGCACGGCGGTGCTGGGCCTGGGGGATATCGGCCCGGAGGCCAGCATGCCGGTGATGGAGGGCAAATGCGTGCTATTTAAGTCCTTTGGGGATGTGGACGCCTTCCCCATGTGCATCAAAAGCAAGGATGTGGACGAGATCGTCAACACCATTTACCTGATTTCCGGTTCCTTTGGCGGGGTAAACCTGGAGGACATCGCAGCCCCCCGCTGCTTTGAGATCGAGCGCAAGCTCAAGGAAAAATGCGACATCCCCATCTTTCATGACGACCAGCACGGCACCGCCGTCATCACCCTGGCGGGCCTGATCAACGCCCTGAAGGTGGTGGGCAAGCCCAAAGGATCTGTCCGCATCGTCATCAATGGGGCGGGGGCGGCCAGCATTTCCATTGCCCGATTGCTGCTTTCGGATGGGTTTCAACACATCACCCTGTGCGACCGGCAGGGAGCTATCTACGCAGGCCGCGTCCAGGGGATGAACCCCTTTAAAGAGGAGATGGCCCAGCGTACCAATCTGGATATGTGCAAGGGCAGCCTTGCGGATGCCATGCAGGGCGCGGATGTGTTCATTGGGGTATCCGCCCCCGGCACCGTGACCCGGGATATGGTAGCTTCCATGGCCAAGGACCCGGTGATTTTCGCCTGCGCCAACCCCACCCCGGAGATCTTCCCGGATGAGGCCAAGGCCGGCGGTGCGGCGGTGATCGCCACGGGACGCAGCGACTTCCCCAACCAGATCAACAACGTACTGGCATTCCCGGGGATTTTCCGGGGCGCCTTCGACGTGCGGGCCAAGGATATCAACGACCAAATGAAGATCGCCGCCGCCTATGCCCTGGCTGCCCTGATCTCCCCCGGGGAGCTATCCGCCGACTATATCATCCCCAAAGCCTTTGACCCCCGGGTGGGCAAGGCTGTGGCCGCCGCCGTGGCCCAGGCCGCCCGGGACAGCGGCGTGGCCCGGATCTGACCAGATGCCGCCATGAGCCGCCTTTCTCGCTATCTTTTGTGGGCCTTCGGGTTTTCTTACCTATGTTGGGGTGGCCTGGCTATTCTCGCCAACCTGGGCCTTCTCTCCCTCTCCCATCCCCTGGGGACACTGCTGCACCTTTTAGGGGGCTTTGGGCCGCCATTGGCTGTGTGGATGATTTGCCCGGAAAAGCGCCCCCTCTCCACCCTTCTACAGGCCCTCTTTCGCCGAGGCCCCGGCAAAAAATGGGTGCTTCCGCTGGTTTGCCTGCTGGAGCTAGGGGCCATTGGCCTCTCCTCCCGGCAGCTTAACCCCGCCCTGCCTCTGTCTCAGGTCCCCTTGGTTTTCCTGGGAGCGGTGTTCCTATACGGCGGCAACGAGGAGCTGGGCTGGCGGGGCTTCCTACAGCCTTTGCTGGAAGAACGGCTCTCTTACCCTGCGGCCTCCCTGCTCACCGGGGCCATCTGGTCCCTTTGGCATGTGCCCCTGTGGTTTGTCCCCGGCGCTTCCCAGCAAAACATCCCCTTCCTCCTATTTGCCGCCCTGGGGATCCTCCTGAGCTTCATCCTGGCCGCCCTTTACCGGCAGACCCAGTGCGTCTTCTTTTGCAGCCTTTTTCACGGGCTTACCAACACCCTGCTTTCCCTATTCGTCGTGCAGCTTAACTGGGCCTTATTCCTGGGGCTTGGAAGTATGCTGGCGATAGCCATCTGGGTCTGGTATCTGCCAAGGGAAAAGCAGTAACCCTTCGGTCATCGGCGGGGCGGGGGC
>ERZ506979.908-NODE-908-length-15186-cov-3.724803_pt1 | contig 15186 bp, 12 predicted proteins | sample MGYA00512887_ERZ506979 | MGnify/ENA metagenome assembly ERZ506979 | reverse complement strand
GCAGAACGCGCCAAAAAAGATGGCTTGGTCTTTTCAGAAAAAGCACACACATGGTATGTGGCCCATATCGGTGAAGTGGCCCCAAATGTACCGGACGCCTGGCAAATGAGAATCTGGACTGCCTGCATGAGGCAGGGCTGCAAAGGTCGTCTGGAACCACGCCGACGCCGGGATGACGGGCGCTTTTTCTGGGCCTGCGATGCCTGCAGTACAACTTACAGTGACCGGAGCGGCGGAAGCCGACGCGACGGCCCGTGCCAAGATAACGCCACCGCTGAGCCCGCAGGCGTAATTCACGTTAAGGAGTGCGGGGATACGCGCTTCCTCTAAAAAAAGTCTTGAATCTCAAGCCAAGCTGGGCCAGAATGCCGCAAATGTCTTTCGAACTCTTCGTGGCCCTGCGCTACCTTTTTTCGCGGCGCAAGCAGACCTTTATCTACATTATATCCCTGATGTCCATTCTGGGGGTAGCCATCGGCGTAGGCGCTCTGGTGGTGGTGCTGGGCGTCTACAACGGCCTGACCACCGACATGCGCGACAAGATTCTGGGGGCAAACGCCCACGGCATCGTCATGTCCTATGTGCCCTCGGCCTTTGAGCACAATCCGGACCTGTCGCAACGCATCCGCTCGGTGGAAGGCGTCACCGGGGCCACGCCCTTCATCTATACGGAAGTAATGCTTTCCGCGGGCGGCGGGGTCAAGGGCGTTGTGCTGCGCGGCATCGACCCGGCCAGCGCGCCCGAGGTGCTCTCCCTGCTGCGCCAGATGCGTTCCGGTTCTGCCCAGGCCCTGCAAAAGGACGGCACGCCGGGCATCATTATCGGCGAAGAGCTGGCCCGCCGCCTGAGCCTGACCGTGGGCAGCCGGGTCAATCTCCTCTCGCCCTCGGGGCAGAAGACCGCCTCGGGCTATTCCCCACGCATCCGGCCTTTCGAGGTGGTCGGCGTCTTCAAGACCGGCATGTTCGAATACGATTCCTCCCTGGCTTTCGTCACACTGGACGCCGCACGCGACGTGCTTGGCCTGCCCGCGGGATTCCTGTCGGGCATTGAAATCACGGTCAAGGATGTCTTCAAGGCTGACGAGGCCGCCGCGCGTCTGGCCGCCGAGTTGGGTTCGCCCTTTTACGTGCGCACCTGGATGGAGATGAACGCCAATCTTTTCGCGGCCCTCAAGCTGGAAAAGGTGGGCATGTTCATTCTTCTGGCCATGGTGGTGCTGATCGGGTCCTTCTCCATTGTCACGACCCTGGTCATGCTGGTTATGGAAAAAACCCGCGATATCGCCATCATGATGTCCATGGGAGCCACGCGCGGCATGATCCGCCGCATTTTCATGCTGCAGGGCACCATCATCGGCGTCATCGGCACTCTGCTGGGCTACGCCTTCGGCCTGAGCCTGGGCTGGCTGCTCAAGCGCTACCAGTTCATCAAACTGCCGGAGAACGTCTACACGCTCGACCACCTCCCCATCATCATCACGGTTTCCGACGTGCTCATCGTGGGGGCCAGCGCCATGCTGCTCTGCTTTCTGGCCACTCTTTATCCGGCGCGCCAGGCCGCCCGTCTGGAACCAGCCGAAGCCCTGCGCTACGAATAATTATGTCCGAGCTCTATAAATTTTCTGACGTGGGAAAAAAGTTTTCCGGGCCTGGAGAAAATCTTGAAATTTTCAAGAATATCAACCTGATTGTGGAAGAGGGAGAAGCCCTGGCCATCGTGGGGGCTTCCGGTTCCGGCAAGTCCACCCTCTTGCATCTTATGGGTGCTCTTGATACTCCAAGCACTGGCATTGTGGCCTTTGACGGCCGGGATATGGCTCTGATGAGCCCGGATCAGAAAGCCGCTTTCCGCAATAAAACCCTGGGCTTCGTTTTTCAGTTCCACCATCTTCTGCCGGAATTTTCGGCACTGGAAAACGTGGCCATGCCGGCCGTCATCGGCGGCGCGCGACGTGCCGCCGTGCTGCCCGAGGCACGCGCCATGCTGGAACGGGTCGGCCTGGCCGACCGTGCGGACAGCAAAATAGCCACCCTGTCCGGCGGCGAACGCCAGCGGGTGGCCATAGCCCGCGCGGTCCTGCTGCGGCCGCGCGTCCTTCTGGCTGACGAACCCACCGGCAATCTGGATGAAATCACCGGCGCGCAGGTGGGGGATATGCTGAATGAACTCAACCGTGAACTGGGCATGACCCTGGTGGTGGTGACGCACAATTTGGATTTGGCCGCCAGAATGGACCGCGGCCTGGAACTTAGAGCGGGGGCTCTGTATGAGAAGTCTTTTGCATAGTGTGCTGTTCAGGGCCGTGTGCCTTGCGGTCCTGGCCTGCGCCTTCCAGGCGCTGTCCGCCCAGAACGTCATGGCGGCCGAGGCCGGACAGCCGCTGGTGCTGGTCCTGCCCTTTCAGGTCAATGCCGGGCCGGACATGCCCAACGCTTCCCGCGACGTGCCGCAGCTCATCGCCAGCCAGCTGGAGCAGAACGGCCTCAAGGCCGTGCCCATGAACCGGGCCCGCGCCCTGTTCGAACGCAGCGGCGACAATACTATTGATCTGGCCGCGGCCCGCCGTCTGGGGCGTCAGGCCGGCGCCAAGCTGGTCATCTACGGCAGCTTCAATCAACTGGGCGACGGTTTCACCATGGACACCCGCCTGGTGCCCGTGGAGAAAGGCGAGGCCGTACCCGCCGGTTTTGAACGCAACTCTCTGGTGGCGCTGAGCGAATGCGCCGCGGCCGTTGCCGGGCGCGCCTCCAACATGCTGGGTTCCGCCGCGCAGGCTCCCGCCCCGCAGGCCGACAATGGTCCCGGTTTTGTGCCCATGCATTCGCCGGCGGCCGCCGGAGGCGGTCTGACCGACGTGCAGGTGCGCGGCATGAAAATCATGGATCCGGATACCGTGCTTATGCGCCTGACCATCCGCAAAGGCGACAAGCCCGACGCCAACGCCATCAACGAAGAAGTCAAGCGCATCTGGGATATGGGCTATTTCAGCGACGTGCAGGCCTCTCTGGAAGGCGGCGTTCTGGTCTTCACCGTGGTGGAAAAACCGCGCATCGACAATATCGTGGTGGAAGGCTCCAAGGACATCGACCAGGAAGACGTGCTGGCCGCCATGGGCACCAAGTCCGGCAGCGTGCTCAACGAGCAGATGCTTTCCGACGACCTGCAGAAAATCACCGAGCTCTACCGCAAGGAAGGCTATTATCTGGCCAAGGCCAACTACCGCCTGGAAGACCGCCAGGGCGGACGGGGCGCGGTGCTGATCATTTCCGTGGACGAGGGCAACAAGCTCTACATCAAGGAAGTGAAGATCGAAGGCCTCAAGGAGCTCAGCCAAGGCGACATGGACAAGTACCTGGCGCTCAAGCCCCGCAACATTTTCTCCTGGTTCACGGGCAGCGGCGTACTCAAGGATGAATATCTGGAGCGCGACACCAACGCCATCGCCGCCTTCGGCCTGAACGAAGGCTTTGTGGACATACAGGTTTCCGCGCCGCAGGTGGACTACAAGCCCGACGGCATCTACATCACCTTCACCGTGCATGAGGGGCCGCGTTATGCCGTGCGCGACGTGAAATTCGCCGGTGACGTCATCGACAGCGAAGAAAACATGCTTCAGGTCGTGCAGATGGACGACTGGAAGAAGTCCAACAAATACTTCTCCCTGACGGTCATGCAGGAAGACTCCAAGCGCATGACGGATTTTTATGCCGACTACGGCTATGCCTTTGCCGAAGTGGACACCAAGCTGATGAAGGCCGACGACGGCAGCGCCCAGGTGGATGTGGGCTACCTGGTCAACAAAAAACAGAAGGTCTTCATCCGCCGTCTCACGGTGGAAGGCAACACCAAGACCCGCGACAACGTCATCCTGCGTGAAATGCGCCTGGGCGACGGCGACATGTACGAGGGCGCCAAACTGCGCCGCTCCACCGAACGCCTGAACCGTTTGCGCTACTTCTCCGCCGTGGATACGGAGCTGATCCCCACCGGCAACGAGGACGAGGTGGACCTCAAGGTCAAGGTCAAGGAAGCCAACACCGGCGCCATCATGGGCGGCATCGGCTACTCCACCTACTATGACGTGGGCGTCACGGCCTCCATCATGGAGCGCAACCTCTTCGGCCGGGGCTACTGGCTCCAGCTGCAGGGCTTCTTCTCCTGGCGGCGCACCACCGGCATGCTTTCATTCACCAATCCCCGCGTCTATGACACGGATCTTTCCATAGGCAACGATCTTTATTACACCCACGACTACTGGGACGACTTTACCAAGGATACCATCGGCGACACCATCCGCGCCTCCTATCCCATCGGCGAATACACCTCGGTGGGTCTGGCCTACCGCCTGGAACGCTACGAACTCTATGACGTGGAACACAACGCCTCGCCGTACATCAGCGACTACAAGGGCGTGAACTGGACCAGCGCCGTTTCCGGCCGCGTGCTGCGCGACACCACCGACGCCAAGGACCGGCCCACCTCGGGCACCATCACCCGCCTCTGGGCGGAATACGGCGGCGGCGGCCTGGGCGGCACGGACAACTTCGTCAAGGCTGTGGCCGACTGGCAGGGTTTCTGGTCTGTTAATCCCCAGAATACCTTCCACGTGCGCACCCGCCTGGGCGGCATCTTCCAGAACACCGATGACCCCGTGCCCGTCTTCGAACGCTTCTGGCTGGGCGGCATGGACACCATCCGCGGCTATTCCTACTCCGATCTTTCGCCCCGCGACTACAAGTATGCCGGCGAACAGATCGGCGGCGACCGCATGGGCGTGCTCAACGTGGAGTACATCTGGACCTTCCAGAAAGATATGGGCCTGGCGCTGGTGCCTTTCTTCGACGGCGGCTTCAACATTGACCATAAAACCATGGGCAATGATCTGGATAAATATCTGGTGGCCTCCGCCGGTCTGGAACTGCGCTGGCGTTCGCCCATGGGCGATCTGCGCATCGCCTACGGCATCCCTCTGGTTCAGGACTATGACAAGGAAATGGAATCCGGAAGGCTGGAGTTCAGCATGGGCCAGTTCTTCTAAGATCGGCGCGTAACAACGTCTTTTAATCTGGGAGCGCCAGTCGTTGTCCGCCAGGACTTACGGCTGGCGCTTTTGCCTTGCCGATAAACAGCATTCCCGTGTTCCGCGCGCAATCCTTCATCAGAGTTTTCCAGAAAAAGCCCGTCTCCCGCATAACCCGCCCCGAATTTTACGCTCGGCTCTTTATGGCACAAAATCTGCAAAGCCTCGCGAAGAAGCGCCCGGGGCATGTTTTTCCCATGCCGCCATGCCGCTCGTCCCCTTAAGGGTGACGCCGGACGGCCGATACGATATATACTCGGACGGAAACCGGCGTCAGAAAACTGACGAAAAACGCCGGAATAGAGAACAGGAAAGCACCGTGGCCGGAAAAAGCAAACGACAGAAACAGACGGACAAAGCCGTTTTTAAGCGCCTCGCGCCGCCGCTGGCTTTTTTGCTGGCGCTTTGTCTGCTGGTCATCTGCTGCTATGACGCCGGATACAGCGCCCTGCCGCCCACGGAAAAGCGCTATGCCGCCGCCAAGGCGGACATCGCCAGCCTCAAGCTGGACGATAAAAAAGGCAATCTGCGCGAACCTTGGGAAAAACTGGCCACGGAATTCCGGGCCATTTACGACACGGACCCGTCCTGGCCCAATCGCCCGGCGGCCTTGTTCCGTGCCGCCGAAAGTCTGGAGGAACTTGCCAGGCGGTCCTTCGCCAAAGCGGACGCCCGCAAGGCCATAGAATGTTATGAATCCCTGGCCCTGCGCCATGCGGACAGCCGTCTGGCCGACGACGCCCTGTTCCGGGCGGCGAAGATGCGCGCGGCCTGGCTCAAGGACGACAAGGGCGCGCTGGCCCTGCTGGCCCGGATCAAGAGCCAGTACCCTAAAGGCGATATGCTGCCTGAAGCTCTGGCCCTGGAAAAGACCCTCAAGGCCTCGGCCAACGGCCGTACCGCGCCGGAGGCCCGTCAGGTGGCGGCGGCCGACAAGAAAGAGGCCGTGGAGGATCAACCCGCTACCGTTAGCGCAGCGGCGTCCGCCGCGCGCGGCGACAGCCCCGCTTCCGTCCCCCCGGTTCCGGAAGGCCAGCTGCTGCCCCGCTATCGCGCGGCCAAGGTTCGTATGGACGCCCTCAAGGCGGACAAAGTCAGGTCCTGCTGGCGGCAGCCATGGGAAGAATTGCAGACGGAATTCCAGCGTATCTATGAAAGCCGCAAGAACTGGGCTGTAGCTCCCGGCGCGCTGTTCCGCTCCGCCGCAAGCCAGGAGGCCCTGGCCGACTGCTCCCATTTATCCGACGATTACCGGCGGGCTCTGGAACTTTATCTGGCCCTGCCCCGCGAATTTCCTCAGAGCGCCCTGGCCGACGACGCCCTGTTGCGCGCGGCCCGGATCCAGGCCGGACATCTGGGCCGACCCGGAGAAGCTCTGACCCTGCTGGACGAAATCGCCGCCGGCTATCCGCGCGGCGACATGGCCGCTGAGGCCCGCGCCCTGCGGGCGCAGTGGAGCGGTGGTCTGGCGGACGCCGGTGACGTCGCGGGCGCGCCGGGCGTCGGGCGCGCGCGAACGGCGTCCAAGGTTCCGGCCCGGTTGGAAACGCCGGAACTTCAGGTGCTTTCCTGGGATTCCCTGAACAAAAACAGCGTGGAAATCGTGCTGGAAATGAGCGGCCCCGCCCGCTACTCCACCCGTCTGGTCAAGGCCCAGAAAGGCGTTCCGGCCCGCTTGTATCTGGATCTGGAAAATGCCGCCGTGGTCAATGACGTGCGCAAGGGCGTCACCGTGCGCGGCAGCCTCTTGCAGGCTGTGCGCGTGCGTGACCGCAAGGAAGGCGGGGCCAGTCTGCAATTCGATTTTCGTGAAGTGCGGCGCTTTGACGCCCGTACAGAGGACGATCCCTGCCGCATCATACTCAGTGTGGCCGCCGGCAAGACGCCGCTTCCCCGCAAGGCCGGAGCCGCGGCGGCTTTCGCTTCCGCCGGGGGGGAAGATGCGACTCCCCGCGCCGATAAAGCCGACATCAGGAGCCGTCAGGTCAGCGATATGGCCAGCCAGCTCGGCCTGACCGTGCACACGGTGTTCATTGACGCCGGTCATGGCGGCCGGGATCCGGGCACCAGTCACAACAACGTGCTGGAGCGCCTGATCACTCTGGACGTGGCGCTGAGTCTGGGCCGTCTTCTGGAGGCCAACGGCCTGGAGGTCGTCTACAGCCGTACGCGCGACATGGCCGTTTCCCTGAGCGAGCGCACCCGCAAGGCCAACGCGGCGCGCGCCGACCTCTTCGTCTCGGTGCATGTCAACGCCAGCGACGACCAGCGGGTCAGCGGCCTGGAAACCTATTACCTGGATCTGGCCAGCAATCCGCAGGCCGCGCGCGTGGCCGCTCTGGAAAACGCCGGCAGTGACCGCCGCCTCGGCGACATGCAGAACATGCTGGCTGACGTCATGCTCAACGCCCGGGTGGAGGAATCGCGCCGCCTGGCCACGGATATCCAGCGGCTGTCCATGTTCCGCCTGAAGCGGCGGGATTTCACGGTCAGAAACAACGGCGTCAAGGCCGCGCCCTTCCATGTGCTGCTCGGCGCGCAGATGCCCGCGGTGCTGGTGGAGCTCGGCTACTGCACCAATCAGGCCGAGGCCCGCAACCTGAGCAATCCCAAATACCGCTACGCTCTGGCTGAAGGCTTGGCCGAGGGCATCCTGGCCTACAAAGATCGCCTTCTCAAACGCCAGACCGCGCAGAATTCCTTGACGCCCACCGGCCCCGGTGCTATGTGAAGTCGGTATTTCATTGTTGCGTCGCGCCCGTCAAAAAACCGCGCGCAGCAAGTGGACCGGGCTTTTTTGCGCTGCTTTCGCGCCAGCGGAGATTTTGCCCGGAGTTTCTTTTTTGCAGACGAGCTTCTTACGGCGCGTGGACCACACCTGTTCCGCAAGGGCGACATAAAATTTCAGCAATTGGGGAAGGAGAACTTTCATGCGTAATGTTGTGTTGATGACCCTTGCGGCATGCCTGCTGATGGTCGGCGCGGCTTTCGCCGCCGATGAAAACGCCGTGCCCGCGGCCAAAATCGGCGTGGTGGACATGCAGACCGTGGCGACCCAGAGCGAACCCGCCCAGGCCGCCAAGAAGCAGATGGAGTCCAAATACGGCAAAGAGCGCCAGAGCCTGGAAAAACAGGGGGAAGCGCTGAAGAAAAAAGCCGAGGATCTGAAGAATCCCAAAGCCAGCGAGGAAAAGAAGCTGGCCTTCATCCGCGCCAAGCAGGAACTGGATCAGAAGACCCGTAATTTCCTGCGCAAGGTGGAACAGGACGAGGTCAAGCTGCGTCAGGACATGGTTACCCTGGTGTTCAGCGCCACCTATGAAGTGGCCCGCGCCAAAGGCTTCAACTTTGTGGTGGACGTTACGGCCGGCGGCGTGCTTTATGCCGACCAGTCCATGGACCTGACCCAGGATGTGCTGGCCGAAGTGAACAAGCTGTACAAGGCCGGCGGCGCCAAGAAGGACGACAAGAAATAAGCGCCGGATATTTTTCGCCGCAAGCAAAAAGCCTCTCGACCCTGGACGGGGCGAGAGGCTTTTTTCTACCTTTTACGGGCGCCGGACGCGCCAGGGAGAACATATGCAGAATACCGAACCCCAGAGCCAGCGCATGGACATCCAACGCATTCTGAGCATTCTGCCCCACCGCTATCCCTTTCTGCTGGTGGACCGGGTGGTGGAATGCGTGCCGGGCTCACACATCAGGGCCTATAAAAACGTCAGCGTCAACGAGCCGTTTTTTCAGGGGCACTTTCCCGGCGTGCCGATCATGCCCGGCGTGCTGATTCTGGAGGCCCTGGCCCAAACCGGTGGTCTGCTGGCCGCGGCGGGCATGGGCGACCTCACGGACAAGCTCTTTCTCTTCACCGGTCTGGACGGCGTAAAATTTCGCCGCCAGGTAGTTCCCGGCGACCGCCTGGATCTGGAATGTTCCAATATGCGTATGAAGCTCAAACTCTGCAAGATGGAAGCCCGCGCCTTCGTGGACGGCAAGCTAGCCGCCGAGGCCCTGATCACCGCGGCCATCGGCGACAGGCCGGGCGCCTGACATGCGCGTGGCCCTTGTCCATTACTGGCTTGTCGGCATGGCCGGCGGAGAGCGGGTGCTGGAGGCGCTCTGCCGCATGTATCCCCAGGCCGACATTTTCACGCATGTTCTGGACCAGGCGGCCATTTCCCCGGTCATCGCCACGCATCATATTGAAACTACTTTCATCCACCGCCTGCCCGGCAGCAAAAAGCACTACCAGCGCTACCTCCCGCTTATGCCGCTGGCGCTGGAACAGCTTGATCTTACCGGCTACGATCTGATCATTTCCAGCGAGTCCGGTCCGGCCAAGGGCGTGATTACCCGGGCGGACAGCCTGCATATCTGCTATTGCCATACGCCCATGCGCTACATCTGGGACACCTGGCCCGACTACATGGCTTCCGTCGGGCCGCTGACCCGTCTGGGCATGCGCCTCTTGCTGCCGGGTCTGCGGCGCTGGGATCTGACCAGCTCCTTCCGCGTGGATCATTTTGTAGCCAATTCACGCACCGTGGCCCGGCGCATCCACAAGCACTGGCGGCGCGAGGCCGCCGTGGTCTATCCGCCGGTGAACATCGCCTCCTTTACCGCGCGCCGACGGGCAGGCGGCGATTTTTATCTTTGCCTTGGCCGTTTGACGCATTACAAGCGAGTGGATCTGGCGGTCAGGGCCTGTTCGCGTCTGAACCGGCCGCTGGTGGTGGTCGGAGAAGGGGAGGCGCTTAAAGCCCTCCAGGCCGAAGCCGCGCCCTGCGTCCGCTTTCTTGGCCGTCAGGGCGACGCCGCCGTGGCGGATCTGCTGGCGCACAGTCGGGCCCTGCTTTTCCCTGGCGAAGAGGATTTCGGGATCGTTCCTCTGGAAGCGGCGGCTTCGGGTGTTCCGGTGTTGGCCTACGGCCGGGGCGGGGCCACGGAAACAGTGCGGGACGGCATTACCGGCCTCTTTTTCGCGGAACAACACGTAGAGGCAATGGAAGCCGCCATTTTGGAGTTCGAACGCCGGGAACAGGGTTTTGACCCGCAGGTCCTGCGCCGCCATGCCGAAAATTTCGGCGAAGAGCGCTTCAGACGGGAATTCGCACGCCAGGTGGAACTGGCGCGGACGGCGCAGCGCCGCATAGCGGAAAATCAGTAGGCCCCGTAGCCGGAAAGCACCACAGGCACGGTTCTGCCCAGAATCCACAGATCCATCCAGACCGACCAGTTATTGATATAATAGTGGTCGTAGGCCACCCGCTCTTCATAGCTGGTGTCATTGCGCCCGGAAATCTGCCACAGCCCGGTGATGCCGGGCTTGACGCGGCAATATTCGCCATAGACTTCGCCGTATTTCTCGATTTCTTCGGCCACAATGGGACGCGGCCCCACCAGACTCATGCCGCCCATAACCACATTGATGAGTTGCGGCAGCTCGTCCAGACTGGTCTTGCGCAAAAAAGTTCCCATACGGGTAACCCGCGGGTCGTGCTTGAGCTTATGGTCACGTTTCCATTCTTCGCGCAGGGCCGGGTCGCGCGCCAGCCAGTCTTCAAGCACGGCGTCGGCATTGGCCGCCATTGTCCTGAATTTGTATATGTGCAGCGTCCGTCCGCCCTGACCGATGCGCCGCTGCCGGTACAGGACCGGACCCGGGGTGTCCAGCCGGATCAGCAGGCCCAGAATCAACCCCAACGGCAGCAGCACGGGCAGAATCAGCAGGCAGAGAAAGAGATCAATGCAGCGCTTCATGCCCAAACGGCGCTTGTCGTGCAGATTCTGGCGCAGGAGCAGGCCCACCACGTTGCCCAGGTCACGCGGCGTCAGCCAGTGCACCTTGAAGCCGTCGTTGAAGGAAGGCACCAGCAGCACTGTGCTGAAATAACGGCTGACTTCCGTGACGTAATCCAGGGCCTGGCCCTGCCCGATCCCCTGCAGAATCAGAGCCATGGCCTTGGGCCAGCGGCGCGCGGCGGTGGCCAGCAGTTCCCGCACGCGCGGTCCATCCTCAGGCAGGTCGAAGATTTCCACTGGCGTCAGGCCCCGCTCCGGATGACGCCGGAGATAGTGCCAGAGCTCGCGTCCCATATCGCTGCGGTCCAGAATGATCAGGGGCGTGCCCCACCAGCGTTTCCGGGAAAAACGACGGCGGCAGAGGCCGCGCAGAATCGGCAGGGTGAACACCGTGGCGGCCCAGCTGCCCAGAATGACCAGACGCGAATACATATCGCCGGTTTTCGCCAGAAAGAGCACCGCCAGAATCAGGCCATACAGCAGGCTGGTCAGAAGAAAAAGGGCCTTCAGTTCGCGTTGCGGCGGCAGGCTGATGTTCTGATACAGGCCCAGACTCGCGCCGAGCACCGGCCCCAGCAATAAAAGGGGCATCACCCAGCGGTAGAGAATGGGGTCAAGATCGCCGAAAGCCGCGCGCAACAGAAAAACCGCGACGGCCGTCCCCAGCAGAGCCAGAAGATCGGCCAGCGTGAGCACGACTTTCTGCGGCGGCAGACCGAAGCGGCGCAACAAACTGATGAGGGAAGGATACTGGGACATGGCAAAGCTGAGCATACACGGATGAAAGGCTGTTGCAAACCACAGGCGACGCGCCCTGTTCCGCGGGCGATGAACCGGAGCGGCGCAGAGAAAAACGGCTTTTCTGTTTTTTATAGCCTTCCCCTGTGCGGAGCACAAGCGTTTCCGTAGCGGTATTGCCGCGGACGGCGGCCGCGCGGCGGGCAAGCCCCGGCAAAAGCGCCCTTGCGTCGGCCGCGCGCTTCTGGTAAGAAAAATCCTTGTTTTGCCGGGGGCCGGGCCGACGCACGTGCGCCCGAGGCTGTTTTGCCTGACCTTTCTTTTTTCTGAGGGGGAAAATGAGCATGAAGAAATTTTTTGTCTGCGCGCTGATGGCGACGCTGCTGGCCGCCGTGCCTGCTTTTGCCCAAAAAAGTTATGTAAACGGCATTGACCCCAACTATCCGCCCTTTGCCTATGTGGATGAAAAAACCGGTCAGCCCGCCGGCTTTGACGTGGACTCCCTGAACTGGATCGCCAAGACCATGGGTTTTGAAATCACCCACAAGCCCATGGCCTGGGACGGCATTATTCCGGCTCTGGTGGCCAAACAGATCGACATGGTCGGCTCCGGCATGAGCATCACCCCGGAACGGGCCAAAGTGGTGCAGTTTTCCGATCCCTACTGGACCGTTTCCCGCGTTTTTCTGGTGCCCGCCAACTCCAATCTGACGGCCGCCGACATTCTGAGCCAGAAGATCAAGCTGGGCGTGCAGCGCGGCACTTCCGAAGCCAACGCCATCAAGCAGGAACAGCAGGAAAAGGGCTATCCCTTTGAACTGCGCTTCTATGAATCCGCCCCCCTGGCCGTGGAGGACCTGCTCAACGGCCGCATCCAGGCCGCGCTCATGGACGAGTTGCCCGCCGACGACGCCATCGCCAAAGGCCGCGCCGTGAAAAAGGCCGGCACCCACGGCAAGCCCGACGGCTTCGGCGTGGCTCTGCGCAAGGACGACAAAGAGCTGCGCGCCCTTATCGACGAGGGTTACCGCAAGCTCATGGCCGATCCCTACTGGAAGGAACTCCAGAAAAAGTATCTGAACAAGTAAGCGGCGGCGCGGCGCGTCCCGCAGTTTCCATTTTCCGGGGCAACGCGGATTGCCGGCCTTTTCCGGCGGTCCGCGTTGCCTGCCTTGTCCGTAACTGTCCCGTGGTCGGCCCACGGATACGCCGCGCCCGTCCCGTCAACCTTCTGCCCGACGCCGCCCATGGACTCACTGACAGTCGTACTCAACGCCCTGCCCGCCATTCTGGCCGGAAGTTTCGTGACCATCGGCAACGTGACCGCGTCCCTGGCCATGGGGCTGGTGCTGGGCGTGCCTCTGGCCGTCGGCCAAGTATACGGCAATCAGTGGGTGCGGCGGCTGGTGGCTCTGTATGTCTGGTTTTTCCGGGGCGTGCCCATCCTGGTACTGCTCTTCCTCTGTTACGGTCTGTTCATCAGCCTGGGCCTGCCGGCCGATCCCTTTCTGATCTGCTGCCTGGTGCTGGGCTGCACCAGCACGGCCTACCAGTCCCAGATTTTCCGGGGGGCCATCGAAAGCCTGCCCCAGGGGCAACTCAAGGCGGCGCGCGCTTTGGGCATGCGCGACCTCACGGGCATCCGCTGCATTATCCTGCCCCAGGCCCTGCGGCTATCCATCCCCGGCTGGGCCAACGAATTTTCCATCCTGCTCAAGGACTCGGCCATCTGCTACGTTCTGGGCACCCAGGACATCATGGCCCGCACCTCTTTTGTGGCCGCGCGCACCCACGAACATCTGGCGCTGTACGCCGCCGCGGGCCTGATCTATTTCGTGCTGACTCTGGTGGTGCTCAAGCTGTTGCGCCGCCTGGAAGACAAAGTCCATGTGCCGGGCTATTCCACAGGAATGGGCATGGAAGGCATGGGCGTGGGATAAGCCATGAGCGCAGAACGGGAAGTGGTATTGCGGATCAAGGGCATCTCCAAGGAGCTGGGCGGCAAGCCCATTCTGGACAACTGCTCGCTGACGGTCCACCGGGGCGAACTCAAGGTGCTCATCGGCCCTTCGGGCGCGGGCAAGAGCACGCTTTTGCAGTGCATCGACTGCCTGATCCCGCCGGACTCCGGAGAAATCTGGCTGGAAGGCGAACCCCTGGTGATGAACGACAGGCGCAGACTCTGCGCCTACCGCGCCCAGGTCGGGATGATCTTTCAGGACTTCAACCTCTTTGACCACCTCACCGCCGAGGAAAACGTGGCCATTGCCCTGCGCAAGGTGCGCGGCATGTCCCGCAAGGACGCCAAAGCCCGCGCCCTGGAAGAACTGGGCCGCGTCGGCCTGGCCCGGCGCGCCCTGCTCTACCCCGCCCAGCTTTCAGGCGGCCAGAAGCAGCGTGTGGCCATTGCCCGCGCCCTGGCCATGGACCCCAAAGTCATTCTGCTGGACGAACCCACCTCGGCCCTGGACCCGGAACTGGTGGGCGAGGTGCTGGCTGTGATCCGGGATCTGGCGCGCGGCGGCATGACCATGATCATGGCCACCCACCAGATGGATTTCGCCCGGGCTCTGGCCTCGGAAATTTTGTTCATGGAACGCGGCAGGATTATTGAGCAGGGCGTCCCGGACGTGCTGCTGGCCGAAGGTTCGGCCACGCGCACCCGCGATTTTTGCGCCCGCCTTCTGGAGATGGGCGCTTAACCGCCGGGAACGCGCATGCTGGATACGGTCTTTTTCAGCCACGATCTGCTGCCCGCCCTGAACAGAGGGCTGCTGGTCTCCCTCGCCCTGATCATCCCCGCGGGCAGTCTGGGTTTTGTGGGTGGCGTGCTTATCGGCTGTATGCGCGCCTTCGGGCCGCGCTGGCTGCGCCGCCTGGGCGACTGGTACACCGCTCTGTTGCGCGGCGTGCCCCTGGCCGTGCAGCTGATGATGATCTACTACGCCCTGCCCAAGCTGGGCATCTACTTTGCGCCCTATGGCGCGGCCCTGACCTCCTTCATTCTCTGCACGGCGGCCTATCAGTCCGAATACGTGCGCGGGGCGCTGCTTTCCATCCGCCAGGGCCAGATCAGCGCGGCCCAGGCCCTGGGCTTCAACACCTGGCAGACCGTGGTCTGGATCGTGGTGCCCCAGGCCGCCCGGCGGGCCCTGCCCGGTTGCGGCAACGAAATCATCTATCTGATCAAATACAGCTCCCTGGCCTATCTGGTCACCTGTATGGAACTGATGGGCGAGGGCAAAGTGGTGGCCTCGGACACCTTCCGTTTCACCGAAGTTTTTCTTACCGTGGGGGCCTATTATCTGATCATGGTCACCTTGGCGACCTGGTTGCTGCGCTGGCTGGAGCGGCGCTTCCACGTACCGGGCTTCGGCGCGCGATAAAAAACGCGACGCCCGTTCTCCGGACGCCGCGCGAGGCATGTGTGCTGCTGAAAACGGTCCGCTCTCGGGCAGATTAACGTTAAGAATGTGCATTCGTAACGTGTAAGGACGCCCACTTCGGCGTTTACCTGCGCAAATACATTGCGCGCACGCCTTTGTGGCGGGCGGTTGCTCTCGCA
>ERZ506979.905-NODE-905-length-15202-cov-4.531128_pt1 | contig 15202 bp, 14 predicted proteins | sample MGYA00512887_ERZ506979 | MGnify/ENA metagenome assembly ERZ506979 | reverse complement strand
CAGAGGCGGTTCAGGGAAATGCAGGTCACGCGCTTGCCCAGAACGCGCGCGGGCAGGGGCGTGTCCTTTTGCGTGACGACGATGATCTCGGCAAGTTCGTCGCACGCCAGATAGCGCTCCACCTGCCGAAGCAGGTCGCGCGCGTTGGGGCGGCCCTTCTTGATCTCCACGCCCACGCCGCCGACAAAAAAGTCTATGCGCCGGCGCGGGGCGAGGCGTCCGCGTCCAGGCGGGTCCGTTGGTCGTGTCCCGCATCGCGGATGCGTTCGGCAATGGCGGCGGCGTCGTTCTCGGTCATCAGGCCGCAGCCGAAGGCCGCGTCAAAGGCCACGCGTTCCTCCTGCTCCAGGCCCAGGCGGTAGAGTCGCAGGGGCGGGGTGAGCTTGCCTTCGCGCACGTCGCCGCCCGTGGGCTTGCCGGTGAGGCTTTCGGGCGCGAAGTCCAGGGCGTCGTCCACCATCTGGAAGGCCATGCCCAGATTTTCGCCGTAGGCTGCCGCCGCTGCGGCCTGCGCGTCCGTCGCGCCCGCGCGCAACGCGCCCAGCTGGCAGGAGGCGCGAATCAGCCAGGCGGTTTTGCCGCGCACGATCTCCTCGTATTCCGCGGCGCTGGTGTCCACCCGGCGCTGGGCCACGATTTCCAGAATTTCTCCGGCGGCGGTGCGGCTGGTGGCTTCGGAAAAACAGAGGGAAAGGCGCGGATCCCCGAATCCCGCCACCAGGGCGTTGGCCTCGGCCAGCAGCGCGTCGCCCGCCAGGATGGTGGGCGTCACCTCGAACAGGGTATGCGCGGCGGGCTTGCCCCGGCGGCTCACGGCGTTGTCCAGCACGTCGTCGTGCAGCAGGGTGGCCGCGTGCAGCATTTCCATGGTCACGGCCAGATCATAGATGTCCGCGCGCTCATAGCCCAGCAGGCGGGCCGTGAGCACGGTGAGCAGGGGCCGCAGGCGTTTGCCCCCGGCTTCGAAAATGTGCCGCGCCACGGGCCGCACGGGTTCTGGCAGGCCTTGGGCCGCGCGCTCAAGGGCCGCGTTGATGGGCGGCAGTTCAAGGGCGAGGCGTGCTTTGAGAAGAATATTTGCCATAGGTCACAACAGGTTGAGTGAGGGCAGCACCGCGTCAAGCGCTTGCAGCGCGCCCGGAAAATCCTTTTCCTCTTTTGTGCGCGGGCCCACCTTGTTGGACACGCTGCGGATCTCCACACAGGGAACCCCGGCTCTGGCGCAGGCATAGGCCACGGCAAAGCCTTCCATGTTTTCCAGCTCCGCGTGATAGCGGTTCCAGAGGTCCCGCGCCCTGGCGAAACTGGCGCTGACCCCGGCCACGGTCAGCGAACGGCAGGGGACGAACCCGTCGCCGCCGGAGCGGGGCGCGCCGCCGGTGAGCGCTTCCGCGCCGGCCAGGGACAGGCGGTCATACACATCCGCCCCGCCATTCTTATCGCTCTCACCGTTCCCGGCTTCCCGCCGCCAGAGCGGAAAGCTGAAGGCTTTGGCCGTCACGGCCCGGCCGTCGTGCAGGCCGTATTCCGGCCAGATTTCCTCGCGCACCAGACAGAGGGCGCGCAGGGGCAGAGCCTCCAGATCAAAAGCGCCGGTCAGCCCCGCGTTGAGCACCGCGTCAATGCGCTGCCCCCGCGCCCCGGCCTGGCCGAAGCAGCGTCCCAGAGCCAGGGCCGCGTTGAGCGGACCCACGCCGGTGACGCAGAACAGCGTATCCCGGCCTTTGAGGCGCGCGGACCAGAGCTCCATTTCCTCCAGGGCGTCCGCCCTGGGGAAGAGCGCCGGGGCCAGAGCGGCCAGCTCCCGGCCCGTGGCCGCGCAGATCAGCAGGGCCATCGGGCCTACAGTCTCCAGTAGTCGATGCCGGCGGCGCGCAGGGCCGCGGGATCGAAAATGGCCTTCACGTCCAGCAGCACGGCCTTGTCGGGCTCCTTGAAGCGGGCTTTGAGATCGGCAGGAGACAGGGCCGCGTATTCCCGATGGGATACGGTCAGAATCAGGGCGTCCAGATCATGCAACTCGTCCAGAGGCGCCAGCGTCTGCCCGTATTCGTGCAGGGCTTCCGCCGGATCGGCCTGGGCGTCGCTGACCAGGGTTTCCACGCCGTAATCCCGGAGTTCGCGGATAACGTCCACCACGCGGGTATTGCGCAGGTCCGGCACATTTTCCTTGAAGGTGAAGCCCAGGATGCCCACCCGCGCGCCGCTGATGACCCGGCCGCGCTTGATCATCCGTTTGACGGCGCATTCGGCCACGTATTTGCCCATATTGTCGTTGATCCGGCGGCCCGCCAGGATCACCTCGGGATGGAAGCCCAGTTCCTCGGCCTTGAAGGTCAGGTAGTAGGGGTCCACACCGATGCAGTGGCCGCCCACCAATCCGGGACGGAAGGGCAGAAAATTCCACTTGCTGCCCGCCGCTTCCAGTACTTCCAGGGTGTCGATGCCCAGGCGTTCGAAAATGACCGCCAGTTCGTTCATCAGGGCGATGTTCAGGTCGCGCTGGGTGTTCTCGATCACCTTGGCGGCCTCGGCCACCTTGATGCTGGAGGCGCGGTGGATGCCCGCCCGGACCACCGAGCCGTAGATTTGCGCCAGCAGGTCCGCCGTGGCCTGATCCGAACCGGAAACAATCTTGGTGATGGTTTCCAGGGTGTGGACCTTGTCGCCGGGGTTGATGCGCTCCGGCGAGTAGCCCACCGTAAAGTCGCGCCCAAAGGTCAGGCCCGATTCCTTTTCCAGAATGGGCACGCAGATTTCTTCCGTGAGGCCGGGGTAAACCGTGGATTCGTAGACCACCACGCAGCCCTTGCCCATATGGCGGCCCACTGTTGTGCTGGCCCCCACCACGGGCGTGAGGTCCGGGGAGCGGTGGTCGTCAATGGGCGTGGGCACGGCCACGATGATCACGGCGGCCCGGGCCAGATCCGCCGGATCGCAGGTGTAGCGCACGGCGGCGGCCTTGAGCGCAGCGTCGTTGACTTCCCGGGTGCGGTCGTGGCCCTGGGTCAGTTCCGCGACGCGTCCGGCGTTGATGTCAAAACCCAGCACGTCCATATGCCGCGACAAGGCCACGGCCAGGGGAAGACCCACATAGCCCAGGCCCACCACGGCCAAGGGCTGACGGCGTTCTTGCAGTGCTTCAAAAGTGATCATGCTTCTTTCCTTTACAAAAACCCGGTTTTCCGTCACCAGAAAAACATGCAGTTTGATTTTGCCCTGTTCCTGCGCGCCCTGGGCCTGGCCTTTGTGCTGGAAGGCCTGTGCTGGGCGCTGTTTCCCGGCGGCATGCGCCGGGCCATGGCCGGTCTGTTGTCCCGCCCGGAACGCCAGCTGCGCCTGGCCGGACTGGCGGCCGTGGCGGCGGGCCTGCTGGTTATCCGGCTGGCCCTTTAGGAAATGTTGGCACTACATTCTTTCGCTCCCTGGCGGCGTCGAACTTCGTCTTTTATTCCAGCCGAATACCATAAAAGTACACTCCTTTCATAAAGGGCTTGTTCTCCTTGCCAGGAAACAAGATTTCTGTAGTGTCGCCATTTCCTGGCACGCAACATCCCTCTGGAAAGCCTACGCCTTTTCCCCCAGATGCAGGCAGACAATGCCCGAGGTGAGCTTGAGATGCCGGGCGCGGGCGAAGCCGGAGCGCAGCATTTCCTCCTCCAGTTTCCGGGCTGTGGGAAAGGCGCGGATGGTGTCCGCCAGATAGCCGTAGGCCGCTGGATCTTTGGAAAACAGGCGGCCCACGCGCGGCAGAACGCGGTTCAGATAAAAATTGTACAGTCCGCCCCAGATCCGTTCCTGCCCGGAACCGAATTCCAGAATACAGGCCCGGCCTCCGGGACGCAGCACGCGCAGCATTTCGGCGAACGCGGCTTCGCGCGGAAGGATATTGCGGATGCCGAAGGCCATGGTGATGCAGTCCACCGAGGCGTCGGGCAGGGGCAGCTGTTTGGCGTCCGCCGCCACGGGCAGGACGCGCCGGGCGTTGTCGCCCTTGAGTTTGCGGCGACCCAGAGACAACATGGGCGGGCAGAAGTCCAGCGCGGGCACCAGGGCGGTGGGATGACGACGGCGTACGGCTAGGGCCACGTCCAAGGTTCCGGCGGCCAGATCCAGCACCACGCCGCCCTGACCGAGGGTCACGTTGCAGGCCAGCACCCGGCGCCAGTACTGATCCACGCCAAGACTGAGCAGGCGGTTGAGCAGATCGTAAAAACGCGCGATGCGGCCGAACATTCCGGCCACCGCGGCATCATGGACGCGGGGCTGGCCGGAAGCCGGGACGGGAGCGGCGCTCACGCCCTCGTTCCTTCGGTTTCATCCGCGTTTTCGCGAATGGCGGCGTAGACCACCCGGTAGACGGCCGGGAAAATCTCGGCGAAGTTGCCCGGCGAAACCGTGCGCGTCTCAATGAATTTGGCGGTCAGTTCCTTGGCTACCTGCAAAGCTTCCTTGCGATCCTTATCCATACCTGCCTCAGGGGTCCTCCGGACCGGGCAAGCCCGGAACGCCGGAACCGGTGAAAAACCCGGCGAAAATAAAAAACCCGCCCCTTGGGGAATGGCCTGATGACCCACAACGGGTTCTTTGCCTGGACGGGTAAAAGAACGGAAACGTAAGCCCCCGCCCCTTTTGTTCGTCAAAAAACACGGTTCGCCCGCGCGTAAAACAGGGCAACAGCATATGCGTTCCGCCGGGCCTTGGCAAGAGCGTCACGCCGGACAGGCCGGACAGAGGGGATGCGGGCCGGAGTGCGAAAAAATCCGGACGCCGCTGTGCGACGCCCGGAAGAAAAAACTGGAGTACGGGGCTTGCGGCATGGAACGCCTGGACAGGCCCTGGAGCGGATTAACTTTAAGCTTATATATGACCGGGACACGATGTTCCGACCCGTAAGTTTCACGCCTCCGCCGGAGCTTGCGGTTACTCCGGCATCAAGGCGGAGTCTCGCTTTGCTCGACTCCGTGGGCAATTTTAAAGTTAATCGCTCTAGTCCTGAACCAGTTTGGCGATTTCCTCGCGCAGGATCCGCGCCGCCGCGCCGGCCGCGGCTTTTTCCACCTGCTGGTTGAAGCGGGGCTCCAGCGTGTCCAGGCGGCTTTCCAGGGCATCCATGCGCGCCGAGACGCTTTTGCCCATGAGGCTGAGATTGTGCAGGCGTTCCCCCAAGGCCTCGTCCGGGGCGGGAGCGGGCATGTCCTTCAGGGCCTGGCCCACCGAGGAGGAGATCAGCGCGGCGAAACGGTCGTGCAGGGGGGTGCCCTCGCGCAACAGGTCTTCCAGGGAGGCCGCGGGAGCCGCCACAGCCTTTTCAAGGGCCGAAATGCGGGCTTTGGCCTCGGCCATCTCGTTTTCGCAATGCTGGAGGCGCTCGCCCAGGCGGGCGTTTTCTTCGGCCAGTTCCGTCAATTGCGCCAATTCCGCCCCGTCGGCGGCGGGCGCGGGTTCGGCAACGGGCACCGCCGGGGATGGGCTCAGGGGCTGGGGAGCGGCCGGGGCTTCCACCAGTGGAGCGTCGGCCTGTTCGCCGGCAGGCGCGGTTTCCTCCTCGACGGGCATGAGCAAAAGATCTTCCGCCGGGGTAACGGGCTGTTCCGCTTCGACCTCCGGTTGTGCCTCAGTTTCCGCCGGTTCCGGGCTCGCCTCAGGAACGGGAAGTCCGGCTTCTTCAACGGCGGAGACTTCGTCGGTGATGGCCGCCTCGTCCTGAACCGCCGCATCCGCCACATCCGGCGTCGCATCCGGGGCGGGTTCTTCCTGCATGGCGCTCTGCAGCAGTGCGTCCAGATCCGGTTCCGGCTCCGCTCCGGAAGCCGGGCTTTCCTCCAGCGCGGCTTCTTCCTCTCCGGCCGGGCCGTTCGGCGCGTTTGCGGCTTCAACCGTAGTGGCCGCCGTTTCGGCAGGCAGCTCCAGTTCGGGTTCCAGCACCACAGCTTCCAGAGGCGCTTGCGCGGCGGCGGGTTCATCCGCGTCGGCTGCGGGACTCTCCGGCATGTCCGCGTCCGGAGACATGGCCGCCAGCAGGGCGTCCAGATCCATTTCGATATCAGTATCGGTCGTGTTTTCCTGCGGGGCCGCCTGTGCCTGATGCTCCGCTTTCGGGGCCGCTTCGGGGGCGGTTTCCGTTTCCGGCGCGCTCACGGGCGCGGCCTGCGCGGGAGTAGCGGGCGCGTCCTGTTTCAGGTCAAGATCGGCCAGCAGATTGTCCAGATCGTCGGTCAGGTCCGGGGCCGGATCAGCGGAAGGCGCGGCTGCAGGGGCCGGGGCTTCCGGCTCCGGGGCGGGCGTCGCCGCCGGTGCGGCGGGGTCGGAAGCCAGCAGGGCGTCCAGGTCGTCGGTAAAATTCTGTTCCCCGGGCTGCGACGCGGCGGCCAGCAGATCAGCCACATCCGGCGCAGCCTCGGATTCCGGTTTGGGCGCGGAACCGTTCATGGAGTTGAGCAAATCGTCCACGGCGCTGTCCAGGTCCATGGGTGCGGCCTTTTGCGCGGCTTCCGCATCGCGCTCACGGGGCTGCGGCGGAATGTCCAGAGTACTGAGCAGCTTGTCCACATCGCCCATGCCCGACATGTCGAGTTTCTCATGAGGGTCGACCTTGTGGCTCGGCGCGGCGGCCTGCTCCGGAGACAATTGGGCTCCCGGTCCGTCGTCATTGGCTTCCATCTGGGCCAGCAGAGCGTCGATTTCCGCGTCGTCCTGCTGAGCCGGAGCGTCGTTGAGGCTTTGCATGTGGGAGCTGATCTCCTCTTTGACCTTTTCAGGCGGAGGAACGGCCCCGGCGGCGTCGCCTTTTTCTATCAGTTCGGTGAGGTCGATGATCTCTTCATCAGTCTCGGCAATCTTCTCGGCAACCATGCGAACCTCATGGGGTTGACGGAGCGCGCGTGCGCTGAAGCGGGAGCGCTGCCGCGATACGGCGGCTCCATAATCCAAAAACGACAAAAAAACGTATCAGTTTATAGGCAAAGACGCAAATTTGCGGAGAAAACCTCCCGGCGCGAGAATGAAAAAGCAGGGCGGCGGGGAAATGAGGCGCAAAAAAAGCGCTGCCCACAGGGACAGCGCCTCGTAAAAAACTGGAAGGCCGGCCTACGGATGGCACTTGGACTTGGCACAGCCGGTGAGGTCCTTCTTCAGATCAGGCTTTTCGGCCACGACCTTGGTGTGGCATTCCAGACAGGTCTGGTGCTTGAGACCGGTCTTGGTGTGGACCACATAGAAAAGGCTCTTTTCGCCCTTCTTGGCGGTCAGATCGTCATGGCAGCCTGCAGTGGCGCATTTCTGGAAGTTCTCCTTGTCCTGCACCGGGTGGTGACAGGTCACGCATTCCACTTTCTGGTGAGGGGCGTGGGGGAACATCACGGTTTTCTTGGAGCCCTTCAACTCCAGCGGCTTGTCGGGCACGGGCGGCTGGGCCGCCAGAGCGGGCAGAGCCAGGGCCAGGGTCAGGATGGCGGCGAGAAACAGGAATTTCTTCATGGCAGACTTCCTCCTTGACAAAGCGGCACATGAGAATTGAACGGAGCTTACGTCGCCGGGCATACCGTGTCAATGGGGCGCGCTGAAAACCGTTTTCAACACGCCGTCGCGGATCAGGAACGCTTCTTGTTGGCGTAGCCGCGCGGGGTCAGCAGGTAGGGGCCGAGCGCGCGGCTTTCGCTGTTGCCGATGATCAGCAGGGAGAGCATGTCCACCCGGCTTTCGTCAAAGTCGGCCAGCGCATGCACGGACACTTCCTGGCCGGGCCGGAAGGCCTTGCGCACCAGCCCCACCGGGCAGCCGGGCCGACGGAAGCGCCGGGCCTCGGCCAAGGCCTGTCCCAACTGGTACGGCCGTCCCTTGGAGCGCGGGTTGTAGATGACGCAGACGAAATCCGCTTCCAGCGCCGCGCTGAGCCGCCGCTGAATGGTTTCCCAGGGGGTGAGCAGATCGCTCAGACTGATACAGGCGAAATCGTGAGTCAGGGGCGCGCCCAGCAAAGCCGCCGCCGCGCAGACCGCGGGCACGCCGGGCACCACGTTCAGGGGGACGCGGTCAAGCAGGTCGCGCGCCTCCAGAGTTTCCAGAGCCAGCCCGGCCAGGGCGTAAACGCCGGGGTCGCCGGAGCAGACCAGGGCCGTGGGTCGTCCGGCCAGAGCCGCGTCCACGGCGGCGGCGCAGCGTTCTTCCTCATGGCGCATGCCGGTGCTGATGACGGTTTTGCCGCGCAGCAGTTCCGGCGGCGTCAGGTCCAGATAGAGCTGATACCCGGCGATGCATTGGGCCCGGTCCAGGGCCGCGCGGGCCTGGGGCGTGAGACAGCGGGCGTCGCCCGGTCCCAGGCCCACCACGTAAAGAGGCGCGTTGTTCATGCTGTTTGCGGGGTTGGGGTTACGGGAACGGCCAGGGCCACGGCTATGGTCAGGCAGCTCTGAATTGCGGTTTTGGGCAGGAGCAGGCCGGCGCTGTGCCCGTCCGCCCGCGCGGCCAGCAGGGCCGAGGCTTCACAGACGCTGAACGGCGGCTGGTTGAAACGCCGTCCGGCGGCTTCGGAAGGATTGGGCGTGGCGCAACGGGCCAGCTCCCCGGCCGGAAAGGTCCGCAGGGGAATGCGCAGCCGGGCCGCCGTCGCGCGCAGGGCGGGTTCGTCCGCTTTTTCCGTGACCGTGGCCAGGGACGCCACGGCCTGCAATTCCAGATCATGCGCGCCGCACAGTTCCGTCAGTGCGGCCAGGGCCGCGTCTTTGGGGATGCCCCGGCGGCAGCCCAGGCCCGCGTAGAGCCGGGGCACGGCCAGGCGCAGCAGGCCGGGAGACGGGGGCAGATGCCGCCAATGGGCGGCCAGCAGCGGCAAAGTTTCACGCGCGTCGTCCTCATGGTTCCAGTCTTCGGGCAGGCGCTCGAAGCGCGGCGGCAGGGCGGCGGGCAGAGCCCGGCAGGGATCCCAGAGCCGCAGGGTCCGGCCCTCCAGCAGGGCGGCCTGAGCCTGCGGCAGGCGCTCCCAGTCCAGAATGCGCAGGCCCGCGTCCCGGATCAGCAGATCCAGGGCCGCCGGCGCGATTGCCGCCTGTATCCCGTCCTGTTCGGCAGTCTGGTCCGAGGCCGTGGTAATCACCGGCGTGGCCTGCAACAGAACGGCCAGATGCCGGGCCAGAGCATTGCCCCCGCCCCAATGGCCGGAAAGCAGGCTGATGACGAAGCGCCCGGCCGGGTCCAGCACCACGACGGGAGGGTCCTGGCTTTTGTGCCGCAGCAGGGGAGCCAGCACGCGCACGGCAATGCCCGTAGCGCCTACAAAAACGTGCGCCGTGTGGCGGCGGTATTCCCGGGCCAGAAAGGCGGCCAGATCGTCAAAGGGACAGATGTCCGCCTCGGCCAAGCGGGCCGGGGCGCTGATCCGGCAGGTCGCCACGTTGCGGCCGTCAGGCGCGCGCCAGGGGGCCGCGGCCAGCCGTGCGGCCAGCCGCCGGGCCAGGGGCAGGGCGTCCCGGCTCAAGGCATGGCAAAGCAGAGCGGGGACCCCCTCTGCGTCAACACAGCAGACGGTCCCCGCTTTCGATGACCTTTGGCTCAAAAAAGCACCTTGCGGGCCGCATCCAGCGCGCGGTTGAAGTCCTCGTCGCTGTGGGCGAAAGAAACCATGCCCGTCTCGAAGCCCGAGGGGGCCAGGTAGATGCCCTGAGCACGCATCTGCTTGTAAAAGCTGGTGAAAAGCTTCTGATCGCAGGCCTGGGCCTGGACAAAATCGGTCACCGGCTCCTCGCTGAAGAAGGGGCAGAACATGGAGGCCAGGGTGGGCATCTGCACCGGCACGCCCTTGGCCCGCAGAATGTCGCGCAGGGCTTCGGCAAAGGCGCGGGTGCGGGCTTCCAGGGCGTCGTAGTCCAGGGTCTTCAGCCGGCGCAGGGTGGCCAGACCGGCGGCCATGGCCAGCGGATTGCCGGACAGGGTGCCCGCCTGGTAGACCTCGCCCTGCGGAGCAACGTGCTCCATGAAGCGGCGCTTGCCGCCGAACGCGCCCACAGGCAGGCCGCCGCCGATGATCTTGCCGAAGGTGGTCAGGTCCGGATCAATGTTGAAGCGGGCCTGAGCGCCGCCGAAGGCCGCGCGGAAGCCGGTGATCACCTCGTCGAAAATCAGCAGGCTGCCGTACTGGTCGGCCAGGGCGCGAAGTCCTTCCAGAAAGCCGGGCTTGGGGAGGACCAGACCCATGTTGGCGGCCACGGGCTCCACAATAACGGCGGCGATGTCCGCGCCGTGTCTGGCGAAGCATTCCTTGACCGCGTTCAGGTCATTGTAGGGAGCCAGAAGGGTGTCGGCCACCACCGCCGGGGGCACGCCGGGCGTGCCGGGGATGGAGAAGGTGGCCACGCCGGAACCGGCGGCGGCCAGGAAGGGATCGGCATGGCCGTGATAGCAGCCGATGAATTTGAGCAGCTTGTGGCGTTTGGTCACGCCGCGCGCCAGGCGCAGGGCGCTCATGGTGGCCTCGGTGCCGGAATTGACCATGCGCACCATTTCAAGGCCGGGCATGGCCGCCACCACTTCGGCGGCCAGGGCCACTTCGTCCGGGCAGGGCGCGCCGTAGCTGGTGCCGCGCCCGGCCGCCTCGCGCAGGGCCGCGGTCACCGAAGCCTCGTCATGGCCCAGGATCATGGGGCCCCAGGACAGCACGAAGTCGATGTATTCCCGGCCGTCCACGTCCGTGAGGCGGCAGCCGTGGGCTTCGGCGATGAACAGGGGCAGGCTGTCCACATTATGGCAGGCCCGCACCGGGCTGTTGACCCCGCCGGGGATCAGCGCGCAGGCTTTTTCAAACAACTGGCGGGAAAGGTCGTCCATATATGTCTCTCCTTGCGGCTCTGGCGGCGGGCGTCAGGCGAAATAGGTCATGGAAATTTTTTTCAGTTCCTTGAGGCTGCGCAGGATGGCGTACTCTTTGAGCGGCCAGGAGCGCAGCAGGTCGTCCACCACGCCGAGGCATTCCGTTTCGCTGCGGCCGTGCACCATGGTGTAGAGGGTGTACGGCCAGTCCGGCGCGGAGCTGGGGCGGTAGTAGACGTGGGAAATATGGTCGTGTTCGGCGGCGATGCGCCCGCAGGCGTCCACCGCCGCCTCGTCCGCCTTCCAGGCCACCATGGCGTTGTGCGTCCAGCCGGTTTTCTGATGCTTGATGCTGGCGCCGAAGCGGCGGATAGCGCCGGAGGCTTTCAGGCGGGTCAGCAGTTCCAGCACTTCGGCTTCGCTGATGCCCGCCTCGCGGGCCATGTCGGCATAGGGGGTGAGCGTGTCCGGCAGATCGGCCTGGACGATGCGCAGGACGGCGCGTTCGGCTTCGCTGAACTGGTGACTCATGGGCGGTCTCCGGCTGGGGTGGAAATGACGCGGCCGCGCCCGCCGGACAAGGCGGCGGACACGGCCGGAAAAGCACTGTGCCTGATCGGCGGATGCGCCGCTACCGTTTGAAGGAACGGGCAAAAAGATCCTGAATGGCGATGCGGCCGTTGTCCTCCAGAAAGCGCGTGCCCGTGGCGGCGAAGTGGGCGTGCTCAATAACCGGCTTTTCCACCTCGTTCCAGCTGTCTTTCTGCCAGCTGAACCAGGTGCCGCGCGGCTGGTCGAAGACCAGCAGGGGCTTGTTGCAGATCTTGGCGAATTCCGCTCCCCAGCCCGTGCCGCCCTTGACCGTGTCGTCGGGCTGGATGGCGCCCACCACGATGATCTGCTCGCCGCTGCTGACCTGCCAGCAGATGGATTGCAGCACCTTGCGGAAAATGGGCGCGCGGGTGTACTCGCGGTTCATCAGTTTGGAAACGTAGGTCAGGCTGACGTCCTTGAGGGCCAGTTCTTCAGAGGTGAGCACGCGCACGCCGCGGTTCCGCTCTATCTGGTGACCTTCAAAGCTGTAGTTCACTTCCTCGATGCCCCAGCTTTCCGCCAGAGCGCCGAAAAACTGTTCCGTTCCGGCAGCGCCGCCGCTGTAGAGAACACATTGATTGGGGTTGAGCATGCTTGCCTCCTCAAAAAGATATGTGACGCCGGACACTCAGGCAATTTCCCGGCGGGAAGAGCTTTCCCCGGCGGGGCGGCAGCGTCAATACGGGCATCATGGCAGAATTTGCGCCGCACGGCAAGGCGGCCCGCCAAAGAAAAGCCGCGTCCGGCGCTTCCGCGCGGGGCGGCTTACCAGGCTTCCCGATACAGCCGGGCGATGTCTTCGGGACCAGCTTCGCGGGGATTGTTGGCTGGGCTGCCACTGGCCAGGGCCTCACGCACCATGGTCTCGCACTGCGCGTCCAGCTCCTCCTTGCCGACGCGTTCACGCAGACGCGGAATTTTCAGCCGTGCCGCAAGATCATCCAGCAGGGGCGGCAGGAGCGCGGCGGCCATGTCGTCGCAGCCCGCCGCATCTCCACCCATGGCTCGCGCCAGCTGGGCATAGCCGTGAGGATCGCCGGAGAGGGAAAAGGCCGTAACCGTTTTCAACAGCATGGCGTTGCTCAGGCCGTGCGGCACGCCGAATTTCGCGCCCAGAGGCCGGGCCATGCCGTGGACCAGAGCCACGGAGCTGTTGGCAAAGGCCAGTCCCGCCTCCAGCGCGCCCAGCAGGCATTCACGCCTGGCTTCGGCGTCGTCGGGCCGCTCCCAGGCCTGGGGCAGAAAGCGGACCAGCCGCGCGGCGGCCCGCAGGGACAGTGGAATGGTCATTTCCGTGGCCTTGCGGGACACGCGGGACTCAATGGCGTGGGTCAGGGCGTCCATACCGGTGGCCGCCGTGAGCGACGGCGGCATGCTGAGGGTCAGCAGCGGATCGAGGATCGCGGCTTCCGGCACCAGCGTCGGGGAGCCGATGAGCAGTTTTTCCTGACTGGCCGCGTCAATGATGATCGTGTTGCCGGAAACCTCGCTGCCCGAACCGGCGGTGGTGGGCAGGGCGAAGATCGGCGGTCCGGGCCTGGGGGACGCGTCCTTGCGGGCATAGTCCCTCGGGTCGCCGTTGTTGGCGTGCAGCAGGCTCACGGCCTTGGCCAGATCCATGGGGCCGCCGCCCCCGCAGGCCACCAGGGCTGCGCAGTCCTCGCGGCGGAACAGGGCCAGGGCTTCGTCCGCATGTCGGCTGGTGGGTTCCCCGCTGGTTTCGGCGTAAAGCGCAAAGGGCACGCCCGCCTTTCGCAGAGATTGCAGCACCGGCTCCACCACGCCGGTGCGCAGCAGAACCGGACCTGTGACCAGCAGAACCTTGCCGGAAGTCCGGCCTTTGACCAATGCGCCGATGCGCGCGGCCTTGCCCTCGCCGAAGGCGATCAGGCCGGGCGTCCGGAAATTCCAGGCATGCATTGCTTTCTCCGTCGGAATTATCTGCCGTAGCGGGCTGTAAGCGTGGCCTTGCCCAGCACCTTGCCCTCAAGCTCCAGGGCGTGAAGCGCAAAGCCCACTTGGGCCGGCATGGCCGTGGCGTCCATGTCGAGACGCGGCGTCGCCAGGGCGTAGAGTGTGAAAATATAGCGGTGGGGCTTGTCGCCGGGAGGCGGGCAGGCCCCGCCGTAGCCGGGCGCGCCGAAATCGGTGAGCGATTCCACGGTTCCCCTGGGCAGCCTGCCCGCGGCCGCGGCCTGAAGCGGCAGGGAACGGGACGCGGCCGGGATGTCGAAGACGACCCAGTGCCACCAGCCGCTGCCTGTGGGCGCGTCCGGATCATAGACCGTGAGCGCGAAGCTTTTGGCGCCCTTGGGCGGATTGCTCCAGTTCAGGGCCGGGGAGACGTTTTTACCCGTGCAGCCGAAACCGTTGAAGACCTGCTCCTGCCCGAGAAAGGCTCCATCGGAGATTTGCGGGCTGGTCAGGCGGAAGTCGCCGGCGGCGCGGGCCTGACCGGCGGTCAGCGCGCACAGGGCCAGAAGGAACGGGGCGGCAAAGAGCAGTCTGCGCATGCGAACTCCAGGGGCTGAAGTCGTGGGCGGAAAACAGAAACGCCCCGGCGGACGGACCTGCCGGGGCGTTTGGGAGACCCGTCGGAATGCCCTAGTAACGGGGCTGACGCGGCGCCCTGGGTTTAGCTTCGTTGACGCGCAAGGTGCGGCCGCCAAAGCTGAAGTTGTCCAGAGCTTCAATGGCGGCATCGGCTTCGCCGTCCTCCATTTCCACAAAACCGAACCCGCGGGCGCGGCCGGTTTCCCTGTCGCTGATGAGTTTCACGGACAGGACGCTGCCGTATTCGGCAAAAAGATCCTGAACCTGTTCTTCGTTAGCCGACCAGGGAAGGTTTCCGACATAAATGGACTTGGACATGAAACACCCTCTCAAAAAAAACAATCTTCCCGCGCATCCTTCCGACAAAACGTATCGCCGGTACGCGGCCCTTGTGAGGACAAAAGCATGCTTTGCGCTGCTTGTCAACGAAACTGCATAAAAAAGTTATGATTGGATGTTTTTGCGGGGTACATTCAGCCCGTTGTCCGTCCGTCATGCCTTGTCGCACGGGCCTTCGCGCGGAATTTCACGGAACGCTGGAGAAAAATTGAGGAAAAGTCTAAAAAAGAAAGCCAAGCATCGCGCTGGGGCATGTTACAGAACTGCAAGATAATCGGTAAGGCGTATCACAGTGTCAATATAGTGGTTGATTGCTCAATTTGTATGTTTCGACACAGGCTCAACGTTTTTTCTGTCCGGGGAACCGGGCGCGCCCGCCGGGCTTCAGCCGGAAAAGCGGCGCCGCGCGGACGCGCTTCAGCAATCGCGCAAAGGATGCTGCGGCTGAAGGCTGAGGATGCCTCGTCGTCAAACGGCAACGGCAGGCCTGACAATACCGGAACAGTCTGCGCGGATCAGCTCTGACTCTCCGAGGGCGGCGGCGACCAGTCCGGCGCGATGTCTTCGAAAGAGGTGTAGGGTGAGATATACATGAGCTCGGCCATGCCCACCGGGCCGTTGCGCTGTTTGCCGATGATGATTTCGGCCACGCCCTGGGGGGGGCGCTCGGAGGGCTTCTGGAACTTGTAGACGTCGTCACGGTAGACGAACATGATCACGTCCGCATCCTGCTCAATGGCCCCGGATTCGCGCAGGTCCGAGAGCATGGGGCGCTTGTCCCCGCGTTCCTCCACCTTGCGGTTGAGCTGGGAAAGGGCCACCACCGGCACGTACATTTCCTTGGCCAGGCCTTTGAGCGAGCGGGAGATGTCCGAAATTTCCAGTTCGCGCGAATCCGTACGGCGGCTGGTGC
>ERZ506979.904-NODE-904-length-15208-cov-16.365802_pt1 | contig 15208 bp, 14 predicted proteins | sample MGYA00512887_ERZ506979 | MGnify/ENA metagenome assembly ERZ506979 | reverse complement strand
TATTAATGTTCTTAATGTTAATTTATTAAATGGGGACATCATGTGGGTATTCACATTAAATAATTATATTTTTATTTATATGAAATTGGATATTTTTGCAAAACTATAAATTTTCTTTCAAAGAATGGTATCATCAAAAGTTCATTTATTTAATAGTTGGTTACAAAATGTATTTAATTTCAATAAAAAATATTTTTTGTGTTATACTAATAAATGCTTTGAATCAACAAAATAGTATGAAGTTTAAAAATTCATTTTTTGTATTTCTGGGTTTAAATAATAGGAGGTTTTATGAATTTGAATATGGATTATAAAGAAGTTTTAGATGATGAAACAATTGATTTATCAGAATTGTTTCGTGCGGTTTTAAAATATTTTAAATTAATTATTGTTTTATGTATATTATTTGGTGTTGGTGGTTTCTTTGGAACAAAGTTATTGATTACACCTACATATACAGCTAGTACATCGATTTATTTAACTCCACAGATTAGTGAGAGCGGTTCTTTGGATTATAATTCACAAATGGCGAATAGTAAATTGGTTACGAATGCAGTGAATTTATTAACTCAGAATAACATTATGTCTGAGGTGGCTAAGGATGTTGGATTGGAAAGTGCAGAAAAAGTTAAGAATGTTGTTAGTGTGACAAATGAAACGAACACGGAAATTATTACGATTTCAGCTACAACTACTGATCCTAAATTAAGTAAGGATATCGCAAATGATACAGTAAGTGCATTTGTGAAGACAATGCAGAAAAATTTAAATGTTCGTAACATTGAAGTGGTAGATAAGGCTAAATTATCTTATGTACCTAGTGGTCCTAATGTAAAAAAGAATATAATGATGGCTGGATTAATAGGTTTAGTTGTTGGAGTAGGCTATGCTGTATTAAGATTTTTACTTGATAATCGTTTGCGTACGAAGGAAGAGGCAGAAAAATATTTGGGTATTCCAGTATTCTGCGAGATTCCTGAACTATAATGGCTAAGTATTTTGATTTGCATTCTCATGTAGCTTGGGGTATTGATGATGGTATGCCTTCTAGAGAGGATGCAGCTAGTTCATTGAAATTAGCTAAAAGTGATGGAATTATAGGAATATGTAGTACGCCTCACTTTATTCCTGGTCAGTTAGATGTTCATATTTATAATGAGATTGTTACGCGTCAATTGGAATTAAGAGATATGAGTCCAGTACCTATTTATTTTGGTGGGGAAGTGATGATGAATAGTGAATTCATTCAAAACTTTGATTTGGATTTGTATCCTACTTTAAATGGAAGTAGGTATATGTTGGTGGAATATAATGTTCTTCGTGACATTCATTCCATTGATTTTAGAGATGATTGTTTGTATGAAATTAAGGTAAGGGGATATATACCGGTAATAGCTCATATTGAAAGATATTTCCATGAGGGGTTAGATTACTCAATCATTGATAGTTGGGTTGATATGGGTTGTGTTCTTCAATTGAATCGTACTTCGATTTTGGGGGTAAATGGAAAGACAATTCAATCGAATGCTCTTGAGCTATTAGATAATGGGTATTGTGATTTGATTTGTACAGATACGCATAGAGCGAGTGGGAATAGAATTGAAAAGTTGAGTGATGTATATTCTGTTGTTTCTAAGCGTATTGGTTCTGAGAATGCGGATATCTTATTGTATGAGAATCCAAAGCGAATCTTAAAGAATATGGATATACTGGATATTGAAGTGATAAAGAAAAAGAAACTGTTTGGTTTCTTTGGGAGATAAATATGGCAAAGAGAAAGAGAAATCAATTTGATGTAGATGAGATCTATCGTAGTTTACGTACTAATATTGAATTTAGTCAAATGGATGATGCGATTCAAGTAATCAATGTAGTTAGTACAGTTCCGAATGAAGGTAAGAGTACAGTAGCTTGTAACTTAGCTCGTATTATGGCAGCTAAATATAAAAATGTTTTATTAATTGACTGTGACTTAAGAAATGCGTCAGTACATAAAACATTAAACATTTCAAATAGATGTGGATTAACTAACATCATTTCTGAATTTAGAGAAGGTGTAAGCATTCATTCTTATGAAGGAGTACAAGATGTTCAATTTGATGGAGGATATGCACTATCTGTAATTACAGCGGGTCATAGAGTACCAAATCCTAGTGAGGTATTGGGTTCTAAGCGATTAGCTAAATTCTTAAATCAAGCTAGACAAGAATTTGGATATATTATTATTGACTGTCCACCCGTAGCTGTTGCTTCAGATGCAATTCCATTATGTAATGTAAGTGATGGCGTATTATATGTAGTTGATTCTAAATCTTCAGACAAGCGTAAGGTTAAAATGGCAATTGGTGATGTCCAAAGAAATGGTGGTCACGTTATTGGACTTGTATTAAATAAGGTTGAATCAATTGAAGGTAGTAGTTATGGCTATGGATATGGTTATGGAGGAGAAGGTAATGGCAAATAAAAAAGGGTTATTTATTTTAGCTTCTGCTCTATTACTTTCTGGTTGTGGAAATAGTGAACTAGAAATCACAAAGAATGATATTCTAGAAGTAGCTAGAGATGATGCGAATGCAACTAAAAAGGAATGTTCAAATGTGAATGTACAAGAAGAAAAGAAATATTATACAGTGACATTTGATACAAATTCTGGATCTTATGAATATAAGATTGGTAAAGATGGCATTATACAAGATCGTAATTATAAACGTACAGGGGATGAAGAACAAGTTGAACCTGAAAATAATACTACTCCTGTTGAGACAAATACGGATAAAACTAAAAAACAAGAGACTTCATTTAATGCAAATCAGCAACAGGCAATTGATGCTGCCTTGGCAAATGCAGGTTTAGGAACGGATGATGTTAAAGATATTGGTTGTACTTTAAATGAAGCTACACAACAATATACAGTTACATTTAACTTCCAAGGTACAAACAATACTTCTGTTGTGGATGCTTCAAGTTTTGCAGTATTATCAACAATTATTGGTTAATTTTAATAAAGAAAAGGATAATTTATGTTTACGCTTACATAAAAATTTGTCCTTTTCTTTTTTTTTTAGTATAATAGACAAGGCTATATGGAGTTGGTTTTATATGTCAAAAATAGGTAGTTTAAAAATAGCAATCGAATTTGTTTTTTTTATGTTTATTATTCAATTTAGTGGATATAATTTAGAAACTTGTTGGAAATTATGTATATTATATTTTTTGATGCAATTATTGATTGGAAGATATCAAGGAAAAGTCTTATTGATATATGATGAAATACGTTTAATTATTTTAAGTCATATTGGATTTTTTATTGGAAGCTTTCTTGTTTTCCCAATCAGTACTTGGACTATAAAGAAATTCTTTGGGTTTGTTTTATTAACTGTTGTTTTGTTTGTGTTTGCAGGTGTAAATTCAAGATATTCACATAAATTACTTCGAAGATGGTTTAAACATAATACATTGATTGTTGGCGTTGGACATACAGCAGAGAAGCTTGGAATGGTTTGTCATGGAAATAGCTATTCTTTATTGGATGTAATTGGATATGTGAATTGTAATAAGTCAAAAAGAATTAAAAATGTAAATCAGGAACAAGTTGTAGATATCAATAAAACATATAATTTAGATGCAGTAGATTCAATTATTCAATCAAAACATATTGAGACTGTTTTGATTGCGATTCCAGAATTGGATAGTGATGACTTGAATGCTGTATTTAAAACTTTCAAAAACAAAGTGGATGTTATTAAATACTTACCTCAAATTAATGGCTTGGTAACATTTGATACAAAGACTGAAGATTTTGATGGAGTACTAATGATTTCTAATTCACGTGGACTATATCATTTTGGTTCTCATGTATTAAAACGATTATTGGATATTTGTGCAGGTTTATGTGGAATGCTTCTTTTAATCCCTTTGACAATATTTGTGTTTGTTAAGAATCGTAAAGAAGGCGATAAAGGGCCTATTTTCTTCACACAGAATCGTATTGGTAAAAATGGAAAAGAATTTAAAATGTATAAATATCGTTCCATGGTTATGAATGCCGATAAAATCTTAAAAGATTTGATGGCATCAGATCCTGCCATTCGTGAAGAGTATACTAAGAATAAAAAATTAGTAAATGATCCACGTATTACAAGTGCAGGTAAATTCTTACGTGAAAAGAGCTTGGACGAATTTCCACAGTTTATTAATGTGTTATTAGGACAAATGTCTTTAATTGGTCCTAGACCGTATTTACCAAGAGAAAAAGAAGATATGGGGAATTATTATTATGATGTAATTGCAACTAAACCAGGAATCACCGGTATGTGGCAAACACATGGAAGAAGTGATGTGGATTTTGAACATCGCTTAGTATTGGATGAGTATTATTATAGAAACTGGTCTTTCTGGCTAGATGTTACATTATTATTTAAGACTGTAAAACAAGTTCTTTATGGACATGGAGCAGTATAGAAGGAAATAGGAAATATGAACAATGATTATTTAAATGATGAAATGGAAATTGATTTATTAGAATTATTGAAATGTTTATTAAAAAATATTCAGAAGATTTTAATTTGTACATTCGCTTGTGGAATGGTTGCATTCGTATTATCAGCATTTATTTTACCAAAAAGCTATAACTCAAGTACAGATATTACGATTGTTCCTGCAGGACAGCCAATGGATTATACTTCTTATTTAGTTGGGGATAAAGTACTTAATGATGTTGGCTCTAAATTAAAAATGGATAGTGCAAGTTTAAATGAATCAATTGTAGTAACTAGAGATTCAAACAATACTTACAATTATAATATTACAGTTACTACAAATGATCCTGAAAAGTCATGTAAAGTAGCTGGAAAAGTAGTTGATTCATTTAAATCACAATTGGGTAGTGAATTAAATTTAAATGGTGTTACAACAGTAAATGAAGCACAAGTGAATAATGTTCCTGTTAGTCCCAATGTTAAAAAAAATACTCTAATAGGTTTATTTATTGGAATTGTAGGCAGCGTAGGCGTTATAACATTGTGTTTCTTGTTTGATAAACACTTTAAAAATAAAGATGAGGTTGAGGCATATTTAGGTGTGGACGTTTTGGCAGAAATACCTATAAATAAATAATTAAATGAAATAGGAGAATAATAATGGAACGTAATATATCGAGTAGTTCGGCGTATCGTAAGCTGCGTACAAATGTTGAGTATAATGAAAAGCATCCGCATATGCATAGTATTTGTTTAACCAGTGTGAATCATGGTTCAGGAACAACAACTGTTGCGTGTGAGTTGGCCACGGCTTTTGCGGCCAATAGACCAAAGGTATTATTGATTGATTGTGATATTAATAAACCAATGGTTCATGAGTGTTTTAAAATTCAAAATGAAGTTGGTCTTACTGAAATTTTAGATAAAAAGGATTACGTTAATTATGAGAAATATACATCAAAGTTTGAGGATGAGTATTCTGACAATATATTGTATGTAATGAGCGCAGGTAGTAATTTAAAACATCCAATTGATTTATTGAGTGGACAAGATTTTAAAGAGTTTATGAATGTTATGAAATCTGAATTTGATTTTATAATAATTGATTGTCCTAGCTTAGAAGATTCAAGTGATGTAATTCCAGTCAGTCATATAGTGGATGGCACAATATTAGTTATCTCATTGCCGGAAACAGAGAAAAAATTAGCGAAAGAGTCTATAGAACGTCTAAAAAGAAATGGTGCTGCCATTGTGGGTACTATATTAAATAAAGTGGAATAGGCTAGAACCTATTCCTTTTTTGTAGTAAAATAGAAAAGCGTGAGGAGATTTTTATTATGAGAAAAGATAAAAAACAAAATAAAGTTGGAAAAGTATTTGGTATTATATTCTCAATTATATTGCTTGCGGCAACAATGTATTTGTTGTTTAACATTATTAAATTGAATATTTTACCTTCACAATTATTATTCTTAGTAACTATTTTATTTGTATTATTGGATTTAATTTTTATATTGCTGTTATGCTTTGCAACTAAAGGTATTGTTTCAAAGCTTATTTGTATCATTATTTCCTTAGTGATTTCACTAGGATCTTGTGTGGGTGGCTACTATATGTCAAAAACAGGTGGCTTACTTTCAAATATCACAAATGTAGCGAAACATTCAAAGAATACTGTTAGTGTTGTAGTTAAAGAATCAAGTGATTTGAAAAAGAAAGCTGATCTTGCAGGTCATAGTATTGGTACACTAGCTAATATTAATACAGTGGGTTCTAAAAAGGTAATTAAGGAATTAAATAATTCTGGAATTCAAATGGAACAAAAAGAATATGGTAGCTTAACAGAAATGCTTGAATCTTTCTATAGTGGGGAAGTGGATTCCATTGTGATTAGTGAATCAAGTCGTAGCCAAATTACGGATATGGAAGCTTATGCTAACTTTGACAATAATACGCGTGTTGTTTATCAAACTTCTTATAAGGTTGAAAATACAGATAAAGCTAAATCAGTTACAAATATTACAACGACTCCATTTAATGTGTTAATTTCTGGATCAGATACGCGTGGTGGATTTGATGAAAATGGTCGTAGTGATGTAATCATGGTGGCGACTGTAAATCCTAAGACTGGAACCATATTATTGACTTCAATACCTCGTGACTTCTATGTAACTACAGCTTGTGATGCAGGTGATGGTTGTCAAGAAGGTGCTTTAGATAAAATTACACATACAGGTATTCATGGAACTAATACAACAAAGCGTACGGTAGAAAAATTATTGGGCATTGAAATCAACTATACATTTAAAGTCGGATTTGATACGGTTACAGATATTGTGAATGCGGTTGGTGGAATTGATGTAAATGTTGAGCCTGGATATGAATGCGATAACTTCTTACACGCTCCAGGATTAAGTGTACATGCAGGTGTAAATCACTTAAATGGAGAACAAGCATTAGGATATGCTCGTGAACGTTATGCGTATAGTGAAGGGGATCGTCAACGTACGAAAAACCAACAACAAGTTCTAATGGGTATTGTAGATAAGATTACAAGTCCTGCTATTGTGACTAATTATGCTTCTATTATGGATAGTATGGCAAATACATTCTCAACTACAATGAGTAATGATGAAATTTCTGATTTAATTAAATATCAATTGAATAAGAATCCAAAATGGAAGATGGAACAGTATATGGTAAATGGTACGGGAGATACATTAATGTGTGCAGAACTTGGGGATGCTGCTAGTGTTATGGTTCCAGATCAAAGTACAGTAACAACGGCTAAGAATAAAATCAATGCAGTTCTTGCTGGTAAATCAGCGGATGATGTAGAGTAAGGGTCAATGATCCTTACTTTTTTTATTTTTTGTAAGGTGTATACTGTTAGTAGAAGTGAGGCGTTATTATTATGGAAACAAAGGAATACATTGAGAATCGAATTAATACAAAAATTCGTGAGTATGAGGGATTGAGTCGTAAATATCATAAGGCACATATTGGAATTCAGATTGCGTGTTTTTGTTGTTTATTTGGTTGTGTTGTATTAAATGTGCTTTACTTGATCTTACCTATTGTATGGTTTATTTTGAGTAGTGTTGTTTTAGTTGTGGTAAGTTTATTCTTACTTTTCTTTGATGTGTTGAATGAATTTTCTAATAAGGCTTCATCTTATAAATATAAGGCTTCTATGTTGAGTTATGAGAAGAATTTGTACTTAGGAAAATCAAATGATTTTGAGAATTTCTCCTATCGTTGTGAGCATTTTATGTAGACAATTGTGTCTACATTTTTTTGTGAATTTGCCAAGTAATGGTAAATTATTATATAATATGAAATTGTGAGCTACAAAAAAGATATAGGAGATTATTTTTTATGCCTAAAAATGATGTAGAGCTTTCTAAGAAAGTAAAAAAGAAAAAAAGGAAAAATAGAAGGTTAATTAGTAAGTATTTAACTTTATTTATATTTATAGCTTCGGGCTTACTAATTTATCAGATTGTAAGATTGAACTTATTGCCTATGAATTTGATTATTGTAGTATCCTTATTGTTAGTTATTTTAGCTTTATTGGTTACTTTAATAATGAATTTCAAGGCAAAGAAATTTTTTGGTCGTTTTATCATGGGGTTGATTGCACTTTGTATGTGTATAAGTCTTGGTTATGGCAATTATTTTATTTATAAGACGAAGGATACGTTTGATGTAGTAACAAGTCTTGCGGATGAAAAGGCAACGACAACTTCGGTAATTGTCATGAAGAATTCGAATATTAAAAAGGCGAAGGGATTAAAGAATAAAACGATTGGTACTGTTTTAAAGATGGATAAAAAGGCAACGAAGCGTACTCTAAAGGCTTTGTCCGATGAGAATGTGAAGTATTCGACAGAGGATTATTCGAATTTGGATGAATTGGTGGATGCTTTATATGATGGTGACATAGATGCGATTTGTTTAAATGAAAAGTATCGTGACATTTTGCATGAGACAGAGGAGTATTTTACGTTTAATACGAAGACTAAGGTTGCTTATCAAAATACGCATTATGAGCCTCGTGAAGTTCAGGATAATGATAGTAATCCAGTCAATGATATTACGAAGGATGCATTTACGGTTTTAGTAAGTGGAAATGATTCGTATGGTACTTTGCAGTCAGGGAATACACGTAGTGATGCCAACTTATTATTAACGGTAAATCCGAAAAAGGGAACGATTCTAATGACAAGTGTTCCTCGTGATTATTATGTGGATCTTCCTTGTGTTGAGGATGGTGGATGTCCTGTAGGAAGCAAGGATAAATTAACGCATACAGGTTTGTATGGTATTAAGAGTACGGAAAAGGCAATTGAGGATACTTTGGGAATTAAGATTAATTATAATGTTCGTATTAATTTCTCGAGTGTTGTGAATTTAGTAGATGCCTTGGATGGTATTGATTTGGATGTTAAAGAGGGCGAGCAATGTGATATCTTATATGCGAACATGCAGCCTGGTTTAAGTGTTGGTAAGCATCATGTGGATGGCGAAACGGCTCTAGCATTTGCACGTGAAAGACATGCGTATGCGGATGGGGATAATCAGCGTGTTAAAAATCAACAAAAAGTGTTTAAGGCTATTTTCAAGCGTATTGTTTCGCCTAAGATGATCACAAACTATGGAAAGTTCATGGATGCGTTGGCCGTTGCTTTTGAAACAAATTTATCGGGTGATGAAATCAGTGATTTTGTGAAGTATGAATTACAGAGCATGCCAGACTGGAAGTTTGAATCGTATTCTATTTCTGGGGATGGTGGAAATGAGTTCTGTTATATTGCACAGACATATGCTTCTGTAACCTATCAAAATGAAGCTATGAATGAGATTGCTCGTTTAAAGATCAATGCGGTATTAAAGGGCAAAAGTTCAAAATCTGTAAAGGATGATTCAGTGGATACAGTTGTTCAACAAGAACCAGCTGTTGAAGAACAACCGACTCAGGATTATTCTACTAACTATTATGAGCCATATGTACCGGAAAATTCGTATACATATGAAGATTCGTCTTATTATGACCAAAGTGGATATTATGCTCCAGAAGAGGGGTATGATGACACGAACTACTAAGGAGTCTTATGAAAGAAAACAAAGTATATAAAGTGATAGCTATCTTGCTAAGTATTGTAATGATTGTCTTAATGGCGTTCTTTACGTATCAATTGATTAAGATGGATATCTTACCTCAAAATCTATTTATTCCTGTTATTTTGGTTTTTGTCTTAATTTCTTTAATTCTAATTTTATGGATCAATCTTATGGCACATGGTGTTGTCAGCAAAGTGTTTGCGATGATTTTTGTATTATTATATACGGTGTCTATGGGAATTGGAAACTTCTATGTATATAAAACGGATGGTTTTATGCAGAAGGTTACGGATCATAAAATTGGGGATGTAAAGAATACGGTTTCAATTATTGTCATGGATGACAGCAATATTAAGGATCTATCTTCTTTAAAAGGTAAAAAGGTGGGTCGATTGAATAATGTGGATAAGGTTGGAACCAATAAATTATTGAAATCGGTTAAGAAAAAGAAAGGTTCTAATTATTTTAAGACTAAGAAATTTGATGGTGCCTTAAGTGAAGTTGAAGCTTTATACAATGGTGAAATTGATGCGATGATTTTAAATGAATCGTATCGTGGTAATGTTACAAGTGTAGAAGAATATGAGCATTTCTCTACAGAAACTCGTGTTGTATATTCAACTTCTTACTATACGACAAAGAAGAATGATTCTTTAGTTGTTTCGGATATTACTAAGAATCCATTCACAATTCTAATTAGTGGAAATGATACGACAGGGGATGTTAGTGAATTGAGTCGTAGTGATGTGAATATGCTTGTGACAATCAATCCTAAGACTTCTACAATTTTGTTAACGAGCATGTCTCGTGATACATATGTAGAAACGGTTTGCGATGCGGATGGTGATACGGCTTGTCCAGAGGGACAAATGGATAAGATTACGCATACGGGTATTTATGGATTGAATACAACGCGTCAAACGGTTGAGAAATTCTATGATTTAAAGGTGAACTACTCATTCCGTGTAAACTTTACAAGTGTAATTGATGTAGTAGATGCTTTGGATGGTATTGATTTAAATGTAGAGGAAGGCGAACAATGTGATTTGTTCTGGGCGAATATGAAGCCAGGTCTTCCAGTCGGAATGCATCATGTGGATGGTGAAACAGCACTTGCGTTTGCACGTGAAAGAAAAGCCTATGTGGATGGGGATTATCAACGTGTTCGAAACCAACAAAAAGTAATGCAGGCCATTATCAATCGTGCTATTAGTAGTAGTGCATTAGTGAACTATACTAGTTTCATTAATTCATTAGAGAGTGCTTTTGAAACAAATATGACATATGATGAAATCACAGATTTAATCAAATATGAGTTACAGGCAAAGCCAGATTGGAAATTTGAAACCTATCAAATCTCTGGTTTAGGAGATGAATTGATGTGTGCTTCTTTAGGACAAGCTGCAAGTGTTCAGGTTCCAGACTTGAATACAGTACGAATTGCTCGAGAAAAGATTGAAGCTGTGATGAATGGGAAATCAAGTTCAACTGTTGCCGAGGATGGTGAGCCTCAATATGACTATTATCCTAGTCAATCTACTTCTACCTCAACAGATTACTTAACACCAGAAGTAGAGGATAATAATGTGTACACAGATCAGATTCAACAAGATCAAACCACATATGATCCTGAAGGTGGATATTATCCATCGGATACAGAAGAAGAGTACACTCCAGAATACTAAACCGTAGGGCCTTAGGTGACTTCAATTATTAATCTTTGAAATAAACGTCATAGCTTACGACAATGTAGGTTATGACGTTCTGAATTTATTCGGTATGGTGTGCATTCATGAAACGAGATGCGGTGTAAATAAGTCTTTGCAGATACTGTACCAGAGATATAGCTTATTGGTCGTGGTGAATGCTTTGCCCCAGACTATGCTCTTTTCTTACAATAAAACAACATTGATAGATTTGAGTAACTTCAAGTATTTGTTGAGCCTAAAGGCACTTATCTTGTTAAAAACAATTAATGGAAAGAAGATTTCCTATAATAGTTGAAAGATAATGCTATTTCTGCAAAAAAAAATTTGTTGATGTTAATAATTATCACATTTGGGTGATTCTATTTATATAACAGATATGTTCGTGGAACTGAAATCAAAATGAATAAATACACTTAAAGATACAGGTGTTCTTGGTAAAAAATATTAAGTAACCAGAACTATAGGCAACGCTAAGTAAGGTTGATTAAGATACTACAACTTACGAAGTAAAGAAGGATGGTGAAAAAAATGCTTTATGACGAAATCACACAATTGATAGCGACACATCGTGAAGATGATTGGTGGGATTTTAAACGAGAACATCATAACGATAAAGCTGAACTTGTTCATGATATTTTATGTATGGCAAATAATCGAGCTAGAAGAGATTCATATATAATCTTTGGTGTTGAAGATAATACTTTTTCTATCTTAGGTGTTGAAAATGATGAAAGAAGACGAAATCAGCAAAATATAGTAGATATTTTAAGGAATATTTCTTTTGCAGGAGGAGTTCGTCCTAGGATTGAAGTCCAAACAATAACCATAGATAGTCATGAAATAGATGTGCTTATAATAAAGTATAGCTTTGAAACACCTTTTTACTTGGAAAAGGAATATCGAGATAAATTGGTAAAAAATGAAAAAAGCGAATTATACGGAAAGATAGTTCGCCCTTATCATATATACACACGAGTTGTTGGTAAAAACACGGCAGTACACTAACCAACCTCTCAAATGCTTGATTTTACTTGCTTTACAGGGATGTTTCAAAGATTTGTATTACTAATTTACTACTTTTTAAAAACTGTGTTAATTGCCTTAACGCGATATGAAATTTACAACCAAATATAGATACTAAAAGCATTGTTTTTGTACGAGAAATGGTGCTTTATTTTTTGCCATAGGAGTGTCCTATGGCTTTTTTTGTACTCAAAAAACGAAAGGAGAAACAAATATTATGAAAAAGATTATGAAGCGATTGCTTACAGCTATTCTTACCTTTGCAACCGTGGTTACAACGCTACCTGCCACGCAGCAGGTTCATGCTGCGGATTCTGTTTATACCACAACAGAAGGGAAAGCAGGGACGATTGTTAAGGTTGACAATGGTGGTATAGAGATAAAAAGTTTTGAAGAAAGCATAACGATTGCTGACGGACAGACCGCATACTGTATTGATATAAACACAGATTTCAAGTCTGGATATAAGAACCGTATCAATGCGGAGGATAGAATGAGCGACGAACAGATTACAGACGTTGCCTTATCTTTAGAATATGTCAAAGAGTATGCAAAAAAGCACACAAGTCTTTCCAACACACAGGTATATCTACTGGAGCAGTGTGTTGTCTAGCGCAGATTAAGTGTTCATTTAGGCTGGGACTATAACAATGTACGAGCTGCTTATGATGAAGTATCAGAAAAAATCCAGTCGGAAGTTTATGCTAACGCAAAAGAATTTGTAAATAAAAACAAAGACAGATATGAATGTGGTGGTTATATCTATACTGGTGAGGGGCAGGACTTAGGACAGTTCTGGGCAAACTGGATGTTGGTAACGCAACTATCCAGAAAACATCAGCAAACACTTCCATCACAAAAGATAACGACTGTTATTCTCTGGCAGGTGCGACCTACGGAATCTATTCTAATAAAGATTGCATCGACCTTGTTACTTCCCTTACCACTGATAAGAACGGGAACACTGACATCGTGGAAATCCAAGCAGGTACTTATTATGTAAAAGAAACCGAAGCTCCGAAAGGGTTCAATCTGTCTACCGCTCGGAACGATCACTGTGGAAGAACAGACAGCTCCAACGGGTTACTTATTAGAGGGGGCTTACATGCAGACGAAACACAGTTCTGAACAGATCACTGGTCTGTATGTAGCACAGATTACCGAGGATGGGGAACTTGCAGTGTTAAGCGGCAGCAATCAGTATTCCGTATTAGACAAGGTTATTCGTGGCGGTGTAATAATCCAGAAACGCGACCTTGAAACAAAAGGTACCAAAGCACAGGGCGGTGCTACTTTAAAAGATACCGCATTTACTATTACTACCCTTAACGACAATCCAGTCTTGGTGAATGGAAAATTATACAACAAGAATGAAGTGGTAATGACAATCTATAAAGGTGTTGATGGTATCGCTACCACTGACGCAGATACCTTACCTTATGGTAAATATCGCATTAAAGAAAGCAAAGCTCCACAGGGTTACTTGACAACAAGTGCAACTTCCCGTGAATTTGAAATCACAGCGAATGGGAAAATCGTGGATTTGACTGACGAAGAAAACTCTGTCTACAACCAGATTAAGCGAGGTGACATTGAGGGTATCAAAATCGGTGCTGGCACTCACGAACGATTAGCAAATGTGCCATTTAAAATTACCAGCAAAACAACAGGTGAAAGCCACATTATTGTCATTGACAACAACGGTCTGTTCTAAACTTCTGCTGACTGGGTATCTCATAAGCAGAATACAAACGCTGGAACCTCCAGTGAGGACGGTATCTGGTTTGGAACATCAGAACCAGACGACAGCAAAGGGGCATTACTCTATGACACTTACGAGATTGAAGAATTACGCTGCGATTCTAACAAGGGATTGAAATTGATTCAAGCTTTTGAAGTCATTGTATCGAAAAATAATACGGTCATTGATTTAGGTACGTTAGTAGATGAATACGAGGAAGAAATCACTATCCATACTACTGTTACGGATAAATCCACTGGTAAAAAATCAATCGTGGCTGGAAAAGAGGTAACAATCGTTGGTACGGTCACTCTAGATGGTCTTGTAAAAGGTACGAAGTACACACTGAAAGGTTGGGAAATGGTGAAGTCTGAAAATGTGGAACTTTTCATTGATGGTGAACGTGTGGAAAATGAACTTACTTTCACTGCTACAGATTCCGAAATGGAGGTTCAGATTTCGTTCACATTCAACACCAATGAGCTTGTTGGAAAAGACCTTGTAACCTTTGAGGAATTGTACGACGTAACAAATCCAGACGAGCCTATCAAGGTTGCTGAACACAAAGACATTGAGGACGATGGACAGACCGTAACCATTACAGAACGTGTGATTACCATGCACACGACCGCTATGGATAAGGCAACAGGTAAAAAGACAATCGAAGCTACTGACAAAGTGACTATCGTTGATACAGTTGCTATAGATGGCCTGGAAGTGGGTACAAAGTATCTGCTGAAAGGCTGGAAAATGGTGAAGTCTAAAAATGCAGAACTTCTTGTAAATGGTAAGCGCGTAGAAAATGAGATTACTTTCACTGCAACCGATTCTAAAATGGAAGTTGAGATGGCATTTACATTCAATGCCAGCGAGCTTGCAGGAAAATCACTTGTTACCTTTGAGGAATTATACGACGTGACAAATCCAGATGAACCTATCAAAGTGGCTGAACATAAGGACATCAAAGACGAGGGACAGACGGTGACCGTCAAAGAAGCACCAGAATCTCCTACGACACCAGATGAACCTAGTACACCAACAAAGACCAGTGATTCACCAAAGGCAGGTGACAACACACTGAGTATTCCGCTATCTGAAGTCCATGCAATACGCTACAGAAGTCCACATAATCC
>ERZ506979.898-NODE-898-length-15307-cov-5.042617_pt1 | contig 15307 bp, 13 predicted proteins | sample MGYA00512887_ERZ506979 | MGnify/ENA metagenome assembly ERZ506979 | reverse complement strand
CGCTTGGTTTTCAAAAGAAATCAGGCGGCTATTTCTATTTTGAAGGAGGTGTTCGCTATGAACGAAACAGATTACAACGCTCGCCTTTATGAGAAAACGAAAGCCGAGCAGGACAAATACCGGGACTGGTTGCTGCATCCCTACGAATTGATGACTACCATTTGTACGTCGGGAATTGCTGCTATTCTATATGCGAGTTTGCTGAAAAATACAAATTTATAAAGGTAAAACAGTGTGAAAAGAGCCTGCGGCTTTGGCTGCGGGAGCTTTTCGTTTCCGGGTTTGTCACGGACAGGGCGGGAAAGCGGGTTCAAACGCGGCATACCTTTTCGTTATAATAGAACCAAAGAATAATTCTGTAGAGCAAAAGGGGGACGCGTATGAAAAATGGGAAACGGGCGGTAAGCTTTATTTTGGCGGTGGTGCTGTTGTGCACATCGTTTGCAGGATGCGGCATGGTGCAGCAGGACAAGGCGTATTTGGAGCAGGTGGCGGCGGCCGTGACGGAGACGCAGAGCATTTTAAAGGACGTGGAAGCTGCGGCGGACGAGCTTTCCGGGCAGAGCAGCATTGTGTATGAGAATTCTGTGAATGCAGAGGGCTTTGACGTGCTGGACGAGTATTATACTTTGTGCGCGGAGAAACTAAACGCGCTTAACGACGCGGTGGGCGCGGTGCGGCAGCAGATGCAGAGCCTCGAGCGCTGCGACGCGCCGAAGACCGAAAAAGGCAAGGCTGTGGAAGCGGAGCAGAAGGCTTACTTTGAGGATGCACTTGAGGTGATCGGCGGCATTCAGGAGGCGCTGATATTTTACACGGCGCAGTATGACGCTTTGCAGCCGCTTGTAACGGCTACGGTCGGTGACCGCAGCGACGAGCAGGCGTATCTCATTTCCGTTTACGAGGCGGCGGGCAATGTGAAAACGGCGCTCAGTACGTTGGACACGCCGGAGTGGCTCAATGACCTGTGGCCGAAATACGTTGCGAACCTTGATGTGATGACGAAATACATGGAATCGCGCTCGTGGGGCCTTGCATGGTCGGACGTTTTGAGACTGTATTCCGCAAACCAGCTTATCTCGCGCGTGGGCATTACTTCCGGGCGGCACGAGGAGACGATGTTCGATTTATACAGCCGCGAATATAACCACGCCGCGTTTTTGCTCGATGAGAACCTCGGCGCGTATGCGGATGAGATATTGGCGGCCTGCGAGGGCGGCAAAGATGTTGGCGCGTATGACGCGCAGGCGCCGATCGTGTTTTCGGACTACTCGACCGTGGAGGAGATTTTTCCGAATTTGTACCCCTCGATGGACTCGGCGATCAACCTGCTTTTATATACGGACAAGGGCTACACCGACGTGATGGTGACGGCGGAAATTGCGGGCTTTACGCAGAAATATGAGCAGAAAGTGACACTGACGCCGGAGATGACGTATTTGATGATTAAGCCGCCGGTGCTCACCGATATGCCCGACCTTTCAACGACGAAGGACACGCAGATGACGCTGCGTGTGGAAAACACGATCACGGGCGAGGCGATTATTCAGGAGACGAAGAACATTGCGCTGCACAGCGTATACGACTATAAAAATTACAGCGATGAATTCGGCATCATCCAGAACGACAACATATTGGCGTGGATGACGCCGGAAACGGACGGCATTTTGCAGGTGCGCCGTAATGCGGTATCGTGGCTGGAGCAAAGCTTCGGCACGGAATACGGTATGCTGCCGGGGTATCAGCCGGCGTACGGCTTTACGTCCGACCAAGGCGCGTACATCACGTATTATCAGGTGGCGGCGATACAGAGCGCCATCAGCAACATGGGTGTACGCTACAACATGGGGCCGTATTCGTTCAGTGCGAGCCAGCGCGTTTTGATGCCCGACGCAGTTTTAGAGAACGGCTCCGGAATTTGCATCGAAACGGCGGTTTTAATGGCGAGCGTGCTGGAATCCGCAAGCATGCACGCGATGATTGTGTTCACGCCGGGACACGCGCAGACGGCGGTGGAAACGTGGAGCGGCTCCGGGCAATACTTCCTCATTGAGACGACGATGCTGCCGTTTACGGCGACGCAGGACGCGCTGAAGTCGCTCATTCAGCCACTGAGCGCGGAGGAATGGGCGAACTACTTGTACAACAAGGAGCAGGAGGCGCAGCAATCCGGCGGCATGGTGTATGTGGTGGATTGCGATTTGGCGCCGGTGCTGAACATTCAGGGATTAAACTACTGAGGAGACAAACATGACACGAACGAAACGAATGACCGTGGCTGTGCTGACGTTTGTATTGCTTTTGAATTTTGCGGGCTGCGGCGCGAAAAACGCGCTGTTTGACCGAGTGAGCGGCGCGGGAAAATTTGCGGCGGAAAGCCTGACGATTTACGAAGAAAAAGGAAGCTTTGCGGCGGAACCGAAAACGGTGCGGGACGCAAAGCAAGCGGAAGAAATTTTTGGCGCGTTGAAAGATGTGACGCTCGGCGAAGTTGTAAAGACGGACGACAAATACACGCGGTATATTTTTACATTTGCGGACGCAAGCGGCAGCAAAATGAGCTTTACGCTGCGTGAGGACGGGTGTGTTGTATTAGGCGGCAAGACATATGATGCGCTCGGCACGGACACGGTGTTTGAGGCGGCGGGGATAGACCCGGACGAGGAGACGGCGGAATCAAAAACGGAAGCGTCCTCCGAAGCTTCAAATGCGCAGACGGAGCCGGAAGTGACCGTGACCCCGGATCCGACGGCGGAACCGACACCTGAAGCGACGTACACGTTGGTTGATTACGACGGCGGGGTGTTCACGATGCAGCTGCCGCAGGGGTGGCAGATTATGACCGGCGGCGAATACGCGGGCTATTCCATCCGCGCGTGGGACCCGAATGACCCGGATGTGCAGATCTTCTATTACGGTGAGCTTGGCCCGTACTTTAAGAGTGCGGAAGCGAAGGCGCAGTATCAATCGATGAGCACGAGCAATGACCCGCTGACATATTTGCCGGTGCTGGAGGACCCGACGCTTGCGGGGTGCTTAAACGCGATGGACGATTACCAAGACGCTTACGACGGCATCATGCCCCAGAGTTTTGCATTTGCAAAAATTCAAAACATGACAGTTTTGAGAGAAACGCCCATTACGACGCCGCTTGCAAGCTATGCGGTTTCGGAAGCTTCGATCTTAGCGAGCCTTACATCGGAAACAGGGGCGGCCTGCACGGGTATGTTTGAGGGCAGCATTTTAGATGCGGGCGGTTATGAAATCAACGGTGTGGACGTGACGCCTTCACGCAGTGCCTCGAACATTTTCGGCATCATTGCGCCGGAGGGAAAATTTGAGACGGTGGCGCCGATCTTGATACAGTCTTTGACGAGCTTTACGTTTACGGACGAGTACATCCAGGAAGCGATACGGCAAGGAAACATGCAGGCGGAAAACGCGGCCGAGATTTCGCGCCGGAATAGCGAAATGATGGAGCGTGTTGTGAATGATTTTTGCGAATATATTCGGCAATAAACGGCGATTAGCGCCGCGAACGTTGCAAAATTTTTAACCATCGTTGACGCGGGTGGCGGTCAATCCTCAACGTAAGGCAAGATCATGTTTTGGAAGGCGCTGAGCATTTTACTGTGGCGAATGACGAAATGGATGGCGGGGGCTTTGCTTTTGGACAGCATGACCCACTCGCTTTCGTGAATTTGAATTTGGATATTGCGGAACGCGGGTTTCTCCGCAAAACGGACGGTGTAGTTTAGGTGCTGTTCAGCGAATATTTTGGTGGCTTTAAGGTGCGCTGTGTATTCTTCATAGGTGTACGTGACGGTGTTTTCGATGAATGCGTTTGAAAGCGAGAGCGTGAGGGGGCTTGCCCGGAACGCTTCTTCGCTTACATGCGGGAGCTCGTCGATGACGGTGTTTGCAGTGAGAATTTGCTCGATATTTTCCGTTTGCTGTTTGAGTGTGGCGTTGATGCTTTCTGCGTCTGCTGCCGACATGCCGCTGCGCTTTAGAATGCGTCCGAGCAGATCTTCCGGCATGGTATAAAGCGGCGGAGCGGAGAGAATGTTTTGCCGTGCGCCGACGGTGGCTGCGTCGTTTTTGAGGAATGCACGGAACAGATCGGCCTGTGGGGCTTTATAAATTTCCATTAAGGGCTGCGCTTTTTGCAACAGGTGGTCTGCGATGCGGCGGCTGTGCTGCACCTCTTCACGGTTATTCGTGAAATGGTAATGGCCGTCTTCGTGAAAACCGTTTATGCACTCGCCGGTGAGCGCGGCGGCGCCGGAGACGTAATGAAAGTGGCAGTAGACGGTGTTCTGTACGCCTTTTAAGTAGTACGGCGAGACCTGCCCCGTCATGTAAATGGGGATCCAGCTCTCTAACCCGAGCATCATTTCTTCAAACGGGCGGTCTATGTTGTGGATTATATCGAGATGCAGTCCTTTTCGGAGCGCGACGGCGATGCCGAACATCCATTTTTTACCGAAGTCGAGATCTTCCGCCATATCGGCCATGGGCATATCGCTGCACATGAAAACGGGGGCGGCGGATTTGGAAAGCGCGGTCGCCTTGAAAAAATCGAGCTCGCCCTGCTTCATTTCCTCTATGCCGTAGTAATTGCGCGAGGCAGGGAGTCGGAACGGGAGCGAAGGCACCTTAATCTCCCCAAAATGAATGGCTTCGATATATTCATTGAGGTCGAAGGTATCGAGATGCGCGAGAAATTTGGAGACGGACTCGGCATCGCGCTGCTTTGCGGCGCACAGCCACTCCATGAGGAGCGCAGTGTATTGCTCGGGCTTTGCAGGTTGTTCTGCGGGTGTACCGACGAGCGCGCAGAGGGCTTCTTTTTGGTCGTTTTTCAGGCACCGCCTTGTGACATAGCGGCAGACCTGCGTGATGAATTCCTCTGTGTTTGCGGGTTTTCTCTGTCCGGAGCAGACGCGGGAGAGGTAGGATGCGTCGAAATTCATGGCGCGGGAAAGCTCTGCGTAGCTGATGCCGAATGCGGTGAGCAGGTTTTTAAGGTTTTGAACGGCGCTGTCAAAATCGGATTTTTCGGTGTGCAGGGAAGCGCGGAGGGCGCAGAGAACTTCGTCCTCCGAAAAGCCGGGAGAATAATCGCTTTCGGCGGCGATGGCGCAGATGCCCTGTGCGAGCCGCAGAAGCTGTTCGCTGTCCCTGCCGGGTTCGCGCTCGCCGGAGCGGTAGCGGCTGATGGCGGCATCCGATATGCCGGAGGCGGCGGAAAGCGTTTTGGCGGAGCAGCCGAGTGTTTCGATATATAAATTGAGACGGTCACAAAATTTCATGCGGGTTCCCTCCGTATGCTTGATTTAAGGCGATTATACCACGCTTCGACCGAAACCGCCATAAGAGAACGCATTGGGTTTTGACATTTTCCGGCGTGTCAATGACCAAACCGGGAAAACGCTTTTTTCGGTTACGGTCGTTTGGTATGATAGGGGATAGAAAAGGGGGCGGGAAAATGAAGCGATGCGGTTTTATTTTGCTGTGTGCGCTGGTCGTTTTGTGCGTGCTGCTTGCGGGCTGCGGCGGAAAGACGGCGGAAAGAAGCGAAGCCGGCGGGGTGTTTACGTTTTGCGGCGGCGAAGCAGAGAATTTCGCAAAGACATTTGACGTGAATGAGATGAACTGCATGGAATATCGCTACACGATGGACACGCCCGTTTCCTGCCGCATTACGGACAAGGCGGCGATGCAAACGGTTTTTGACGCACTTTGCGAGGTGAAAATCGGCGAAAGAACGGACATGCGTGCAACGGACAGCGAGCAGAGTTTGACGTTTGTGAAAACAGACGGCACGACGTGTGTGATACGGTTTGAGCAGCGGAACCTGCTGTATGAAGAAGACGCTTATCAACTGGAAAATGATGCGGCGCTTTGGAGGGCGCTGCGCGAAGCGAAATAGAAGCGAAATAGAAATGGGGGAACGACATGAAAGAGTCGAGAGTATTTGAGCTGAACCAAGTGACTGCAGAGCAGGTTTTGGAGGCTGTGACGACGTTTTTGCGCGGCGAAAAGGGCATGGAGGTGCAGAGCGTGGCGACGCCGAACGGGTACCTCATTCAGGCGGCGCAGGACGATACGCTGCGCACGCTTTCCGGCATGAAGCTGGCGACGACGGTGGAGCTCACGGTAAACGGCACGCAGCTCAATGTGACGCTCGGCGAGGGCCAGTGGACGGACAAGCTGGGCGCGGGCGCCGTGGGGATTTTTCTGCTGTGGCCGCTGGCGGTAACGGCGGGCATCGGTGCGTATAAGCAGAAAAAGCTGCCGAGCGAGATTTTTGAGGTGGTGTACCGCTGCACGATGGGCGAGCCAACGAGCTTCCGGACGGCGGGCGTACCCGTAAATGCGGCGCCGACAGCTCCGGCGGGGGCAGTCTGTCCACAGTGCGGGGCGCAGATCTTCGCAAACGCGAGGTTTTGCAGCGCTTGCGGCGCAAAGCTACAAACGGTGTGTCCGGGCTGCGGCGCGGCGGTAAAGCCGGGCAGTAAATTCTGCTCGGAATGCGGGCAGGCGCTCTCCTGATTTATATATCCCAAAACGGCGGCGTGGAGCTTAGGCTTTGCGCCGCCGTTTTTTATGCGCATGTTTTGCACCGTGTGGAGTGAAGCGGTTGAAATCTTCGGCGAATTCTTGTATGATAAGGGAAAAGAAAGGCGGGGATGAAGATGAATATCACGGTTTATCTCGGTGCGAACGCGGGCAATGACCCCAAGCTGCAAGAGGCGGTGGAGGCGCTCGGCAAATGGATCGGCAAAAACGGGCATGACCTCATTTACGGCGGCTCAAAATGCGGGCTAATGGGGTCGATCGCCGAAAGCGTGCTGCAAAACGGCGGCAAAGTGACCGGCGTGGAGCCGCAGTTTTTTGTGGACTCCGAGCTGCAGCACGACGGGCTGACGGAGCTTATTGTGACAAAGGACATGACGGACAGAAAGACGAAAATGATTGAGCTCGGCGACGCGTTTATCGCGTTCCCGGGCGGCACGGGCACGCTGGAGGAAATTGCGGAAGTGATGTCGAAGGTATCGCTGAAGCATTTAGACGCGCCGTGCATTCTTTATAATCTGAATGGATATTATGACGGGCTGAAGGCGCTTTTAGGCCATATGATCGAGATGGGGCTTTCGACCAAGGAGCGGCAAGAGGGCATTTATTTTGCCGACACATTAGATGAGATTGAACGCATTTTAACGGAAAAGTGAGGGATATACATGCCGAACATTGCATGGAACGCGAAGGAATATCAGCAGAATTTTTCGTTTGTGCCGTCTTACGGCGAAGCGGTGACAGAGCTTATCACGAAGCCGCAGTGAGCGAAAAAGCGACACCTGACGGTTTCCGGGCTTGTGCGGTGGGAGTTCGTCCGCTATAATAAAAGCAGAACGAGCGCAAAGGAGTGCTGCTTTATGGCAAAGACGAATAAGACACCGAAGGCAGAGGACAACGCCGAGCTGCGGACGATCTCGCTTTTGAAAATTCTGAACACATACAGCGACGAAAACCACGAGCTTTCTACAAAAAACATTATGGATAAGCTCCAAAAGGAATGCGGCGTTACGGTGCACCGCACGACCGTCGGCAAGAACATCAAGCAGCTTGCGGACTGCGGCTTTGATATTTACACGCACAAGACGACGCAGAACCGCTATTACCTTGCGAGCCGCTTATTTGAGATGCCGGAATTGAAGCTGCTTGCGGACGCGGTGGAATCTGCGGGATTCATCACCGAAAAGAAAAGCGAGGAGCTGATTGAAAAGCTTTGCCGGCTGACGAGCGTTTATGAGGCCGAGGCTTTGCAGGAGGGATTTTGCGCGAACAACGGGAAATCCTGCAACGAGAGCATTTACTATATTGCAGACACAATCAACGCGGCTATTGCGAAGCGGAAGAAAATTGCGTTTTACTATTTTCATTACGGTCCGGGCAAGAACCGTGTGCTGAAAAACGACGGGAAGCCATATGTTTTCAGCCCATATAAGCTTGTTTGGAATACAGATGAATATTACGTTGTGGGGTATTCCGACAAGCACGAAAAGCTTGTGAGCTTCCGCGTGGACCGCATTGACCGTTGCCCGGAGATTTTAGATGAGGACGCGGAGCCGCGGCCCGAAAAAGAGGAGTTGATGCGGCATATCCGCACGATGACAAGCATGTATGACAGCCGCCGTGAGCGCGTGACGCTTTTGTGTGACAACGCGATGATGAATGCGGTGGTGGACGCATTTGGCGAAGATGTGGAAACAAAGGCCTTTGGCGACGACGCGTTTACCGTGGAAACGGAGACGGCGGCAAGCCCTGTCTTTTACCGCTGGGTGTTCGGCTACGGTGGGAAAATCCGAATCACGGAGCCGGAAAACGTGAAAAGGGAGTATGCCGAAATGGTGAAAAGCGCTTTTGGAAATACGTGCGGCCGGTGCGGCGCGTAAAGTAAACAGCAGTCCGACCTTTGGTAGTTTGATGCACAAAGGTCGGGCCTTTTTTTGTGTTGAAGACGGAACGTGAATGTGCTATAATGAACCGTAAGATTTTGGGAAAGGGTCCGGCAATGTATAACTCCAAACGATTCGAAACGGTGAAGAATATGAGGGAAAACAAGAAAATATCGAATGCCGTGCAGGCGGCCATCGGCGTGCTGGCCGTGGTTTTGGCGGCACTGATTGTTTGGATGATGGTGCTGGTCTCGGGCATTCAGGGCACGGCGCGCGTGGTGAACTATGCGGGCCTTGTGCGCGGCGAAACGCAGCGCCTTGTCAAAATGGAGATTGCGGGTCAAGCGGAGGACGGGATGATGGAAAGCGTGGAATCGTTTATCAACGGTCTGCGCTTCGGCGATGACGAGCTTACCCTTGTGCGATTGGACGACAAGAGTTTTCAGACGAAAATGGAAGAGCTGGCTTCTTGCTTTGAAAGCCTGAAGCAGGAGATTTATCTTGTGCGCGAAAAGGGTTTTGAGAAAACCGACATCATCGACAAAAGCGAAAAGTTTTTCGACATTTGCGATGAGGCGACGGGCCTTGCGGAAACCTATTCGCAAAAGCGCGCGTCCTCTTTGGCAGTTTTGGAGCGGTACATCACGGCGGACATCGTAGTTTTGATGATGCTGATCGGTTATGAGTTTATCAAGGCGCTGCACTACGCCGCTATGAACCACGCTTTGCAGAAAAAGGTGTACATGGACGAAGCGACGGGGCTGCCGAACAAAAATAAATGTGAGGAGCTATTGAGCGCGCCGGATATGATCACGATGCCCGTGGGTGTTTGCAGCTTTGACCTCAACAATTTGAGACGCATCAACAACAGCATGGGCCACGAAAAGGGCGACGCGTACATCCGCATTTTTGCGGAGCTGGTGCGCGAGGCGGTGCCGGCGCATTACTTTGTGGGTCGCGCGGGCGGCGACGAATTCATCGCCATTATGGACGGCGCGGACAAGGAAGAAATGCAGCGGTGCTTACAGCTCATCCGCGACCGTGTGGACACGTACAATGCGGCAAACCCCGATTTTCCGGTGAGCTACGCGGTTGGCATTTCGGTCTCCGACGAGAACGAAAACTGCACAATGCGCGATTTGTATATCCTCGCAGACAAAAACATGTATATCAACAAAAACCACGTGAAGCGCGAGGAAGCATTGGCCGAAAAGAAGCTGGATCGCAGGCTGCTGAAAAGCATGAAAAAATACGGCAGCAACTTTTCCGATTGCCTGTACTGCGACGCAAGGCAGGACGCTTACCGGGTGATTCGTGCAAGCGAGGCGTTTTTCCTTGCGGCGGACGGCAGTTATTCCGGCGCTGTGGAGCAGATTGCAGAAGAACGCGTGGCACAGGAAGACCGCAAGGCGGTGCGCAGCAGATTACAGCTGACGGCGCTGTGCGAGGCGCTTTCCGAAAAGAACCGCGTGGTGGAATTGCAGCACAAGATTTTCGGCGAGAACAGTGCCGACTACGGGCGACTGACGGCGATTTTTGTGGATGCAGACCCGGACGGCACGCTGCACCATTTCTTGCTGGCGTTTGAGACGATCGACAGTGTGCAGCCGGAGACGGACGCCAAGCAGCAACTGACGCAGTATTACGAGCAGCTGAAGCAGTCTATTTTGGAAAACGACAGTTACGTGGATGCGATGCTGGAGACTGCGGATGCGGTATACTCCGTGAATCTGACGGATGATCTGGTGGAGCGTGATTTCCGTCGTGAACGCGGCGCAGACATCTTTATTGAGGACTTGAAAGCACCGTGTCCGTACGGCGAATACTGTCACCGTCATTCTATGCTGATTTTGCCAGAAACGATGGGCAGCTACCGGTTGATCGACACGGCCGAAAAGCTTTTGGAACGCTATGCGAGCGGAGAAAAACAGGTGACGGTGGAATACTGTGAGCGTGTATCCGGCGGCGAGACACGCTGGATACAGAAAACGGCGCTGATGATGTCTTCACGCGTATACGATGCGAAGAGCAGCGAGGAAAAGCCGATGATCCACAGCCTTGTGCTGCTGAAAAACACCACGGAGTTCCATGCACAGGAGCAGAAGGAGCACGAGCGCTTGCGGGCTGAGGTGGACGAAGCAACGCTGGCGAATAAAGCGAAGACGGAGTTCCTTTCCCGCATGAGCCACGATATCCGCACGCCGATCAACGGTGTGATGGGTATGCTGGAGATTATCAAGAAAAATCGTGAAGATCATGAGCGCGTGGACGACTGCCTTGAAAAGATCCATGTTTCCTCCGAGCACCTGCTGTCGCTTATCAACGATGTTTTGGATATGAGCAAGCTGGAATCCGGCCATATGGAGCCGGAGCATGTGCCGTTTGACCTTGACGATTTGATGAAGAATGTCCGCGCACTGAACGAAGCGCAGGTGGCAAAAACGAGTATTGTGTATACCTACGGCAAGATTTCGTTTGCGCACGCAAAGCTTATCGGCAGCCCGCTGCATCTGCGGCAGATCTTATTGAATCTGTTCAGCAACGCGGCAAAATACAATAAAGAAAACGGCACGATTGAAACGCATGCGGAGGAGATTGCCTGTGATGAAAACACGGCGACATTCCGCTTTACAATACGTGATACAGGCATCGGTATGAGCGAAAATTTTGTGAACAACGAGCTTTTTGAGCCGTTTACACAGGAAAAGCAGGGCGCCCGCACGCAGTATCAGGGCACGGGCCTCGGCATGTCTATCGTGAAGGAGCTCATCGAGAAGATGAACGGCACCATCACGGTGGAAAGCGTGCTCGGCGAAGGCTCTGCGTTTACGGTGACGCTGCCGTTTGAAATCGACAAGCATCCCTCTGCGCAGGCGGCGGCGAATGGCGCGGCGGACGAAACGGCTCTGCACGGGCTGAAAGTGCTGCTGGCCGAAGACAACGAACTCAACATGGAGATTGCGGAATTCTTCCTGGAAGACATGGGTGCCGAAACGATGCAGGCGTGGAACGGCAAAGAGGCCGTGGAGGCCTTCCGAAACTCCGCGCCGGGCGAGATCGGCGTGATCTTAATGGACATCATGATGCCGGTGATGGACGGCCTTGAGGCGGTGCAGCGCATTCGTGCGCTGGATCGGCCGGATGCGAAAACGGTGCCGATCATCGCGATGACAGCGAACGCGTTCTCGGAAGATGTGGAGCGCAGCCGCAAAGCCGGTATGACGGAGCATCTCTCGAAGCCGCTGAATGCCGAAACGCTGAAAAAAGCGATCTTACGGAACATATAACCCGTGCGGTAAAGACAAATATTCGTTAAGGGCGGCGAAGAGCTGCCCTTTTTTCGTGTACCGACACTTGATTTTTCTTTTTGTTGTGGTATACTCATTTGGGAGTATTAGAATCAATTCTAAAACAGGGAAAAGAGGGGTATAAATGGCAAACCGCAACGAAAAGGAGGCCTCGCGCAAGCGAATTCTTTCTACCTGTGTGCGTCTGTTTTTGGAGCAGGGGTTTAAGCATACGCCGCCGAAGCAGATTTTGACGGAAGCGGATGTTTCCGCGGGCACGTTTTATAATTTGTACCGCACGAAAGCCGGTGTGCTCACCGAGCTGACCGAGTTCATGTTTCAAAATCAGTTTACTATCGCGGGGCAGATTGTGCAGGGGGAGACAGACCCCGTAAAGCTCTACGCGGTGGAGACGGCAATTCAGCTGACGCTGGCAGAGCTGAACGAGAACCTGCGCCAAATTTACGTGGAGGCGTACACGCTGCCGGAAAATTTGGAAATCATCCACAGGATGACGGCCGAGATGCTGCACCGTATTTTCGGCGCGTATATGCCCGGGTACAGTGTGAGCGATTTTTATGAGTCGGACATCGGTTCGGCGGCGATTATGCGCGGATATATGGCGCGTCCGTGCGACGTGTATTTTACGCTGGAACGCAAGTTAGAGCGCTTTTTGCAGCTGACACTGCGCATTTATTGCGTGCCGGAGGAAAAGCAGCGGGAGGTTATGGCACTGATTGCGAGCCTCGACATCCGTGCCATTGCAAACGAAGTGATGCAAAAGCTGTTTGCCGCGCTTGAGATGCACTATGAATTCACGCTCGGCGAAGAGGCAAAGCAAATTTGATTAAAAAAAGCCGCACAGACGGATATGTACCCGGTTTTCTGGGCACAGGTTCAAAATTGAAAAATGGGTTTCCATCATGGATGCTTCCCTGAATTCAGAGGAAAGCGCAAATATTTGTTGAGTGTGCTGTCGAAATTCATTGAAAACAGCAAAATTCTGTGCTAAACTTAGAGCATAAACACCGGGCGGAATATAACGTGCGGAAACCATTGAAAAGGAGCAATTATTTATGGGTCTTATTAAGACAGCTGTCGGCGCCGCGGGCGGTGTTATGGCGGATCAGTGGAAAGAATTTTTCTATTGCGAATCGATGCCGAAAGAGGTGCTTGTCACAAAGGGTGTAAAGCGCACGAGCGGGCGTTCCTCCAATACGCGCGGCAGTGACAACATCATCACGAGCGGCTCCGGCATTGCGGTGGCGGACGGCCAGTGCATGATGATCGTGGAGCAGGGCAGAGTGGTGGAGCTTTGCGCGGAGCCGGGCGAATTCACCTATGACGCTTCGAGCGAGCCTTCTGTTTTCTCCGGCTCTCTCAGTGCGGGCATTAAAAACACCTTTGCGCAGATCGGCAAGCGTTTTACGTATGGCGGCGACGCCGGCAAAGATCAGCGCGTATATTATTTTAATACGAAGGAACTCATCGACAATAAATTCGGCACGCCGAACCCCATTCCGTTCCGCGTGGTCGATAACAAGATCGGGCTGGACGTGGACGTTTCCGTCCGCTGCTCCGGCGTATATTCGTACCGCATTGCGGACCCGCTTTTGTTCTACACGAATGTGTGCGGCAATGTGGAACAGGAGTATACCCGCGACGAATTGGACAGCCAGCTGAAACACGAGTTCATCAGCGCTTTGCAGCCGGCGTTTGGCAAGCTTTCCGACCTCGGTTTGCGTCCGAACCAGATTGTGGCACACAACACGGAGTTGGAAGACGCCATGAATACGGCGCTTTCCGCGAAATGGGGCGAGCTGCGCGGCTTGACGGTCGTCAGTATTGCGCTTGGCTCCGTGACACTGCCGGACGAGGACGCCGAGATGATCAAGCAGGCACAGCGCACGGCGATGATGCGTGACCCGACTATGGCGGCGGCCACGCTCGTCGGCGCACAGTCAGACGCGATGAAAACGGCCGCGGGCAACTCTGCCGGTGCTATGAACGGCTTTATGGGCGTAAATATGGCTATGAATGCGGGCGGCATGAACGCACAGGCGCTGTACGGCATGGGTCAGCAGCAGGCGGCGCAGGCTGCGGACAGCTGGAAGTGTGCGTGCGGCACGGTGGTCAACGGCAATTTCTGCCCGAACTGCGGGGCAAAGAAGCCGGCTAACGACGGCTGGACCTGCTCCTGCGGTAAAGTGAACAAGGGTAATTTCTGTGCAAACTGCGGCGCGAAAAAGCCGGAGGGCTTACCGAAGTACCGCTGTGACAAGTGCGGCTGGGAGCCGGAAGACCCCGCGCACCCGCCGAAGTTCTGCCCGCAGTGCGGCGACCCGTTTGATGAAAATGACCGTGCCTAAAGGTTGCGACCTGCGTTGAACTGTGAGGAGATGAGAGCAAATGGCGGCAATTAAAGAATACAAATGTCCTTGCTGCGGCGGCGCTGTGGAATTTGACAGTAAAATTCAGAAGATAAAGTGCCCGTACTGCGACACGGAGTTTGACACCGAAGCGTTTACCGCGCACGAGGAAGAAGCACAAAACGCAAAGCCCGACGAAATGGACTGGGAGACCACGGCCGGCGGCGCGTGGGAGCAGGGCGAAGAAAGCACGCTGCGCAGTTACGTGTGCAACTCCTGCGGCGGAGAGATCGTCTGTGATGAAAACACGGCGGCGACCTCCTGCCCGTACTGCGGCAACCCGGTCGTGATGATGGGGCAGGTGAGCGGCGCTTTGAAGCCCGATTACGTGATTCCGTTCAAGATCGACAAAAAGGCGGCAAAAGAAGCCTTGCAGCGGCATTATAAGGGAAAAAAGCTGCTGCCGAAGATTTTCAAAAGAGAGAACCATATCGATGAGATCAAGGGCGTTTACGTGCCGTTTTGGTTGTTTGATGCCGATGCCGATGCGGATATTCGCTATAAAGCGACGCGTGTGCGCACCTGGAGCGACAGCGATTACGATTACACGGAAACAAGCTACTACTCGATAGGCCGCAGCGGTGATATTGGCTTTGACCGCGTGCCGGTGGACGGTTCCTCCAAGATGCCGGACGATTTGATGGAATCCATTGAGCCGTTCAAGTTTGAGGACGCGGTGGATTTTAAAACGGCGTATCTCGCGGGCTACCTTGCGGACAAGTACGATGTGACGGCCGAGCAGAGCATCGACCGCGCCAACGAGCGCATCAAGCGCTCCACGGAAGACGCATTCGCTTCCACGGTGAAGGGGTATCACTCCGTCACGACGGAGAATTCCTCCATTCGTCTGCACAACGGCAAGGCAAAGTACGCGCTTTACCCCGTGTGGCTTTTGAACACGACGTGGAAGGGCAAAAAGTACCTCTTTGCGATGAACGGGCAGACCGGCAAATTCGTCGGCGACCTGCCGGTGGATAACGGGCTGTACTTTAAGTGGCTTGGCGGGCTTACGGCAGGCTTCGGCGTGATTGCGCTGATTGCCTATTTCCTGTTCTGGCTGTTCTAAGGGGGTGCGGAGAATGAATAAAAAGCTTTTATCGGTATTTTTCGCCGAGATCGGAAGAGC
>ERZ506979.897-NODE-897-length-15319-cov-5.096829_pt1 | contig 15319 bp, 8 predicted proteins | sample MGYA00512887_ERZ506979 | MGnify/ENA metagenome assembly ERZ506979 | reverse complement strand
GAGTTCAGACGTGTGCTCTTCCGATCTCACCTCGCTCACCAAATATTGATTTGGTATAGCCGGAAGGTCAGGATAAAAGCCCTCATGATTTCCTCTGATGCCAATGAGAATGATCCTTTTCCGGTTCTGGAGAACTCCATAATCTGATGCATTAAGAGGTCGGAATTCAGTGGAGTACCCACATTCACGGAACAGTGCCCTCATATTATCAAAGTGAAGCGTCTCGTCTTCGTCTTTGGCAGACAGCAGACCAAGAACATTTTCAAACACAAAATATGCAGGCTGATATCTTCTCAGAAATTCAGCATAGTGTTTGTAGAGATAGTTGCGCTGATCGCCTACCATTCGTGTTTCAGATCGGGATCGGCCTGCAAGAGAATAGGCCTGACACGGAGGTCCCCCAATAATCAAATCCAGCGGTTCATCGCCAATCAATGCGTCAACTTCTTCGAAAATAGCCGGCAGTGTTTCCGTAGAAATCTCATAATTCAATACCGAATCCAAAACTCCCTGCGGAATATGCTCATAAAACTGATTGCGGCTAATTTCCCGATTGAGATATTGATTATATACATCCAACTGATCATGTTCTCGCAACCAATAGTATGCCATACGTGTCTTCAACGTATAACACGCAGCTACATCCATTTCCACATGTCCTACGGCCTCATATCCTGCCCTTAGAAAACCTTCGGATAAACCTCCAGCTCCTGCAAACAGGTCCAGAAATCTGGGCATATACATCACCCCGTCCTAACTTACAATTGTTTTGATGCCTGACCACTTTATGTACCAACTTGTGTAAAACCCGACAGAATCATATTTTGGCGTTCCTGTTCGGCATTGCAATCATAAAGAACATACAGCATCGCGCATGCGCGGGAAGCTGCCACATAATTCAGCAACCGGGTCTCCTCATCAGAAAAATGGTCTACATCAATCATAATTACAATTTTCGATTCCAAACCTTTGAATCCGGAAATTGTTGAGAATCTTACATCGTTCTTCTTTGCTTTCCACAATGCCCCTGTAGTCTTCAATGTTCCAAGGTCTTTATCCAATCCTGTGACACCCAGTCCATTCAGGGGATTTGCCAGCGTGTAGCGGGAAAGAATTATAAAATCGCTGCCAATCGCACCGCTGTCCTTAATTTTCCGGACAATCGCATTGATTTTTTGCCGCTCATCATCTTTACCGTTATAACTGTCGTACTCGACCTGTGGGCCTGACACTGTGGGTTTTCCCTGATTGGGAATGTTGGTCATCAGAATATTGGCATTGGCAATCTGCTTGGTGTTTCTGCAATTCGCATGTAATTTCCAACTCATTGCATACGCTTCCTTGCGAAGTTTCTTTATCATCGCATCAAGCTGGGCATAAGAGTTGAAGATGTTCTGGTTCGGATCATAATAGATTGCCCATGTTCCGTCGCCCAATCCATCCTGTACAATTCTGTCAATGCACTCCAGGTAGGTGTCAGTGAGCAAGTCCTGTCCTTCATCGATGATTACCAAATCATATACAGGAACATCTTCTGCCGCCATAAAAGTTGCGGGCAGTTCTTTCTCATAAAAATGCTGACTCAGATCCGGAGACCATTCAACACCACAGGTACGCATCATGAATGCATGAAGTGTAACCGCTTCAATATAGACATTGTCTTTTTCGAACTGGTACTGCACATACTGCGCAATATTGTGGTTGAAGCAAAGGTAGAGTACGCTTTTTCCTTCCCAATACGCTCTGCGTGCCTGCTCCATGGCAATCAGAGTTTTGCCTGCACCAGCAACACCGGAAACCATTGTCCGTGGATTTTCAAAGAGGGATTCCAACACCTCGTATTGCTCCGCTGTTAACGCACATAATTCTTTTACTGTACGTTCTACAGTATCTTTCATAGAAGGAACAAAATGGAAATCACCACGGAGAAGATTAGCCAGCTTATCGATCTCAGCATCAGTCAGTCGCCCGCCCTCAAAGCCATGTTTGTCAATGCATGTCTGCCTCCAGTATCCAAATGCCTGATTGACAAGACTGTCCAAATTCCAGGATTGCTTGGCATCGACCAGTATCTCCGGAACAACATCGATACCGACACCTGTTGCTTCAAAACGGCAATCCGGCATAGCAACAGCACATGCATACTGGCAACGCACCAGAGGATCATAATTTCCAAGTCTGCGAACCATATACTGCCTTAAAGACTGCATATTACCCTGCACTTGCTGGAATGGTCCTTCATTCTTACGGGAGATTTTGCCATAGCGGTTTGTAAATTCCCATACGCCATTTCTGCGGGATACCTGCCCACCCTTAACCTCAAGGCACAGTACACCCTCATTGCACAGAATTACGAAATCAATCTCACCGAAAATATTGTTGGTATGTTCCGCAATCCCTAATGAGTGCAGAACAACATATTTTTTATTCGTTCTGTGATCCCGGAATTCGATAAACAGTCGCTTTTCAGCAGGACTCTTGATTTCCGGTGCCAGAACATCTGGAATTAATTGAACCATATCTATCTCCCGTTATTCCAGCAGGGTCCCAAAGAACCCCCGTTCTCTGTCTTTTATCGTACCAACCACAGCGGCACGATCCAACAAGCAGTTCCGCATTTCACAGCTGGTTTCAGGCAAAAGCGAACAAGCGTGGCACGCTGCGTAATTTAGAGAATCATATCCCTGTGCATGAGATTCAATGCAAATGGGATCGGACGAACACCAAGACGCTTCCTGGAGCATATTTCTGAAAATCATCTCAAAAGACTCCGGGAGTCCTTTTCTCACCAATCCGCCTAGGCTGCCATCAGAGTCAGAAGAAGAAGTATACAACAGAATACCTGCCATTTTTACATCAGATTCCGGATAGGTGCTGTAAATCCGCTCCTTAATGGAAGCACCGGAATAGCCGCATTCCAGCGACAACTGACGAATCAGCAGATGAGAAAGCGTGTGCAGCAGTACATAGCGGGCAGAGAAATTCTCGCAGCCTACATTACTGTGTTCCAGCCGGTTCCTCATGGGCTGGTATTCATCCTCAAAAGCCTGTTCCCACTCTTCCAATGCATCTTCCCTTATCTTGATGAACAAACCTTCTCCAAGCATTTCAATAGCGGGAAGCCAATTCAACTCCACATCACTAAGTGGGACACAATCTCCGGACAAGTGGTATCCTTTGAATCTGTCGTCATCAGCATTGGGTTGCTCTGGAGTAATCCGGCGGAATCCGCGCAATGCGAGTACCTCACGCAGACGCTTTGCCAATACGATATCCTCGATATAGTCCTCAAGGAATTCAAGAACCTTTGCCCGTGCAATTCTGAACTGCACATCTTCCGGATCATCGTAATCACCCATGCAGAAAACACGATACTCATCTTCAAGCAGGTTCTGCTTGGTGTACTCTCCTCCATCGCCGCCATTATAGCGCTTCCTAATCTCAGATATCAACTCGTCAATTGTACAAGTTTGCATTGCCAATAGCGGTTGAAATACAGCCTGAATAACCATTTTTAAAGTAAAGTCATCAGGATTACTGGCAAGGATCGGCTCAATCCGCTCCCAGTTCACAGCAATTTCCTGCTGAACCTTACTGCTCCAGGGAGGAATGGTCAATGCACTTGCGGTCATAGAAAAGTATACATTAGAGGCTCCACGCTGAAGTGCCCGTAACTGTGCTGTGCAGGAAACGGGATCATTGTACTCTTTTTTGCTGCCCAGCCAGGGACGTTTTCCATAACAGGAGTAACCCCGAAGCGCCTCTTTCGCCATACTGCCGGCCATTGTACGGGTCTTCCCGCAAGCAGTACACTTAATAACAATGCTGTCCAGTCCGCCGGTTTCATCGGAGAAACTGATGCGAAGAGCACCGGTGCGTTTGTCCGACGGACATTCACTAAAGTTCCCGTAATGGACCCACCACTCATATGGAAAGTCCTCCAGGTGACCATTGGTACATGCCGCAATAAAACGTGAGGGAACAATACTTCTCTTAGGATGCCCGTTAGAACAGCTGCGGTCCGTCACATCACCAAAGCCCCAGTACGGCATCAACCTCCCACAATTGGGATCAGGGCAGAAATGATAGTAGGGAAAGCGGAATGCCGGGACATCCGGAGTCATCTCGTCGTCCTGAGAGTTGGAAACATAAGGCTCCTTAAAATGCGATACCTTCAACAGTTTTTCCAAATTCGGTTCATGCAGAATCGGACTGTTATCCTTCCAATAGTTGGAGCCAGCCATAATAACAGAGTAGTCCGGCATATCTACAATAGAACCGTTACCGAATGTGGTAATTAACTGCGTCTTGCGTAGTCTGCCCACCACTTTCTTGGGCTTGGCTTGATCTCTGTTTGAACCAAAGTGTAGTCTTGCCATAATTACAGTCCTCCCAGCAGATAAATACCAGACTGGCCATCTACATTACGCATGCTGTTCATCGTACGGAAACGATCATTTTCGGTATCACCTTTCAGCAACTTCTTCTCGTTCTTTCTGCTTTTATATACGAGGGAACCGGTTGCTGCAATATCCCACGCATCCTGGATATCTTTGAGTTCATCCATAACTGCCGATAATTCATCAGGATCAACTCTTCTTACATAGTCGATAATGATTTTCTCGACCTTTTGAATTTCTGGATTGTCAGAGCGATAATTGATTGCCTGACTGTTTCCTCTGAGGTTCTCGATTAGGTAACGGCACAAAGAAACATATAATGCATGCAGGCCACGGTCTCTTGCCCGATCAGAGAAGGGAGTAAGGCTTGTCGCTTCCACATAGCGGTACAACGCAGAATGATACTTCAGGAACTGCTCATAATGTGAACGGTCACGGGAGCGGGATGCGTTGTACACAGCAATAACCAATCCGGGATTATCACGGCCCACGCGGCTGGTTGCCTGAATATATTCCGCATTAGTCTTAGGCTGACCGGCAACTACCATTGCACCCAAACGACCGACATCAACACCAACAGAAATCATATTGGATGCCAGAAGATAGTCAAACACATCCGCATGGTTGTCCCTAGTATAGCTGCGTTTCAACTTAACCTGGATGATTTCTGTAATTTCAGAATTACTCATGCGGCTCGTCAGTTCTTCCGTATATGTATACCCTTTTGAGGTATCAACACCGGGATAAACCGAAACAAATTTAGTTTTTGCGAGGTAATCCAAACGGCTCTGAACGTCGTCAAGGATTTGCGTGCTTGCACCGCCCAATTCACGCAAGCTGTTGAAATAGCCGGTGATAGTCCAGAAATTGTCCACAACTGCGTCAGGATATCCCAATACAGCCAGGTAGCGCGTAGCAAACAGCATAGCCGCATTTACTCTGATCAATGTTGTGGTTGCAGTCGTTCCTATACCCATCACTCCAAAATACTGACGGGCAGGTCTTTCTTCTGGTGTAGACTGTATAGCAAAGAACGAATCCTTCGCAGAAAGTCCCTGCGGCGGGAACTGCGTGTGACCACGTCCATACAATGCCATGATTTGATTTGCTGCATTCCGGATGGTTGCGGTGGATGCAATTACTTTTGCGCAAACACCATCACGCTCACAGAGCTTTGATATAGCAGCCTCATAGATACCGGTCATAGTACCAAGGGGACCGGAGATCAAATGCAACTCATCCTGGATGATAAGTTCCGGAGGCTTTTTGTTGTTCGCAATACCGAACAACGCCGCAGGCTTGTCATTAAGCGGAATTTGGGCAAACTTATCAACAGTTGCCACAACAAAAGTAGGCAAATGCTGGTAAATAGCATCGTCAATAATATGAATAGGGAGACCGCCCGGTGCGGAATGGAAATGACAATGCTGATTCGGACATTTGATTGTCATTCGGTTCTGAACAAGATCAACATCATAATGCTGTGCATAGAGTTTTTCTCCGCACCAGGGACATACCTTGATTTGAACAGGATTTGACTTCTCATCAACACCACCCTGTTTTTGCTTGTTGATGCTGGTTCTTGCATCTTTCAAATGATTGGGGGTGAGGTTGCCACCGACCCACAAGCCAATGGAAATCTCATTTCCACCCAAATTATACTTTTTTCGCAGCAGTTCACATGCAAAGATCAGAATGCTGGCGCGTTCAAACTGCTGGAGCGTCAAAAGCCGAAGTGTATATCGCATAATTACGGTCACACCATCTGCGTTTGCATCACGAAGTCTGCGCAAAAAGATTACAAAAGCAGTAATACCTAAATACGCCTCTGTTTTACCGCCACCGGTGGGGAACCACAGCAGATCGACCATCTGTCGATCCGAAACATCCTGTCCGGGATGTCCCTTTGGTTCGATAAAAGAGGTCAGCTCATGCAGTACAAATGCCAGCTGGAAAGGATACCAGCTTACTTTGGCAGGGTCAAAAGATTTGCCGTTTTTCAGCAATGTTTGCCTCCGTTGGAGCAGCATTGCCTCATTGGCAAGCTGGAAGGCCCGGAAAGCTTTTCCATCTCCGGCCGCGCTGTCTTTCAGCAACTTGATAGCATAGCTGATTCTGCTGCATGCATCCTGACATTTTTGGATATTACTTTTTGCAATATCCTGCAAACTGTCTTTTATTGCAGGCAGGAGATCATTTTGGTCCTTAATCCATTTCTGATACTTAGCAGCAAAGGCACTCAACTCACGAACGACCTCATCAACAGATGCGGTAGCCAGAAATTGCATAGACAATACATTTCCGCTGACCACCTCGGCAGCTTTCATCTGACGGAGATTGAACGTTGGAACAAAAGCAGACTCCACCCATTCGGGCTCGATATTATCCATATCCCACATAACAGAGCAGCCATGCCCCTGCGCATAGCAATGCACATCAGAATACAGCATATCCAGTTCCAGAAGTTCCGGATCGGTAGTAAGGTATGTCTGCCGGTTTACGCTGGTAAAAATGGATGCTCCGTCGCAACTGGCTACTCTGATAACCGGCTGAAATGCGCAGCATTTGGATGTCGCATTCATGTCGTTTTCAGACTGGTTTTCATTGACCAGCGCAACTGTAATCACACGCTCACCGGTATCCATAATGGAATGGGTATATACCTGCAGCTGAAGTCCGCTGGGTAAATCTGCGTACTCCACCCGCTCCCCGGTGAATGTAACCTTTTCAAAGTAGGAGTATTCGTTTCGTCTCCACACTTCTTTGGGTTTCTTTTCCAGGTGATCCCACTTGGAAATATCAATTCCACAATCCTTCACGTCCTCAAAGGAAATCGGCTCATAAAAGGCATAGCTGCCAGAAACACAAATTGCACCGACACCTGCCTTCAGTGTAACCGTAATGCCCATAGAAGAAGGATTATTCTGGTTGCTCAGGGAAATGGACGCATCATAAGTTTCAATCTCATTTTCCAACAAGGGGTTCCGCGCCAGATCCAATGCCTCCACAGTATCCTTTTGCGGATACAGTTTTCCCATGATGTAATACTGGACCGGAAGTTCGGCAAGGCATTCATCTTTTGTGACAGGCCCAATAAAGTCCTGCTCCAGAATGCGGGACACAACCTTTCTGGCATCATAAAATTTTGAATAGTCAGCCATAACCAAACCTCCGGTTCTGTATAATTAGTAAGTATCTTTATCCACGGCAGCAAATCCCGTGATAGTAATGCCGGACCAAACGCTGACATCACCATAGGTTCTTGCGCCTGCGGGAACAGGAGCTATTCCGGATACACAAGTTGTGATATTGTGAACAAACACATCACAGAATGCATGGGGATATACCTCGTAATACACCGAGCAATTCATATTTTTTATATGCTGAATTGCTTTTTCCAATTCATGTGCAAAAGACTTGCTGGTATAACCCAGCACAATTTTTTCGTTATCCTCCAGCACAATGCGATATACAACATAAGACTTTGTGCCTTCCGGACATTTGATAAGCTTCAATCGCATTCCGGAATGAACACTTTTCCGGATATACTGCTGAAGCTTATTGTCAGCAGCGAGAGAGCGCAGATCCAGATCAGCATCACTGCCAACCTCGAAATGAGAAATATACCGTTTAAAGCCACCGGCCTTTGCGCAACGTTTGCTTTGATCGTCGTTCCTCGTAATGTAGATCTGTTTATCCTTTTTGGAAATCTCAGCTCTTTCTACCTTTTTCTTGGGCCGTGTCAGCGCAACATAACAAACCTTGTGTTCCAAAAGGTCTTCTGTATCGGGATCTGCCATTGCTTCAATCACATCATCAATGACAATCACAGAGTCAAACTCCTTGCCTTTTGCACGATGAATATTGCTGACCGTAATAGAGTGCTTGGACCCTGTTCCGGATTCGTACAGCATTGGCTCCCTGGCATTTCTCAAGAGACCTTTCAACAGATCTGCAACCTCGTATCTGCTCCGTGCTTCGCCATGCTGTGTTAAAGCAAGGGCCATCCAGCGCATCTGTGCCATTTCGTATCCAGCTTCCGGAAACAAGGCAAGATGTTTTGCCACAAAGGAAGTTTCATCAACAGATTCGTTTTCGTAGTCGCAGAATATACGGGCAATCCAGTCACCCAAGGTTGGAGACCCCAAGCCACGGTGCAGGGCATGTGGAACATCTGCATTTTGGAGCCATGCAGAGATCTGCAATGCCTGTCCGTTCGTGCGGGTAAGAATACCCAATGTCTCACCCTGACCAACATATCGCAGTGCATCGCTTCTTGAAAACTTGGTCAGTTTTACAGGCATCCGGGGGATGTGAGTCAACAGATCGCTCGCTGCCGAAACCCGATCTTGGGTGGAACCAGTAAGTATTGCCTTTCGGTATGGAACTGTCAGCTGCCCAAAGGTATCACCCTGACGGTGATTCTCTGTGAGTGCGTAATAATTGGCGCTGGGGAAACTCTTGAAAATGTCCTGATAGAATTGCTCAGAGGACATAACTGCGGGATCGCCTTCTGCCATATAGTCATACAAAGCCTGACAAGAATCGCCCAAAATCGTGAAGCCACAAGTGTCCGGGAGTCCTTTCAGCATTGCCAAGACCAACTCTGCCCGGCTGCCAACAAGGTCCTGAACCTCATCAACGATGATATGCTCATAATCAGCCAGCATATCTTTTTTCTTTTTGAAAATGGATGTTGCAACTTTTATACGCTGATCATAGTCATACGCTTCCAGCAAGAAGTGTCTGGGAAGCAGTTCCTTGTGATTATCCTGTACCCATGCGAGCATATATGTACAGAAGGAGTCAAAAGTACGGACATCTACATCCTGCCACTCATAACCGATGCGTCCAGTCTCCGCAGCATCAGAGAGTCTGCTTCGTACAACCTCCACGGCAGAGCGAGAGAAACACAGAACAAGGATATTCTCTGCATTAGCCTGCTCCTCGTTGATCATATGGATGATTTTTTCAATCAAGGTCCATGTTTTGCCCGTGCCGGGGCCAGCATTTACGATGCTGCGCTCTGCAGGTTCCGCTTCAATGATTTCGTCCTGTGTAGTTTCTCTAAAGGAACTGAAATCAATTTTCTTGACCTCCACAGGCTGAGGCACCGGCTGAACAGGTTTCCGGACAACGAACGGATCATCCGGATCAGGCTTTTTCTCCGCAGGAGTTGGAGTACCCGTTTCTCCAGCCTGCTTCTGTTCCGGGTTGTCTCCTGCAAACAGTTTTGCTGCTGCTCCGGCATCTCCATCTTCTGATGCACGCTTCTTTCGTGCCGCTTCTTCAAATTCAAAAATTGCCGGTTGAGCCCTTTTGTTTTCCTCATGTATTGCCAACTCGGCAGGATCAAAATCGGGACGGCAACTATGAAAGTGGCCGCATTTCGTATTAAGACACCTGCAGACAACCTGCTCATGACCTTGGGGGTCTCTAATCGTTCCCCAGGGATAGTCATTTTTTGCGGCGTATGCGCAGTGAACCGATGCATAGTCGTATTCCTTCTTCTGAAGGCTCGTCAATGCACATTGTTTTTTGAGAAGCTCCAGCGAAAATGGGTCATGTATTTTGGATCGGAATGTAGAGTCCTCATAAAAACTCTTTTCCACAGGATACAAATTGCTCCGGAACGCTACAGTACTGATATTACTCTCCATGCTGCACCTGCTTTCCAGGCAGCTTATAATAGCACTTCAACTGTGTGTATTCCCACAGCCGCCGGAACTCTGCGGGCTGCATATTACTTCCGGCAACAACGATGAACACCATATTCTGATCAACAGAAGCATTGAGTACAATCTGCTCCTGAAGGAAACGGTATGCGGGGACCGACAGTGTCTTATATCTTTCCGGAGAGGCCTCGATATCAGGACTTCCACCAAAAACAAAACGGGCTTCCTTGCTGGAATCCACGATTCCGAAATGACATGTATGCTCCCATCCGCGAATTGGAGTATCAGGCTTCAGAATTTCGTAGTATGCATTGTCGCTCAGCACGATACCGATAGACTGGTTGGCATAATAACCACCAGGAGTCATTGCCAGCATAGCAGCACCCTGACCGACATTCCACATGGTTTCTTCCGGGAAAAACAACTTGTCTCCATACTTGTCATCCATCTTTTCCAGCAGGGGACGCAGATTGCTGCTGCCGCCCACCATAACAATTCGGTCTATGTTGGCAAGTCCAACTCCCGACTGACGGATCGCTTCCTCCAGACAGTCCATTGCCATTGTGACTTCAGGATCTACAATATCCGCAAACCAGTCATATTCCAATGTTTCACGGCAGGCACCATATACGCCATAATTATTGATAGAAATTGTGGCGGTGTCATCATCGCCCAGCATACGCTTTGCACGCTCGGCACGAACCCGCATCATATCCTGGGCACTGGACGGCATATCCGCAAATGCCATCTCGACGCCTTTTTTACGGGCAATTTTCGCATGGATTCGCTTGGCAATTTTATCATCGATATAGTCACCGGCAATATCTCTGCCGACTGTTGCCAATTCAGATACCTTTCCGTTAATATGCTGAAGAATGGATACGTCCAACGTGCCACCGCCCCAGTCAAAAATTGCAACAACAGAAGAACTTTTCAGTTCATCATAGTTTGCAAAAAAAGCAGCAGTGGGCTCGCTGATAAAAGAACGGATATGAATACCGGCCCTCTTTGCTGCTTCGCGCAGTTTTGCACGCTTGGATGCGCTGAATCCAACGGGAATCGCCACAGTTGCCTCTTCCATATCAATTCCGGTACGATTATGCACATTGGCTTTCAGATACTTGAAAACCTCACTGGCCACATCGACAGCAGTCCATTCGCGGCCTGCAATGGTTTTTATCTGCTCAGAATCCAGAATGGCCTTAACTGATGAGATATACTCGCAGGATTCACTCAGTTCCATCTTCTTATCCCACGCATCCCGACCATTGAATACAGCACCTGTGGATTTATCAATCGCAACAACGGACGGGATCGGACGTCCTTCTTCATCACCGTATTTAACGGCTTCCGGCTTTTGATCCATCACCACATATCCAACGGTTGCACTGTTGGTTGTGCCGAAGTCAATGCCAAAATAATATTTCAATCCAGTTGCCACGGTTTTTCACCTCACTTAAATTTCATACCGCCTTTTTCCAGTATGTCGAAGATACTCTGAAGCTGGAGCCTCAGGTTCTCACCCAAATCGCAGCTCATAGGCACATCCAATGCATCCACAAAATCCCGATATTCAACCCGGATCTTGGACGCAAGTCTCTGAAGCGACTCGTCAGCTTGTTTACTTCTGTCCCGGCTGAGAACCTCTGCCATTTTAACTCTTTCTGCTATTTCTGCATCTTTTTCGGCGATAACGGCATCTCTTTGTTCCACCGTCTGTCTCAACACAAAAATATCACCTTCAGCGGCAGACAGTTTTTTTCTCAACTCAGTAATAGTATCCTGCAGGTCTGCTATCTGCTGATTGGCTCCATGAAGTTTGTTCTGCTCAGCTTCCAGAGACTGGGCTAATGCATCAATTTTAACTCTCTGTTGCGTACTCTCTGCCTTGACAACAGCTGTAGCTTTAGAAGCTTTTCCCAGCAACGCAGCAAGATAGGCTATCATATCGGCAGGAATCTCTTCCTCAGGCTGTGCAACGATCACCTTCGGTGTCTGAACTCTATCTTCCGGGGGATTGTCTGCAACAGATACAATCTTCGCTTTTTCCGCTGCATCTGTTGTTGATGCAGGGATTACTGAATCAGTCTTTGTGTCTGCGCTGACACTTTGGGAAATATCATAATCAGCAAGCCACTTGCGAATCTTTGCAATATTTTTTACAACAACGCCTTTTGCGGAACCAGCATTTTCTATGCCATCCATTATGGAGGAAACAAGTGTCACAAACTCCTTAATGAACACCGGGTTGGTCCCAACATCGGCAAGCGGACACAGTTCCACATCCGGGCGCAGTTCAGCCAGTAAGTATTTCTCCAATGTTTTCTCAGCCGTGCCAAGTCGGTTTTTATCTTTATTAACGCATGCACCCGGCAAGCGTTTAATGATGGGTGCCAGAACATTCCTGGGAGCATTGTTATTAAGCATCAATGCTAACAAATGTGCTACCAACCGGAAAGATACATTGCTGTCAATGCCGTAGTATTTTCCGCTGAACAGTGTTGCCAGAGTTGCATTTTGATCTTCCGTTTGGATCAAATAGGCATAGAAAGGCTCTGCACCGCAGAAAGCAAATCCTTCATACAAAAACTGTTCAGTGCGGCCGGTCAAACCTGTATCCGCAACAAGGCTAAGCCATGCGCTGCGGAAAGCTTCTTTTTCCTTAATTGTAGGTTCTTTCTTTTTCTTTTCTTTTTTTGCTTTCATTAATGAATCGAGGATTTCGATATACTTTTCCATAATTGGCCTCCGATTATTAAATTATATATAACGATGTGTCCGAAAATATGGACTGTTCATTTGCTGAATATTATTTACCGTTCTTCCATGCTCCGGATTGACTCTGCCAAGTGAGCGTTAGTTCCGACTCGTTTATGATTGCATTCCAAACAGGGTGCAAATAACGATCAATACTGTGCATTACATCATCCAACGCCAGTTCCGGCATCTTCAGCCTCCGCAGATACTGACGCCAGCGAACCTGGATGTCCTTATTCTCTGCCAGGGCAATTACCCGGTCGAAGCTGTCCCGCTCGTATGCGGTGCCTCGGTTCTGCAACGTTTCAAAGACAGCCTGCTGGAGTGCCCTGCCATCAAAATCGAACATGGAAGACAGATAATAAATATCGTAAATATCCTTCATGCGGCTGGTCAGTTCCAAACGCTGGAGTAGTGCATCAAATTTCTCCGCAATCGTGCTTTCCAGGGAGTAGGTCAGCACCTCTGGAACTTCAAATCCATCCAACTGCACCGGGATCGTCCGCTTGTGTGAGTTGGGAACAATAACATCGCCGACGCCAAAATCCACATCGAAGGGGGTGCGGGTGTTTTTGATTTGGCCCACCAGCTGAAAACTGACACCGGTATATTTCCGCTGCGGCGAGATTGTTTCAAATCCCCGGGAAGAAAAGGCTATGAAATCATTGCCGCTGTCTACCGCGATTATTTCATCCACCATTCGTTTGATGTCTTCGATTGTTCCGGGGAACTGCCGCAAAAGAAAATCAATATCCACAGTGGCACGGCTCTCAAAATTAGTCAGAGTATAGATAAACAGGCCGCCCTTTAACACCAGATTTTCAGCGTACCGGGATGCGGCCAGTCGTCGCAAAAACTCCTCTTGGCAGAATAGCTGCAAGTGCAGCTGGAAGGGTTTCCCGGTTTCTTTTGCCTTGTTTTTCAGTCGCGCAATGACCGATGCGCCCATATCCATCAGAGCCACACTCCAATCCGATCCTTTACTTTTTTCAGAATTCTTCTCTTCTCTGCATATTCCAGCAGTTTGGGAACATTCTTTTTTGCATCTGCCACATATCCCTGGATGGCTTTGTTATAGGTCTCCCGATCCATCTTGTTTTCATAGAAAATGCATTCACAAATCAACCGATCCCGGTCAAATATTTGCATAGTGCAGTCTCCATAATCCGCCGTAGTTATACCAAAGGAGAGATATTCTTTCTTCATGTAATACGGCTGAACAAATGGATAGTCCAGATTAAACCGGGACTTGGATGTATCACGATCCACAGCAACATTCCATTCCAGTGGCGTCCGGTCAGAATATCTGTAATAAAACAGTGCTGAATACATACACAGAACACCATCCGGAAACAGCTGTGCTACCTGTGCTGCCTCCGAGAGTATTTGGGAGGATTCGCTGAGACGGTAATAACCAGACTTTACTCGTTCGATAATTTGTTCATTGACCAGTTTGCGGATGGCGTAGGTGTTATAGCCAAGTGCTTTCAGATCCGAGGTTCGGAATACGCCACCGCTTGTGTCGGCCATTTTTTGTATTTTCTCTCTGTGGGTCATACATTCACCAACTTTCCGCACAGATTAACTGCAAGATGCAGTTAGCTAAATATAATTATACTCCTGTTCTTCAGAATGTCAATTGTGTTTTTTCCGCTCCGGGTACCTGTGTGCGGAAAAAAGATAAAAAATCAGGATTCTCCGTTGCTGAAGAATCCTGATTTTTTATTTACTCTGCTGCGCTTGGATTTTTCGTTTCTTTCGGCTGTTTCTTTGATTCATAGCCTTTCTTGCCTTTTCGCATTCCGGTTTTCCGCAAATAACAGCACGATTGCCTCTGCGGACAAAAGCCTCTCCACAGAACGGGCAGGACAAAACAACACTTTCAAGCTTTTCTTTCTTGTCGGCAGATGTACCCTTATCCTCCGGAGCGACATCCTCAGACATTTTCCGGGCCAGGGTATACCAGCAAATATCAAACACGGAATGCACATCTGCGGCAAACACCATTTTCTTGGTTCGGGGATTGACCTTCAGCCGGATTCTGAAATCCGGCATGATATCCACCATTTTTTCCTGCAGTTCCTCATAGTAATCAAACGGAGTACGTGCAAAGTCATCGTAGGGTTCTATATCTTTTGCGGCTTCTGCATCCAACTGCATCATCTTCAGCAGATCGCCACCAGCAGAAGAATAGTCGACATCCGGAAAATCATCCGGATCTGAGCGGTATTGCTCAAAAAACGGCAAACCGTCAAAATACTTCCCGTCCTCATACAAAGTAAGTGCCGGTTCGTCATTTCCCAGGCACATCTGCTCAAATGCAAAATGCATCCGCATTGCTTGGTAGAATCTTTCCAGATCCTGCATAAAGTCGCTGATGCTGAAGGTTGCATCTTTTTCAATAAAATAGCCGTCCTCCTCCAGTTTGTACTGGGACTCCATCAAATAAGCGTGGATTGAGTCAATGGCATAGGGATGACCATATTT
>ERZ506979.888-NODE-888-length-15408-cov-8.437634_pt1 | contig 15408 bp, 5 predicted proteins | sample MGYA00512887_ERZ506979 | MGnify/ENA metagenome assembly ERZ506979 | reverse complement strand
TGCCGAAACGCTGTGAAAGATAAAATATTTCGTTAAGGTAGGTAGCGAAGGTAGTAGGTGAAAATTTTATACCCCAAAATCGCGCAGGTCAAGCCTTGTTTTTCCCCGCCTCAACTCAATAAATCACTGCTGCGGCACCCTGTTACCATACATTATATATATACGCCTTTCGCATAGCGGATATATAAAAGAAACATACCCGCAAAATCATATTTTTGATTCAACAGCGGCATATAGAGCCTTTTATATTTCTTTTTAAGCCATTCAATCGAAAAATCAGCCTTATTTTTCTAAAACATAATGAATTTTTGTGCAACATTACCCACAAAAAATCAAACTATTGTTCTTGTGAACAAATAACGCGGCATTTTTAATCGAAAAATGTAATGAAAATAACGTTTTTCGACACTTTCGATAAAAGTGTATCGGTTATCGCCTATAATTTTCCGCTTTTCTTTTGTGCATAACGCACAAAAATAATTAAAAATATTTAAACTTCTTGACAAGCCGCAAAGCAAAGGGGTATTCTTTACATGAGGGATAATTATACCCTTTTGCTTTGCATTGCCCGAGCAGAGCAATTATTCTGTCGCCAATGTGTTCCGTCAATTTGCGGGAGACGGGATGCTCAATATATGGTGAAATTTTTAAATGGAGGTGTAATTTTTGAAGAAAATGAAACGCTTGTTGGCAGTCATCCTTGCTTCGCTGCTCATCTTGTCCTCGGCAACCGCCGCGGCGAGCGCGTACAAGTACGATTCTTACAAGGATGGCAAGCTGACAAAGTACGACTTTACCGATTCTGCGGTTCTGACCACAGAGCAGTATGCGTCTATGTTGCTTGACTATGCCGATGAGGCGCTCGCCAAAGCGAACATCACGATGGATCTTTCGATTCTCGGTAAGCTTGATGCGACGTCTATAGACAATGCTCTTTCGAGCGTCTATAAGCTCATCAACAGCAACGGAGCCATTCTTTGGCTTGCCGGCGATCTGAACAGCGTCGATGTTAGCCATATAAAGGACGCACGTCGAAGCAACGGAACCGATGTAGCGGTTATCAACTCGCTCTTCCAGTTCCTTGCGGATAACAACCCGATCATCAAGAAGGTTGTTCTCGGCGGTATCGGTAAGCAGAGACGAGACGGCGGCGTCAGCCTTGGTGTTGCCAACTCGTTCGTCAAGGTCGATCTGAATATCGAAGTCATGCTCAGAGAGCTTCTCTGGGGTCTTGCGTATCCGAATACGGCATACAACAGCAACACGACTGTCGATACGATGCTTCAGACCATCATTCAGAATGCTCTCGCAGGCGTACCGATAATTCCCGAAAGCGTCAGGAATCTCGTTAACCTCAATTCGACAAAGTCAACCTATGACTTCATTGAGGATCTGCTTCAGGCGGCTTATAATGATATGGCTGTCCCGATGCTCAACGAGCAGGTTATTCCGTGGCTCGAGATGCAGATTCGCTGCGATGAGACGGGCACTCTTGCCGATCTGTTCAACACAGGTTATCAGGTTCAGACTTATACTGTCCCCGCGGGCAAAACATTAATCGGCGAACTTAATAACATCGCAGGACAGATTGTCAACGGACTTCTGAAGGGCTACACCGGCTGGGTAGACGGAGACAACTCCAAGCTCACCGACAACGTAGTCTCGGTTGCGAGATTTGTTCTCAAGAAGACCGGCGGTTACTTCTTCCCGGATTGGCAGAAGCATATCGCAACACCGGAAGAGATCGATGCTATGAGCAAGGAGGAGCTTATTGCTTACATTGCTCGCTCGGTCATTAACGCATCAGTCGGCTATATGTACATCCCCGAGGATGTTACGACTGTTGTCGGAGTTACATGGGAGGCTGTCAAGCAGCTCATGGCTCAGTTCCTTCCCGAAAGAGATTACAGCAATTATCCCAAGACCATTGACGGTATTCTTGATATGCTTGCGGATTACATTGCTTACAATGTCAACCCCGGTATCGACCTTAATGCGGGCAGCCTCAAAGAGGCGCTCAATTACGGTTCCGGATTCGAGAGCATGTTGACTACTGCCGTTAAGTGGCTTGCCGCTGACCCGCAGTTCTACACAGGTCTCCTTCCCGACACGACGGTTGATACCTCTAACGGATGGAAAGCACTCGATGATATCATCTTCAAGCTGTTAGACAAATCACTTCTTCCCGCAAAATTTGCTGACAGCGGCAGTGAGACCATCTTAAAGGATGTCGTTTATTCTGTCCTTAACGGACTGATTATGAACCAGGATCTGACCTGCCTTACCGACCTCTTCGAGAGAAATCAGAACGGCGCATTCGCCAAGCAGACTGTCAAGAAGAGCATCGTAAGACTTGTCACAGACATCCTCAACGCGATTATCCCCGGAACGATTACGACGAAGTACTATGACTCGCTCGACGCCATAGTGAAGAACAAAGAGCTTGCCAACATCGTTGAGAACCTTATCAGCTCTCTTAACAACAACAAGGGCAAACTCGTTCCGCCTATCGTCAATATCGTGTCCCAGGTAATGGGTCTGGCGGATAAATCCAAGTTCGGCCAGATGAGGTTTACCGGTCCGACCAGAGCAAAAGACGCTTACACCGTTACGATCTACAACGGATCTAAGGGTATAAACAGAGGCTACACTGACAAGAACGGCAACTTCACTCAGGACGCTCTCTATAAGTATAGAATCGACAGCGTTTCGGCAACTGCCTATAATATGGCGGGCAATGGAACCAATGTCGGCGTCTCCGGAGTCAGCAAGGGCGATATAATCAACGGCGGATTCGCTAAGGATCTCACCGTGTCCAAGCCCGGTGTAACGGATACCACCGTCGTCCTCACGGTCGGCTACTTTATCCTCACCGAGAGCGGCGAATCGCTCACAGGTACTACTCCGCTTTACGCTTCGTACTATACTTACTTCTGCTCGGATACCGAGGACGACAGCAATCCTAAGGATGAGAAGCCTTCGAACAAAACCAGCTATAACAGGCATTATCTTATGTATCCGCGCGCCGGCTTTATCGGCTCGAGCGATTCTATCGATGCCATCAGCAAGGTATATGTCAGAGTCAGAAGAGAGAAGAACACCCTTAACGGCAAAGACTCTGTAGTTAGACAGAATGCCTCGACCTTTAAAAACGGCTCCGGAGCGTATTTCGCGGACGAAATGTTCGTTGTTGATACGCAGAACGAGGACATGACCTCGAGAGAGAACCTTTGGAAGGCCAAGCCCGGCATCACAAGAGCAGATGTCCCGGACGGCAAGTATGTCATTAAGTTCTCTGTGTTTGGTCAGCATACCCGCGGAAGCAGCGGTAATGACACCACTTGGGAATGGGATACTCCGGTCTTTGTCTACAACGACTATGATCTTCCCGCGAAGTACAGCCAGTATTCCGGCGAGCAGCGTCAGCGTGCTAACTACAGCGCGGATGCGGACGCAGAGTGGGCAGAGTATCAGGCAGCTCTTATACAGGCGGCCAACTACACTCTCAGACCCAAGCTCCTCGGCAACTTCAACAATGCCTCTTATATCGCAGCTTATCAGACGATCTCCACGAGATTGACCGCAGCTGCCGAGGCTCTTGATGCAAAACTGGTTGCGGCTTCCGTTGATTCGCTCAAGACCGCCGTTGAGGCAGTCCAGGGCGCACCCAATCCGGAAGGCTCCGTCTACTGGGATCAGGGATATAACTTCTTCGGTTACGATGATTTTAATTCCGTCTCCTGGAACGGCTGGAAGGATGCCAGAAACCGCGCGATGAATCTCTATAACTCGACCAAGGCTCCCGAGGAGCCGGTTGCTCCCGAGCATCCTGGCGAGGGCGCCAACGAGTGCCAGCTTGCTACTTATAATAAGAAGTATGCAGATTGGCAGAAGGCTCATGCAGCGTGGGAGACCGCGATTGCTACGTGGAAAGCACCCACTATATCCTCCGTCGATGTTGCTTATGCAGAGCAGCAGATAGCGCTTTGGGGTCCCAGACTCATAAAGCTTGACGCTGTTAAGACGCATCTCGACGCGGCTATAGCAATGTGCACCATCAACCCCGCCGATGCTTCCAAGTATGACGCGGAGAGATGGGAAGCATACTCGCAGGCATTTGCCTACGCGCAGAATGTTTCCACTTCGTTCAATGCCTCCACGACCATGCGCACGCAGGTCAGAGAGACAATGAACAACCTTATCTACAACTGGAAGCGCCTTATTGCTAACCCCGTTGTCACCGTCACCTTCACCTTCACCGTGAATGGCGTGACTCACGCGGTTCTCACCGGCAACCAGGGCGATCCCGTTGATCTCAGCTCCATCGAAGCTCCTGCCGCACCTGTCGGCATGCACTTCGTCAGCTGGGGCAATGTACCCGCAACGTTTGACGCCGACGCCTCCTTCGAGGCAGTGTTCGCAAACAACACGGATACAAAGTATACTGTAAATGTTTATAATATGGACACCACCGGCGCTTATCCGTCAGCTCCCGACAGCACCTATCAGGGTGCCGGCGAGACCGGTTCGACCGCCGACATAACCGCCGACGCAGCTCCCGCAGAGGGCTTCTCGCTCGATTCCGCGAAGAGCGTCCTTACCGGCACTATCGCCGCTGACGGTTCTCTTGTCCTCAGCATTTACTATTCGCGTAACCAGTACACCGTAACATATGCTAATACGGACCTCGCGCCCGATACATATTATTACGGAGCTACTGTTGTTGCCCGCACTCCCGAAAAGGCCGGACATACGTTCCTCGGCTGGGAGGAGGAAGTTCCCGCCACCATGCCCGCGAACAATGTTGTTCTTACGGCTAAGTGGGATGAGCTTCCCGCAAACTACGACGAGTACAATATAGCTGTCGAAGCCGCCAACGCCAAGAAGGCAGAGGCCGACTACGACAAGAAGTACACTGCCGACACCAGAGCTGCCCTTGACACCGCACTTAATGAGAATGTCTCCGGCAAGAAGCTCAGCGAGCAGCATATTGTTGACGCTCAGACAGCGAAGATAAACGCCGCGGTTGCGGGTCTTAAACTCATGACCTACAACGCAGAGTTCTATGTCGACAATGAGCTTTATCGTACCGTCGCCACAGAGGTTGGCGCTCAGATCGTCGCCCCCGAAGCTCCCACCAAGGAAGGCTACACCTTCACAGGTTGGAACCCCGAAGTCGGAGTCATGGGTGTCGAGAATGTTAGATTTGACGCTAAGTTCTCCGCAGGCACCGTCGGCTACAAGGTTGAGACCTATGTCATGGGTCTTGACGGTAACTACGGCGACGCTGCTATCGAGGATAAGTCTGCTACTACCGGCGAGACTGTTTCCGTAACCCCCGAGACCCGCGAGGGCTTCACGGTTGCTGACAACAGTGTCCTTTCCGGCACAGTCCTTGCGGACGGCAGCCTTGTTCTTAAGGTCTACTACAGCCGTAACCAGTACAAGCTTTCTGTTGACGGCGCAGAGACAGACGTTTACTACGGCGCAGCTCTTAACGTTGCCGAGCCGGCAGCCAGAGAGGGCTACACCTTCGCAGGCTGGAATATGGATATTCCCGCCACCATGCCCGCAGAGAACCTGACCCTCGTTTCCCAGTGGAACGAGAACGATGCCGACTACTCCGCTTACAACGCGGCAGTCGCAGCGGCTCAGGCCAAGCAGGGCGAAGAGAACTACGACAAGAAGTACACCGCCGAGACCAGAGATGCTCTTGCAGCAGTCCTCGCAGAGGATGTCTCCGGCAAGAAGTACTCCGAGCAGGGCGTTGTTGACGCAGCCACCAAGGCTATCAACGATGCAGTCGCAGGTCTCGAGCTTATGACCTACACCGCTACCTTCTATGTTGACGGCGCTGAGTACAAGGTTGTTACTGCGAAGGTCGGCGAGCAGATCATCGCTCCCGAGAATCCCACCAAGGAAGGCTTCGTCTTCACCGGTTGGGATAAGGAAGTCGGAGTCATGGGCACCGAGGATGTTTCCTTCAACGCTCAGTTCTCCGCCGGCGAAGTCTCCTACAAGGTTGAGACTTACGTCATGGATGTCAACGGCGCTTACGGCGCAGCTGATGTCAAGGTCGTTCCTGCCACTACCGGCGCGGCCGTCTCCGTCGATCCCGAGGCTCGTGAGGGCTTCACGGTCGCCGCTGACAGCATCCTTTCCGGCACAGTCGCAGCTGACAGCAGCCTTGTTCTCAAGGTTTACTACAGCCGTAACCAGTATAAGCTTTCTGTTGACGGCGTAGAGTCCATGGTTTACTATGGCGCAGCTCTTAACGTTGCCGAGCCGGCAGCCAGAGAGGGCTTCACCTTCACAGGCTGGAATGTTGAGATTCCCGCCACCATGCCCGCAGAGAACCTGACCCTCGTTTCCCAGTGGAGCGAGAACGATGCCGACTACTCCGCTTACAACGCGGCAGTCGCAGCGGCTCAGGCCAAGCAGGGCGAAGAGAACTACGACAAGAAGTACACCGCCGAGACCAGAGATGCTCTTGCAGCAGTCCTCGCAGAGGATGTCTCCGGCAAGAAGTACTCCGAGCAGGGCGTTGTTGACGCAGCCACCCAGGCTATCAATGATGCAGTCGCAGCTCTCGAGCTTATGACCTACACCGCTACCTTCTATGTAAACGGCGAAGTTCATGCAACCGTTACCGCGAAGGTCGGCGAGCAGATCGCAGCTCCCGCAGATCCGATTGTCGACGGTTACAGCTTCACCGGTTGGGATCCCGAGGTCGGAACTATGGGCATCGAGAATGTTAGCTTCAACGCTATCCTTGTTGCCAACGATTCGTCCATCATCTCCGTCACTCCTGAGTCCCCGAACTACGGCGGCATGCACCAGTATGCAATCAAGGTCAAGGGCGAGCCTCAGAAGATCAGAATAGTCGATGCATTCGGCAATACCCGCACGTTTGACAGAAACACCTCCATGACAAGCGATGCCAATGCTCTCGGTATTCTGAAGATAGAGAAGACTGACGACGGCGAAATCTGGACCATCAATGTCAACATTCCCGAGGGCAGATATGTTGCCTTCGCGAAGTTCGGCAAGGATTGGGAAGAGAACGGCCATAACTTCTCTGTCAGATTCGACGTTAAACCCGAAGAGCCGACTCCGGACGGCGTTCTTGAAGTAACCTACAACACCCCGAATTACGGCGGCAAGCAGGAGTACACCTTCAAGGTCTCCGGTAAGGCTGATAAGATTCAGGTTGTCTGCGCAGACGGCGGAACGATAACTCTTTCGAGACTTGATCCCAGAGTTACCGTCAAGTCCTATGACGCAGAGGGCATCGAGGTCTATTCGAACAGCACCAACCTCGCTTATGAGATTTGGACTGTCGAGCTTGACATCCCCGCAGGCAGACACATTGCTAAGGCGAAGTATGGCAGATCTTGGACTGCCGGCACTGAGTTTGATGTAATTATCGACGCGAAGCCCGTATCGGCTGTCAGCGTTACCGAGGTTAAGACCTCTGCTGATTCCGTCGAAGTTACCGTCAACGGCACTGCCACTAAGATCAAGATCGCTGACGCTTCCGGCGCCACCAGAACCTATGACAGAGATCATGCCGATGTCTCCATCGCCCCCGACGGCGACGGCGAGATCTGGACAATCAATGCCAAGCTTCGTGCAGGCGAGTACACCGCAACCGCGAAGTACATCGCTAACGACAGACAGGTCTGGGATACCACCGACTTTGCTTTCACAGTCTAAGGCTGCGAACGAAAACTGAAAATCCTGCTTTAAACGGCAGGTAAGAAGGGGAGTCGCTCTCGGGCGGCTCCCCCGATTTTTTTGCCTTCAAAGTTCACTTGAACTATTTGATAAAATGTGATACAATGATTGCAGAACAAGTATAATTTTCAGGTTGGTGAACTTTTATGACTCAGAATATCTCAAAACATACCCTTCAGAGACTTCCGATGTATCTGAGCTATATCAAGGGACTTCCCGAGGATGCTCCGAAAAACATATCTGCCACGACCATCGCCGAAGCGCTCCAGCTCAATGATGTCCAGGTGCGTAAGGATCTCGCGAGCGTCAGCTCGTCCGGCAAGCCGAAGGTCGGCTACAATGTCAAGGATCTTATCGCGGAGCTTGAGGCTTTTCTCGGCTATAACGATATCGACAACGCCGTTATAGTCGGCGCAGGCAGCCTCGGCAAGGCTCTGCTCAATTACAGCGGCTTCAAGGCCTACGGCCTCAATATAATCGCAGCGTTCGATCTCTGCGCAGAACCCACCGAGTTCCAGGGCAAGACGGTCTTCCCGATAGCCCAGCTCGAGAGCTTCTGCCGCAAGGTGAACATACATATAGGCATAATCACCGTTCCCGCGTCGAGCGCGCAGGAGATATGCGACCTGCTCGTGAACAGCGGCATCCGCGCCATTTGGAACTTTGCTCCGGTGCATCTTGTTGTGCCCGACGGTATACTTGTCCAGAATGAGAACATGGCGTCGTCGCTCGCCCTGCTCTCAAACCACCTGCGCGAGCAGATGAAGAAGTAAAAAGCAAAAATAAAACCAATCGGCTGCCGAGGAAAACCCGACAGCCGATTTTCTTATATCCCGCAGAAGCCATGCGGTTGTGTTGAGAGCTTGAAAAAGAAATGTGCAAATTTGGAGTTGCAGAGTACACAACTGACCGATTATGGCTCCTCCCTGTAGGGGAGCCGGCTCGGCGAAGCCGAGACTGAGGGGGCATTGCGCAGATTTACCCTTTTGCATAGACTGTTTTGTTTCTCGATGTCCCCCTTTGTAGTGTGCAGCGACTCGACGCACCGCTGCCGCCGCAGGCGGCACAGGGGGCAAGTCTCAAGCAGAGAGCGTATTACAAGACACGGGCGAAATGAATAGATTTTCGGTGACGCTAACGCGTCAAAGGGTCGTCGAGTCGCCGACCCCTACAAAGCAAAGCTTTCCGCAATCCCCTTGTAGAGGCGAACTTAGCTCGTCTGCTGTAGTCACTGCATAAACTGCGGGCGGATATCATCCGCCCTCTGCATGATTCTGATAATTTAAAATATAAAAATGTTTGACTGACGGCGATTTTACCCCCACAACCCCTATCAATTACGCGCCGACTCCCAACTAAAAAATCCTACCCACAAAAACTGTGAGTAGGATTCAATGCTTTATAAACGCTTGTTTGTTACTTTATCGGGATGATAACGAAGCTGTACGAGAGCTCCTTGCGGCCGTCTATCGCGTATTTAGGGAGCACGTCCGGGCCGCAGCTGCCTGTGCCGGTGCCTCTGAGGAAGCCGTCGATGTCAATGACCGTCGTGTGCTCGGAGTGGAGGTCGTCGTAGTGCATCGAGCGCTGCATGAGTGCCTGAGTGAAGTGTCTTGCTGTGAAGCTGAGATCCCTGTCGGGGTTGCAAATCATCATTCCGACACCGTCCGCGTCCGTGATGCTGAGTCTGCGAACGCCCGTGCGAACGCCGTAATCCTGCGGCTTGATGTAGAACTCGTCCATGCCGTCGATCGTGGTGTTGTATACGCCGAATGTCGTATGCTCTCGGAAATCGCTCATGTTCTCGTAGGGGCCGTAGCCGAGATATTCTATGTTCTCGAAGCTCTCCGGCATCTCGAGCACGAGCCCGAAGCGCGGCAGAGCGGCGGCGGCTTTCTTCTGAGCCTTCGCGTTGAATACCGTCTCGACCTTTATGCAGCCTGCGGCGTCAACAGTGTATTCAATGCCGACCTTTGCAACAACGCCCTTTTTGGAGCGGAGATTGAAATCGACCGTGAACTTCGCGGTGCGCTTTGAACATGAGAAGTCGGTTGAACGCGGAATAACCGTTACGTCGTCATATCCTGCCTTCTTCCACTGCTCGATGATAACCCTGTCGTTGTCGAGCATCGCACGAAAAATGTTCGGGATGAAGCCCTTATGCGCGACAGGGGATTGGTTCATGAGCTCTTTTTCGCCGAGCTTGTATGACGCTATTTCGCCGGTTTTCAGGTCGAACTTCACAGACCCGCCGTAGAAATAGACCTTCACGGTGTCTCTGCCCTCTCTGCATTTAAATACGCTGCCTACGGGCAGAGGAACCTTCTTGTTCGTTTTCTTTATTACGACCTGCTCGCGTGCGATGAATTTATCGCCGTCGAGATATTCAAAGTTCATGCGGCAGTCGCATCCGTCGGGTATAGTGTCCTTGAAAGTGACTTTTTTGCTCTCGCAGGGCTCAATATCAAGCGAGAAGCGCTCTTTCTTGTCGCTTTCAATGCCGTCAACCGTCATAGAGCGGACAACTGTGATATATCCCGAGCTGCGGAAACGGTTGGTGTTCGTGAAAACAAAGCTTCCGTCGCGGTTGAGCTTCGCTCTGAGGGGACGGTAGACCGCCTGCATCTCGAGAGCGCCGCTTGAGGGCGTGCGGTCGGGATGAACAAGACCGTCGACGCAGAAGTTTCCGTCGTGCTTTTTCTCGCCGTGGTCGCCGCCGTAGGTGTATCTATAAGGGCCGTCGGCGTGATATACCGCGTGATCCGCCCATTCCCAGATGCAGCCGCCCATGAGGTTGTCGTATTTATAGAAGCTGTCCCAATATTCCTCCATCGCGCCCGGACCTACGCCCATCGCGTGAACATATTCGCAGAGGAAATAGGGCTTTGTCTTGTACCATGCACCCTTATGCGTGCCCTTGCCGACATTTTCAACCTGCTCGTGCGTCGGATACATATCGGAAACCACATCGTAAGCCTTGCGCTTTGTGTGTATGACTCCCTCGTAGTGGGTGGGTATTTCGGGGCACATTTCATGCATATAGTCATAGCAGACGTCCTGGCAGGCGTAGCCGCCCGCCTCGTTGCCCAGCGACCACATGGTGATGCACGGATGACTCCTGTCACGCATATACATTCTCTTGACCCTGTCAAGGTAGCGCGGAGCCCATTTGAGGTCGTTGCTGATTTTGTTCATGTCGTTGTGCGGAGCGAAGCACGCGCCGTGAGTCTCGATATCCGCCTCGTCGATTATGTAGAGACCGTATATGTCAGCGAGCGCTATTAAGTGCGGGTCGGGGGGATAGTGCGAGGTGCGCACGGCATTGCCGTTGAACTCTTTTATGAGAAGGACATCCTTTTCGTAGTCGTCGAAGGTCATAACATAGCCGGTTTTGCCGTTTGCGTCATGATGATTGACGCCCTTGAACTTGATAACCTGTCCGTTGAATGTAAAGGTGTTGCCCTTTATAGCCACTGTTTTGAAGCCCGTAAGGTTTCGCAGCGTCATGAGCTCCTCACCGTTTCTGTACAGTGATATATAAGCGTTGTAGACTGTCGGAACCTCCGCGTTCCACTCTGTGACATCGAGGTCGGTGAAGGTCATATATGTAAGGCGTTCTGCCTTTACAGTCTCGTCCGCAATAACCTTGCCGTCCTTCTCGAGCGAGAAACCGACCTCGCAGCCGTTGAGCTTGCCCTCGAGCGTAACTTCGACGTCCACCGTCCATTTTCCGTCCGCCTTGCGCGGGCGAATGAAGTAGTCGTTGACATATACCGCAGGAAGCCTGTAGAGAAGCACGTCGCGGAAAATTCCGTTTTCGCGGAACATATCCTGGCACTCAAGATACGTGCCGGTGCACCATTTGTGAACGACCGCAAGCAGCTCGTTTGTGCCCTCGTATATGAATTCCGAGATGTCGAACTCAGCCGTATTATGCGCGCCCTCGCTGTAGCCGACGTACATTCCGTTGACATAGAGGTCAATGCAAGGGACAACGCCGAGGAAGCTCAAAATATGAACGTCGTCGGAATTTGTGACCTCAAAGCTCTTGCGGTAGATTCCGGCGGACATATGCTCGGGCAGGTTAGGATTGGGCAGGTCGAATTCATAGGGGCAGTTGAGATATACCGGCGGCTCGTAGCCGGTGCGCTGCCAGGTCGAGGGAACCTGTATTTTGTCAAACTCAACGCTCTGCGCATCCAAAACCTCGGGGATGAGCGAGATGTCGCTGTAATATTTGAAATCCCACTCGCCGGAGAGTACCTCGACAAGATCGGAATCGGTGCGCTCGTGTTTAATATCGACGGCGCTCAGCTTTTCCTTTTTTGAATACGGTATAAAATATGCTCGTGCCGCGCACTTGTTGTCCTCAATTACCTTGAAGTCGCGGTAATTTGTTGTATTCAGCTTATACTCCATTCCAAGAGTCCTCCTCAAAAAAAGCACAATGATGCAAATTATAAGCATAGATATATTAGCATATTTTCCCTCAATCTTCAATCCACAGGCGAATTTGTTCATAATTTTTTTTAAATGTCCTACCAATTTTGACCATTTTGTGGTATTATAGTTCTGCTGACAGAAGATAATTTTTGTGAAAGGGCTGCGCAATGAGCAAACAGTATTCGGTACCTTTTGATAAAGTAAACATAACGGGCGGCTTCTGGAAAGACCGCATTGCTTTAAACGAGTCCGTGACACTCGACAGCGTGCGCCGCAGGTTTGAGGACACGGGGAGATTTTCGGCTCTCGGCTGCAACTGGAAGCAGGGCGAGCCCGATCGCCCGCATTTTTTCTATGACTCCGATGCCGCGAAGTGGATGGAGGCTGCGGCATATGTGCTCTCAAAGCATAGTGACGCCGAACTCGAAAGCTATGTTGAGGAGCTGATTGACCGCATCGAGAGGAACATGACTCCCGACGGATATTTTAACGTCTGGTACACTGTGGTCGAGCCCGGCAAGCGCTTTACCGACCGCGATCATCACGAGCTCTACTGCGCGGGGCATCTCATCGAAGCGGCAGCAGCCTACTATGAGGCGACGGGCAAGCGTCGATTCCTCGACCTTATGCGCCGCTATGCCGAGCTTATCGAAACAGTTTTTTGCAGGGAGGATTCCGCGGCGTTTACTACCCCGGGTCATCCCGAGATAGAGCTCGCTCTTGTGCGTCTGTACCGCTGCACGGGCGAAAAACGCTGGCTCGACCTCAGCCGCTTCTTTGTGGATAAGCGCGGCAACAACGAAAAGGACAGGGGACAGGCGAGCGGCTTTGCCTCCGAGGACTATCTTCAGGATATGATACCCCTGCGCGAGCAGACGCAGGCCACCGGACACAGCGTCAGAGCCTGTTATATCTACAGCGCCATGGCGGATATCGCCTATGAGTGCGGCGACAGAGAGCTGCTTGCCGCTGCGAACAGTATATTTAAGAATATAACGGAGCACCGTATGTATATCACGGGCGGCATCGGCTCGACCCGCGTCGGCGAGGCGTTCACGGTTGACGGCGATTTGCCGAACGAGACCGCCTATGCAGAGACCTGCGCCGCCGTTTCCTTGGCGATGTTTGCACAACGTATGTCGCTGACCGCAGTCGATTCCCGCTATGCCGATACGGTGGAGCGGGTCATATATAACGGCTTTCTCTCCGGCGTATCGCTCGACGGAAAGAGCTTCTTCTATGAAAATCCGCTCTCGATAGACCTTTCAAAGCGGAATATAAAATACTGGCGCGGCGAGGAAGTCCGCCTGCCTATAACGCAGCGCGTCGAGGTGTTCGACTGCTCCTGCTGCCCGCCGAATGTCGCCCGCTTTGTCGAGAGCATCGGAAAGTATATATATTCGTATGACGGCGACACGGTCTATGTCCATCAGTTTATGCAGAGCGATACCGATATTGATATGAACGGCGGGACGGTGCATGTCTCTCAAATAACGGACTATCCGTCCGACGGCGGAGTGACCGTTTGCGTCAGCGGCGCACCCGTGAAGCTCGCTGTCAGAATACCTTCGTGGTGCCGCGATTTCTCTGTCGAAACGAAGCTCGCCGAAAATCTCGGTACAAGCGGCGGTTATATGCTTTTTGACTGCCGTGACGGCGCAAAAATAGAGCTTTATTTCGATATGTCCACGATTATTGTCTCCGCCGACCCCTCCGTGCATGAGGATTCCGGCAAGGTCGCCGTTATGCGCGGTCCGGTCGTCTACTGCGCCGAGGGTGTGGACAACGGCGACATATTCTCGCTCTCCCTCTCCTCCGAGCTCAACGCGGAGCCCGTCGATTTGGGCTTTGGTATACCGGCTCTCGATGTTGACGGGACGAGAATCTCTGGTTCGGGTGCGCTCTATGCGCCCGCCGATGAGATGAAGCATGAGCCGACACGCATCAGACTCATTCCGTATTTCGCCTTTGCAAACCGCGGCGAGAGCGATATGCAGGTCTGGATGAGCATAAGATAATACATTAATAATAAAATAAATAAAGTCGTAAAGGAGAAATATTATGCAGCAGCTTGATATCAAGAGTTTCGATTCAACCCCGATACACTGCTACCTCTGGGACGATGTGGAAAGCCCCAAGGGTGTCGTGCAGATTTCGCACGGAATGTGCGAATATGCCGGCAGATATCACGAAGTGGCACAGATGTTCAATGAGCACGGCTATATAGTCTTTGCCGACGATCACCGCGCCCACGGAAACACTGAGACCGACGAGAACCGCGGAAGACATCCGGGCGATATCGAGAGAAAGACCGTCAAGGATCTTGTGTTCTTCTATAATTGGCTCAAGGAGCGCTATCATCTTCCGCAGGTGCTCATGGGTCACAGCTACGGCAGCTTTTTGGCGCAGGATTTCCTCCAGCAGGGGACGGATGTCAAGGCCGTCGCGCTCTGCGGAACCGCCGATATGAACGGCGCGCAGGCTGCACTCGCTCTGCTTTGGCCGCTTGAGCTGTTCGCCAAGGATTGGCGCCCGAAGTTCGTCAATCCCGTGAGCGATATGATTTTTGACGCGCGCTATAAGGGCGAAAAAGGTCCGAGCCAGTGGGTGACGAGCGACGTGGAGCGCCGACAGGTGTTCATCGATGACCCAATGGCGGGAATAGATATCAGCGTCAACTTCGATTGGAATATGATAAAGGCGTTCGGCAGGATATATAAAAAAGAAAATATCGCAAAGATCAGCCCCAATGTCCGCATCGGCATTTTCAGCGGCGATATGGATCCGATAGGAGGCACGAAGTCGTCAAAGGCGAAGAAGCTTCTTCGACGCTATCGCAAGGCGGGACTCAACGCAGAGATACATATATATAAAGGCGCCCGTCACGAGCTGCACAACGAGAAGTGCCGCGACGAATATTTCCGCGACATTGTCGGATTTTTTGACAGCGCAATAAGCGCAGCGGAGCCGGCAGTAGTCTGAGTTCGTTATATATCAAGGCCTGTGCGGTTCTTAATTCCGCGCAGGCTTTTTTGACTCTCCGCACGGTCAAATAAAATGAAGAAAATCTGAAAAAAATTGAATTTTACTGTTGACAAGTGCGGCCGGTTGTGTTATTATAGTCGAGCACTTGAGAGACGGGTCGGCGCGGCAGCGCGGGAACGTCGGAAAAGGCAAGTGACGAGTACCTTGAAAATTAAACAACGAAAGAAACAAGGAACCCTGAGA
>ERZ506979.887-NODE-887-length-15421-cov-4.407588_pt1 | contig 15421 bp, 15 predicted proteins | sample MGYA00512887_ERZ506979 | MGnify/ENA metagenome assembly ERZ506979 | reverse complement strand
TCCGATCTGAGAACATCGTCAAGATCCGGGACACCTTCCAGATCGCCATCATGCTCATCGAGCACGACATGAGCCTGGTCATGGGCATCTGTGAGGGCATCTGCGTCTTAAACTTCGGCCAGATCATCGCCAAGGGCACTCCCGACGAAATCAGGAACAACCCCGAGGTCATCAAGGCGTACCTCGGCACCAAGGGGGAGGAGTAGGCATGGCAATGCTGGACGTAAAGGACATCAACGTATACTACGGGGCCATTCACGCGGTGAAGGACATCTCCTTCCATGTGGACGAGGGTGAGGTGGTCACCCTCATCGGCGCCAACGGCGCGGGCAAATCCACCACCCTCAACACCATCGCCGGCCTGTTTGAGGTGACCGACGGCATTTGGCAGGTGCGCGGCTATGATCTGGCCAACATGACCCTGATTCGTTCCGATTCGGGCTATATCGTCATTGATCCGCTGGGTTCGGTGGAAACGGCCCGCGCCGCACTGGACCTGACATTCAGTCATCTGGGCAGGAAACCGGTGGTCGCCGTGCTCATCACGCACAGCCACTGGGACCATTTCGGCGGTGTGGAGGGCGTGGTCAGCGCGGAGGACGTGGCGTCGGGCAAAATCCCGTTGATTGTGCCGGACAAATTCACCGAGGAAGTGGTCAGCGAAAATGTTTTTGTGGGCCGGGGCATGAGCCGCAGAGCCTGCTACCAGTTCGGCAACCAGTTGCCGCGCGGGCCTCGGGATCAGGTGGGCAGCGGTCTGGGCAAGGGGGCCTCGGGCGGCAAGAACGCGCCGGTCTTTCCCAGCAGGGTGATCATGAAAACCGGCGAAACGCTGCGTGTGGACGGCGTGGACTTTATTTTCCAGATGACCCCCGACGCCGAGGCCCCGGCGGAAATGTGCTTCTATCTGCCGCAATTCAAGGCGCTCTGCATGGCCGAACTGGTCACCTGCCATCTGCACAACGTGATCCCCTTCCGGGGCGCGCAGGCCCGTTCCACCAAGCAGTGGGCCCGGCACATCCAGGAATCCCTGGATCTCTTCGGCGACAGAAGCGAGGTGCTGTTCATCACCCACCACTGGCCGCGCTGGGGACGCGAGGCGATCATCAGATATCTTGAGAAACAGCGCGATCTCTACAAGTTCATCAATGACCAGACCGTGCGCCGCATCAACCACGGGCAGACCATGCTCGAAATCGCCGAGGAACTGGATCTGCCCCCCGCTCTGGGCCGGGAATGGTACAACCGGGGCTATTACGGCCACCTAAACCACAATATCAAGGCCACCTATCAGAAATATCTGGGCTGGTTCGACTGTAACCCGGCCCATCTGCACGCCCTGCCGCCCGAGGAGGCGGGCAGGCGTTATGTGGAATTCATGGGAGGCCCGGCGGAAGTGCTGCGCAAGGCCCGCGTCTGCTTTGAACAGGGAGAATACCGTTGGGTGGCCCAGGCCGTGAGCCATGTGGTTTTCGCTTTCCCGGACAACAGAGAGGCTCGGGATCTGCTGGCCGACGCTCTGGAGCAGATGGCCTACCAGGCCGAATGCGGCACCTGGCGCAACTGTTTTCTCACCGGAGCCATGGAGCTGCGCGAGGGCGTGAAGAAAAGCGCCACCATGAACACCATCAGCACCTCCACTGTAGCCAATATGCCCACGGAACTGCTGCTGGATTACCTGGCCGTGCAGGTGGATCCGGCCAAAGCCGAAGGCGCGTCGATCCGCATAAATCTGCACTTCGGCGACCTGAAGGAAAACTGGCGGTGGACCCTGGAAAATTCGGTCATGAATTGCTGGAACAAAAGCCTTCCCGAAGCCGATGCGGAATATGACCTGAGCCGGGCCACCTTCAACGCCCTTGTCTGCAAGGAGCTCACCGTGGAGCAGGCCTTCGCTTCCGGCGCGATCACGGAGCGGGGAAGCCGGGGCGCGCTGTCGCGGATGTTCGGCATGCTCGAAGAGACGCCGGACTTCTGGTTCAACATCGTCACGCCGTAGCCGCTCTTGGAAAAAACGGACGGGCGGTTGAACCGCCCGTCCGGGCCGGAAAAACCGGGAGGATCGCATGAACGCTCAGAGCTTACAGATACTCCTTCTGTTCTGCAGTATCGTCGTGCTCGCGTATATGGGGCTGATGTCGCAGAAACGCGTGAAAAAAGCCGAGGATATGTCCGTGGGCGGCAGAAGTTTCACCCGCTGGGACATCTTTTTTTCCCTGTTCGCCTTCTGGGGCGGCAATACCATTTCGAGCATTGTGGAGCTGTCTTTCAAGGACGGCGTCATGGCCGCCTGGTTCGGCCTCGCGCGGATCACCATGCTTGTCCTGATTCTGCTGATTACCGGCGGCGCATTCCGCAAGCTGGCCATGATAACGCTTTCGAGTTTTGTATCCCGCTGCTTCGGTTCGCCTTTTCTTCGCTTGGTGTCCGGCGTCATGATAGCGCTCAACTTCACCATCTTCACTGTCAGCTCAGTGGTGGGCGCCGCGGCCTTTTTCACCACGATTCTGGGCTGGTCGGTCTGGCTGTCCGTGCTTTTCACGGTGTTTTCCTTCCTGACCTATACCACCCTGGGCGGTATGCACGCTCTGGCCTATAACGGCAAAATTCTCACCGTGGGGCAGATTCTTTCTCTTCTGGTGCTGGCCGGGCTGGGCATCTGGCAGGCGGGTTGGGGCAATGTGACCGCTCTGGAGCCGCGTTTTTTTGATTTTCTGCCCGCCGGCCGGCTGGGAACGGTCATGATGTGGATGTTCACCTTTGTCATCAATGCCTTCGTGGCCCAGGCCGCCTTGCAGATCGTGATGTCCTGCAAGGATATCAAGGAAGGCAAGAAAGGTCTGAGCTATGTGCTGAGCGGTTTTGTGCCGGTCATCATTCTGTCCGTGCTCGCGGGCTTGGCCGCCAGGGTGCTGTACCCCGGCATCAGCGCCGTGGCCGCCATGCCCACCCTGGCCACCAACATGCCGTCCATGGTGCTTTCCTCCATTGTGGTTATCGGCATGTATTTCACCACGCTGGGCTGGGCTTCCTCCTGTATCCTCTCCGGCGGCACGGTGGCCGCCAACGACATATACCGCTATTTCGTGCCTGATGCCACCTCAGCCCAGCTTATCCGGGCTTCGCGCGTGGCCATTGTGCTGCTTTCCCTGTTCACTGTCGGCTTTGCCGTGCTGCTGCCCAGCGGCATTGAATTCTGGACCATCGTCGGGTTTGTGGTGCGCAACGCGGGCTTGTTCCCTCTGATTCTGATCGGTCTGTTCTGGAACGCCATTTCCCGCAGAGCGGCCATCGCCGCCGCGTTGAGTGGTTCCGGCGTGGGTATGGCCTGGTATTTCATCAAGTTTCCGGCTTTTCTCTTTGACGCCCATCCCATGTTTGTGGGCATGCTGGTTTCCATTGCGGTGGTCACGCTGGGCACTCTCTGGGAATACAGGGGGCGGCTGACTGTGAGCGCCAGCGGGCCTGGTCTGCTCTTTGCCGCCGTCGGCATGGCCGGTCTGGCGTTGTGTGTTGTGTTCGCGCCGCATCTGGCGGCAATGAAGATAACGTTCGCCTGTGTGAGTTACGCCGTATGCTTTCTGTTCGTGGGGGTGCTTTTCCTGATCCGGCGCAGAAACGCGGACGGCAGCCTTTATGTCTTTGAACCGGACTTCAGTTGATTTTCCCGGCCGTGCGGTTCCAAGCGCGCAAGGAGGGCATCAGATGAACACAAGCAAAAAATATGACGAGCTTCTCGTCGCGCTGGAGTCGCTGGCGCGCTCACTGCGGCGTCGCCGGCGTTTTATGCCGCACGATTGGCTGTTCAGACTTGAGGATGTCAGGAACGAGCTGATCTGCCTTGTCGCCCGGGAACGCCGCGCGGAGTGTGCCGATCTGTCATGGCCGTCGCCCCATGCGCGGGAAGCTGTGGTGCGGCTTTCGACCCTGGTGGCTTTTGGCGGATTCGGCCTGACCGGGCACGCCCTCTGTTGCGCCATAGAATCCGTTGCCGAAAACCTTCGCCGGCATCTGGCTTCCTGTTCGGCGGCGGAAGCGCCGACCCGGTCATATTGAGGGGGGCATATGCATTGCCTGAAGGATTTTATCGCGGGGTTCAGGGGCTTTCAGGACTCGTATTTCACGTCGGAAAAGTCTTTGTACTCCTCACTTCGTGAGGGGCAGAATCCCAAAGCGCTGGTGGTCGCATGCAGCGATTCGCGCGCTGATCCGGCTCTGGTGCTGGGCTGTAAGCCGGGCGACATTTTTGTGGTCAGAAACGTGGCCAATCTCGTGCCGCACAGGGAGGACGCGGCCGAGGCGGACGCCGTCACGGCGGCCCTGGCCTATGGCGTAATGCATCTGGGCATTGAGCATGTGATCGTTTTGGGACACTCGGGCTGTGGGGGCATTGCCGCCCTGCTGGCCCACGAGAAGGAAGAGACGCGGGACCTGATCTCGCCTTGGATTTCATTGGCCGGGCGCGCCCTGGGCAGAATCAGGCCACTGCTGGAAGCCGGGCCGGAAAGTTCGGCCCGGCGGGCCTGTGAACAGGTTTCTTTGCTGGTCTCCCTGCGCAATCTGCTTTCCTATCCCTGGATCGCCCAAAAAGTGGGGCGGCAGGAACTGGCGCTCCATGCCTGGTATTTTGATCTGGAGCAGGGCGAACTTCTGGGCTATTTCCCCGCTTCCGGCGGTTTTGAGCCCTTGATAGTCCGTCCCTGACTCCGCGCGTTTCGATTGGTGAAGGAGGCCGTCCGGTTCAGCAGTCCGGCACCTGCGCCGGGCGGCCCGCCTGCACCGCGTCCAGATAAGCGGCCCAGGCCTCGCCCACAGCCAAAAGCCGTTCTTTCGGCAGTCGCGCGCTGTCGTAGAGAATCAGCACCGAACCGCTCAGGGTGTTGAACTCCAGGGAACCTACGCCGTCAACGGCCGAGAGTTTTTCTTTTGCCGTGGCGGCCACATCCTCCCGCCGCAGGGCCGGGTGACGGATGCGCACCCGGCCGTCCGAAAAGCTCCGCACATATTTGAGCAGACGCAGAGCGTTCATGCCCTGCCCTCCATGGCCGGGGCCTCCGGAGCCGGGAGGTGCGGGCGCATGGCGTTGAGCGATACGCCCAGGGTGGTCAGGTTGTGCAGCAGGGCCGAGAGGCCGGGCTGCAGCACCATGAACAGACCGCCGGCCAGGAAGAGGCTGTTCAGGGTCAGGGTGACCGCGAAATTCGTATGGATGCGGCGCAATGTGCCGCACGCCAGCCGCCGGGCTTCAATGAGCCCGCCCAGACTCGGCCTGGTCAGCAGCACATTGGCCACTTCCCGCGCCAGATCCGTGCCGTCGATCATGGCCACGCCCACATGTGAGGCTGAAAGGGCCGGAGCGTCGTTGATGCCGTCGCCGACCATGAGCACCTTGCAGCCGCTGTCGGTAAGTTCCTGCACCACTCTGGCCTTGTCCGCGGGCAGCACTTGGGCGCGAAATTCCGTAATGCCCGCGCTCGCGGCCACGGCCCGCGCCGTACGTTCGTCGTCGCCGGTGAGCATCAGTACGCGCTTGAAGCCCATGCCGCGCAATGTTTCCACCACTTCGGCGGCTTCCGGCCGCAGAGGATCCTCTATAGCCAGAATGCCCGCCAGCTTGCCGTCCTCGGACAGATAGAGCAGGGAGCGGCCCAGAGCCGCCTGACGAACAATGTCCGCTTCCAGCGGCGAGACGTCCACGCCTTCGTCGTGCTCAATATAGTGGCGGCTGCCCACCCGCAGTTTTTTGCCGTGCAGGGATGAGGCCACGCCATGGGCCACCACGTATTCCACCTGGGCGTGTTCTTCCTCATGCTGGAGATTTTCCTCCTGAGCCTTGCGCACCACGGCGCGGGCCACAGGATGGGGAAAATGCTCTTCCAGGCAGGCCATGACCCGCAGGACTTCGTCGCGCTGCTGCCCTTCGGCGGGAATGACTTCCACCACCTTGGGACTGGCGTTGGTCAGGGTGCCGGTCTTGTCGAAGACCAGGGTGTCCGCTTCGCACAAGGCTTCCAGATAGCGACCGCCCTTGATGACCATGCCGTGACCCGCTCCTTCGCGCATGGAGGCCAGGACGGCCAGGGGCGTGGCCAGCTTGAGCGCGCAGGAATAATCCACCAGCAGCACCGAGGCGGCGCGCATGGGATTGCGCGTAATCAGCCAGACCAGGGCCGCCAGGCCGAAGGTGAAGGGCACGGCCAGGTCGGCCAGGCGCTCGGTCTTGCCCTGAATGCCGGCCTTGAGCGCTTCGGACTGCTCAATGAAGGTGACCACCTGGCGCAGACGGGTACCGTCGCCCACATGGCTGACCCGGATCACCAGCCGCCCTTCCTCCACCACCGTGCCCGCGAACACCGAAGCGCCCTTGGCGCGCGGCACGCCCAGCGGTTCGCCGGTCATGGAGGATTGATTGACCACCGCGCAACCGTCCTCCACAATGCCGTCCACCGGGATGGAGCCGCCGTCGCGCACCACCACGAGATCGTCTTTCTGAACCTGGCTCAGGGGCACGGACACTTCCGTGCCGTCTTCCCCGAGCAGCCAGACGCTGTCCACATTCAGGGCCAGACTTTCTGTAAGACTGTCCAGGGAACGGCGACGGGTCCAGTATTCCAGGGTTTCTCCCAGGCCCAGCAGCAGGGTCAGCACGCTGACCGTGCGGAAGTCGCGCATGAGAATTGAGGCGGTGATGGCCGCCGCGTCCAGCACGTCCACGCTGAGCCTGCCGCGCAGCAGGGAAGCGACGCCCTTGAGCAGAAAAGGCGCGGCGGCCGCGACGCTGGTGATCACGCGCCAGATCCGGGGCAGAAAGGGGCGGATGACAAAAAAGCGTATCAGCGGCAGCACCCCCCCGGCGGGCGGTTCTTCAGGCAAAAGATCCGAAATATTGTCCGGCGTGTCCGGAGCCGGGGCCTCATCCCGGACGGCCAGCAGGCGCAAGGCCGAAAGGCGGCTTTCCCGGTCGGCGTAAAAGAACAGGACGCTGCCCACGCGGGGATTGACGCGCACGTCGCTGATGCCGGGCAGTTCTTCAAGATTCCGGGTCAGGTCGGCGGCTGGAGGCGGCGGCAGGGGCCGGTCGGCGCGCACGCGCATTCTGCCGGTGGCGGTTCCGTTGAGGCCCTGAAGTTCATGGATGATGAAAAAGGACATGCGCGCTCCAATCTGAAAACTGAAAAAAGCCCTGAAACGGGCCGGTAAAAAACGGACCCGGCCTAGGAGCTGTTTCTAAATGAGGATTTTTGTTCTCTGCCCGGGAAGGCGAGTTCCGGGCGGAGGGAGTATCTTCAAACCCGACCGTCGCACGGAGTGAGCCTGACACAGGCAGAGGGCGAAAAGACAATTTAGAAACAGCTCCTAGCGGCGGCTGCGGGGACACCGCAAGGCCGGGAGGAAAAACAGCACGGACGGCTCCGGCTCAGGCCTGAACCTCTCCGGCTTCCCTGGAGGCTTTGGCCGCCTTCCGCTTTTCCGAAGCCTGGCGGGCTTCGGCGGTGAGGTCTTCCATATCTTCCTTGACCGCTTCCACCTTGCTCATGAGGGCGTCTTTCACGTCGATGCCCCGGCTGATCAGGTCGGCGGCCACGGGTTTGAGATCCAGCTTGCCCCGGCTCACGGCCACGGTGCCCAGCGCGCCGAGGGCTATGCCGCCCAGAAAAATCAGTCCGAATTTAAGTCCGTTGTTCATGTCGTCTCCTTTTGCTTTAGGGTCGCGCTTCGCGGAACCCGCCCCGAAATAAGGACAATAGTTGAGCCCCCTCTCCGCAGCGTGAAAAAATGACAGAGAGGCAACGGGGACAAGATTGTCCGTGATGACGAAAGATAAAAGGCTAGTGGGCCGAACCGGAAATATCGACCTTGATGTAATCCGCTTCGCTGTTGCGCAGGGAAATGGTCACCCCGGACAGGCGCAGGGCCACCGGGTCTTTCAGCGGCGCTCGGCCCACTATGGAAACGGTGGTGCCGGGAATCAGACCCATGTCGCGAATGCGCCGGTTCATCTCGCCCAGGGCTTCCACCGTGGCGATTTTTCCCTGCTGGCCCACACGCATATTGCGGAGACTGACGATCTGACTCATACACGCTTCCTCTCGTCGGCATTGTGCCGGTTGACTGTGATGGCGTCGGACTGCCGGTCCGGCGCGGCGCCCGTGGCGCGGAAAGGCTCCGCGCGCCGTTTGGGGGTCGGTCTTGAAGGACGCCGCGCCGGAATATGAATCCCGGCTGGAAAAAAGCTTGCACCAGATTGAATTATAGGTCAAGAAAAAAGAAAGTCATTTTCAAAATGAAGTCGGATTTTTTATATAAAGGGGGAAGTATGCCGTCATATCTCACGCATGCTATGGAAGGCCGGGCGCGTCTGCGCCATCCGGCTCTGGCCGGAATTGCCGGACGGGAGAAGGCGCTGGCCGTTTTGACCGGCGCAAGCGGCGTGCTGGAAGCGCGTCCCGGTTCCGGTTCCATTTTGCTGATCCTGGCTCCTGACGCGAACCTGGAGAGTATTTGCCGCGATCTTGAGGCCGCGCTGCCGCAATTGCGCCGGCCGGCGTGCGCTTCGCGGACCAGTGCCGTCGGAGCCGCCGCGTCCGGTCCCTTTTCCTTTTTGTCCGGCCTGCCGTCTCACGGCAAGGCCTGTTTCCAGGGCCTGAGTCCGCGCAAACTGGAGTTGCGCGCCCTGCTGGCCGCGTGCGGGCTGAGCGTCGTGCTGGGCTTCGCGGGTAAGGGACGCGCCCATCTGCTGGCCGGGACGGCCTTCGGCCTGCTGGCCGCGCGGCACGTCTGGATGCGGCGCAAGGCCCTGATGTAAAGCAGTGCGGCTTTGAAAATGTATATTTTCAGAGTTAGAGAAGGACGCAAAAAAGGGCCGGCACGTAACATGCCGGCCCTTGCTGATTCTGTTGCGCGGCGTCGGGCTTACGCGCCCGGGGCCGCCTCCTTGCCCTCAGAGGCCGGTTCGTCGCCCGCCGCAGTAGCGGTTTCGTGCTGGCCCTGGAGAATATTCTGGTGCCCGATGATGATGGTTTCCAGCACCTGCGGATCGGCCAGAGCCGTGGTGTCGCCCAGGTCCTCATAGGTGTCGCCCGCGATCTTGCGCAGCATGCGGCGGATGATCTTGCCGGACGTGGTTTTGGGCATGGCTTCCACAAACTGGATATATTCCGGACTGGCCAGGGCGCCGATGTCGCGGCGCACGGTGTCGCGCAGCTTTTTGCGCAAGTCCTCGCTCCAGGGCACTTCGTCACGGGTGACCACATAGGCGTAGATGGCCTCGCCCTTGAGGCGGTGGGGCATGGGCACCACGGCGGCTTCGCCCACTTCGGGGCAGGCGGCCAGCACGGCTTCGATTTCGGCCGTGGACAGGCGGTGGCCCGAGACGTTGATGGAATCGTCGATGCGCCCCAGTATCCAGAAATAGCCGTCCGCGTCCACCTGCGCGCCGTCGCCGGACTCATAGCAGCCGAAGCGCGAGAAGTAGGACTGGTATTTCTCCTCATCGTTGAACACGCCCAGCATCATGCCGGGCCAGGGCTTGCGGATCACCAGATGGCCCGAGCCGCCGTCCTCTTCGCCGTCGCGTCCCCCGCTGCCCATGACGGCGGCGTCGATGCCGGGCAGGGGCTTGGCCGCCGAGCCGGGTTTGAGCTTGGTGGCGTAAGGCATGGGGCTGATCATGGCCCCGCCGGTTTCCGTCTGCCACCAGGTGTCCACGATGGGCAGTTCGCCCCCGCCGATATTCTTGTGGTACCAGGACCAGGCTTCGGGATTGATGGGCTCGCCCACCGACCCCAGAATCCGCAGGCTGCGCAGGTCGTAGCGTTCGGCCCAGGCCTCGCCCAGGCGCATCAGGGAGCGGATCACCGTGGGCGCGGTATAGAGGATGTTGACCCGGAAATTTTCCACAATGCGCCAGTAGCGGTCCGGCTTGGGCCAGGTGGGCACGCCCTCGAACATCATGGTGGTGGCCCCGAGGGCCAGGGGACCGTATACGCCGTAGGTGTGCCCGGTGATCCAGCCCATGTCGGCGGTACACCAGTAGACGTCGTCGTCGCGCATGTCAAAGCACCACTGAGTGGTGTGGGCCGCGTAGGTCAGATACCCGCCCGTGGAGTGCATGATGCCCGTGGGTTTGCCCGTGCTGCCGCTGGTGTGCAGCAGAAAGAGCGTGTCGTTGGCGTCCATGGGCTCGCAGGGAAAGTCCGCGTTGAGGGTGAAGTCGTCGATGAGGTCGTGCCACCAGATGTCGCGGTTGGGCTGCATGGTGACGTTGTCCAGACCGGCGCGGCGCACCACCACCACATGGGCCACGGAGGGGCATTTTTCCAGAATGGGGTCCAGATTGGCCTTGAGCGGCTTGAACTTGCCCGCTCGCACGGCGGCGTCGGCGGTGATCACCACCCTGGCCTTGGAATCGTGGATGCGGCTGCGCACGCCGCCTTCGGCATAGCCGGAGAAAATGGCCGTGTGGATGGCCCCGATGCGCGCGCAGGCCAGCATGGCGATGACCAGTTCCGGAATCATGGGCATGTACAGCGCCACGTGATCGCCCTTGCGGATGTGCAGGGAGCTCAGGGCGTGAGCCATGCGGCAGACTTCGGTGTAGAGCATCTGATAGGTGTAGCAGCGCACGTCCATTTCATCTTCGCCCTGCCAGATCAGGGCGGCCTTGTTGCGGCGGCCGGAAATCAGATGGCGGTCGATACAGTTAAAGGACGCGTTGAGTTTGGCGCCGGTGAACCATCTGTACTTGTGCCGTTGCTCGTCGGCATCCAGTACTTTGTCCCAACGCTTGAACCAGTGTATCAACTGCGAGGCGCGCGCCCCCCAGAAATCGCTGGGGTCGTCCAGAGCGCGGCGGCACAAGGCGTCGTATTCTTCCTGGCCGCATATCCAGGCTGAGGATTTGCCGTGTTCCGGCGGAAGATAGCTGCGCTTCTCGGTCAATAAAGTGGTAATGCGTTCCTGGGACATGGTCGCGCCCTCCCTCCTGTGTGGACGTTGTGAAAAAAAGTTGGCACATCAGCCATGATACTGGCGTAAAGGGATTCTTCCGGCGCGTCAAGCAGCCGAAATTGTTTGTTCTTTCAGTCATGGTTGTGCAAAGCTGCACAAGCGTGGGATGATGGGGCAATTTCCCCAGCGAAACGGCGGGTGCGCGACCGCCAGAGTTGAAGAATTTTTTCACAAATAAATCGAAAAAATTTTTTAGGGAATGTCAGAGCATTGGAGACAGGGTTTCAAAACCGGCCAGGACGGCTGGGCGGATTCAGTCAGCCGGGAAAATCAGGCCGCGTTCCAGCAGGATGCGGACCAGGGGCGTCACGGGCAGACCGACCACCGTGCTCCAGGAGCCTTCCACCCGTTCCGCCAGAAAGGCTCCCTGGCCTTGAATGGCGTAAGCCCCGGCCTTGTCGTCGGGCTCATGGGTGCGGGCGTAGGCCGCCAGCACGGAATGCGGCCAGGCGTGGAAGAACACCCGGCTCACATCACTGAACAATTCGCCGGGTCCGCCGGGCCACCCCGGAGGCGGCAGCAGGCAGACCGCGCTGATGACCTCATGACTCCGGCCCGCGAGGCGAGCCAGCATCTCCAGGGCGTGGGCCGTATCGCGCGGCTTGCCCAGAATGTCGCCGTCCAGCGCCACCACCGTATCCGCCGCCAGAATCAGTGCGCGGGCGCGGGTCGCCGGGTCGAGACGACGTTCCACAGCCAGGGCCTTGGCTTGCGCCGCGCGGCGGGTATAGGCGTCAGGGCTTTCGTCCGCTTCGGGACGCGGCTCCACGCCCGTGGGACGGGCCGTGGCAAAGGGCAGGCCCCATTCCGAGAGAAATTGCCGCCGCCGGGGCGAAGCCGAGGCCAGAATCAGCTCCAGTCCCGGCGCAAGCCGGAACAGGGGAGCAAATTGGGGGCGAAAATCCGCTTCCGGCGCGGGAGCGGGAGTGAGCGGGGCAGCCACGGGGCTTACGCCCCGCCCGGCTGATGGCGCAGGACTTCGCGGTCTTGCATGTCCAGCACGCGGAAGACGCCGTCCTCGTACAGGCCGTAGCTGCGGGGCGAGCCGCCCTTGGGCAGGGACAGGGAGCCGGGATTCCAGAAATGCAGGCCGTCCAGGGTTTCGCCGCGCGGCACGTGGGTATGCCCGCGCAGAATCACCGTGCCTTGCTGCATGCGCGGCAGGGGAGGGCGCTCGGGCAGATGGTGGCCGTGACTGGCGAAAATGCGCAGGCCGTCGACGTCGATCCAGGCGGTTTCCGCCACCGGAAAGGGCAACAGGGCCAGATCCACCTCGGCGTCGCAATTGCCGCGCACCGCCGTGACGGGGCAGGGCAGGTCGTTGAGGTCTGCCATTTCCTTGAGAACCGTGGGCGTATTGTAGCCTTCGGGCAGGGGGTTGCGCGGACCGTGGTAGACCAGATCGCCCAGCAGCACCAGCAGGTCGGGGCGTTGCGCGTGAGCCCTGGCCAGCAGAAAGCGCAGGCTTTCCAGCGAGCCGTGCAGGTCGGAGGCGATGATCAGGCGCATCAGCCCCGCTCTCCCTTGTCCCATTCAGCGCGCGGCACGGCTTCTTCCACCAGCATGATCGGGATCTCGTCGCGCACGGGGTAGACCACCCCGCAGGCTTGGCAGGCGAAGCCCGCGGTTTGCCCGTCGCGGGTCAGGGCTTCCAGAGAGCCCAGACAACGCGGACAGGCCAGGATTTGCAATAATTCGTCGGTATTCATAGGCATGGCAGTTTCCTTGCTGAGATAATCGCGGCGCAGCATACCGCGATGCGCCCCGGCCTTCAAGGGGCGGCCCGGCGACTGTGCCGGGGGTGCGCTTGCTTTTTTCGAACACTAGCTTACCCTGCTCGAAAGAGACGGAATTCTCCCTATGAAACTGATTGACCTGCATACCCATACGCTGGCCTCGGACGGTACGGACAGCCCCTCGGCTCTGGTGGAAAAGGCTCATGCGGCGGGTCTGGTCGCCGTGGCCGTAACCGACCACGACACCGTGGCCGGTCTGGACGAGGCCGAGGAAGCCGGGCGGGATCTGGGCATCAGGGTGATACGCGGCTGTGAGCTTTCCACCCATACCGAATACGGCGAAGTGCATATTCTGGGCCTCTGGCTGCCGCGCGACGCCTCTCCCCTTGAGGACCAACTCGGCTATCTGCGCCGGAAACGCTGTGAGCGGAACAGGGGCATTGTGGAGAAACTGCGCGCCCTGGGTCTGGACATCAGTCTGGAGGAAGTGCGCGCCACGGCTGCGGGGAGCGTGGGGCGGCCGCATATCGCGGCCGTGCTGGTGGCCAAGGGCTATGTGCGCGACGTGGGCCAGGCCTTCCGCGACTATCTGGGCTTTTACGGCAAGGCCTATCTGCCCAAGGAAGTGCTGGAACCGGACGTGGCCGTGCAATTGCTGGCCGGTCTGGGCGCGACGGTGAGCCTGGCCCATCCCCTTTTGCAGAAATATCCCGTGCCCTGGCTGGAAGGCCTGGTGGAAAAGCTGTCCGGCTACGGGCTCACAGCCATTGAGGCCTGGCACAGCGAACATTCGGACGCGGACACGCGTCTTTGCGTGGAGTGGGCCCGGCGCTTCGGCCTGGGACTCAGCGGCGGTTCGGATTACCACGGCGCCAACAAGCCCGGCATCCGTCTGGGCGTGGGCCGGGGCGGTCTGCGGGTGCCGCTGGACGTGCTGGAAAAACTGGAGGCGCGTCGCCGCGCGCACGGCCTGCCGTGCTAGCATCCAGCCGCCCGAGGCGGAGGTTCTTCTCTTGTCTGCTGTGGGCGTTCTGCTGCCTGTGGACGATAACCTGCCCGGCGTATCCCGGCCATGCGGCTTCGTCCTCTTCCGCGCCCCTCCCTTCTCTTGATGTCATGCTCGGCTCCATGCTGATGCTGGGTTTTCGCGGCACGGAACTTGCGCCGGACGATCCCTTTCTGGCGGCGGTGCGCGCGGGCAAGGTGGGACATGTCCTGCTGTTCGACCGCGACCTGCCCAGCGGCGGAGAGCGCAACATCCGTTCCCCCGAGCAGCTCCGCCGTCTGACGGCCGCGCTGCGCGCCGCCGCCCCCGGTCCCATGTTCATTGCCGTGGATCAGGAAGGAGGCCGCGTCAGGCGGCTCAAGCCGCAACAGGGTTTTATGGACCTGCCTTCGGCCCGGAGCATGGGGCGGGGGCGCCCGGCGGCCACCAGAGCTTTGGCCGCGCGGCTGGGCGCGGAACTGGCCGGGCTGGGCATTTCCGTGGACCTTGCGCCCGTGGCGGACGTGGACAGCAATCCGGACAATCCGGCCATCGGCAAGCTGGGGCGCAGCTTCAGCCCGGACCCCGGGCTGACGGCGCAGCATGCCCTGGCTTTCGGGCAGGGGCTGGCTCAGGCCGGGATCATTCCCGCGCTCAAGCATTTCCCCGGCCAGGGCGGCGCGCAACGCGATTCGCATCTGGGCCTCACCGACATCAGCCGCTGCTGGGACGGCGGCGGCGATCTGCTGCCCTATGCGGAGGCCTTCAGCCAGGGCTGGCCGGGCATGGTCATGGTGGGGCATCTGTTTCATGCCGGGCTTGACCCCGAGCATCCGGCCACGCTGTCGAAGATGGTGGTCACCGGCCTGCTGCGCCAGGGGCTGGGCTGGCGGGGCGTGGTCATCAGCGACGACATGCAGATGAAGGCCATCACCGGGCACTACGGCCTGGAGCAGGCCATGCTGCTGGCAGTGCAGGCGGGGGTGGACATCTTGGTTTTCGGCAACAATCTGCAATGGGATCCCGATCTGCCCGAAAAAGCGCACGCAACACTGCGCCGCCTGGTGGACAGCGGCAGGATTTCGCCGGAACGCATCCGGGCGTCGTGGGAGCGGATACGCGCGCTGCATGCGGCCTACGCGCGTTAAAAAAATCTGGATAAAAAACCAAAGAGGGAAGCCGCGCGGCTTCCCTCTTTGGTTTTCGGCAAGTCGTGTTGGAGGATGCCTCCGGCGGCCAAGGGGGCGCGGCCCCCTTGGGATTCCGTTTCCGGAGATGTCGGGTAAACCGGGCCGCCCTGCGCCGCCTGCAGGGCTGATTATCTCGTTGTTCCGCTGTTGCCCGGCCGGGGGCCGTCCGTGAGCAGAACGGCCTGTCCCGCAAGGCCGCCCTTTTGCGCGTCCCTGTCGCGCGGGCCGTTGTCCCGCAACACGAAGAAGGCGATGTGCATCTTGTCCATAGTCAGGGCGTCGTCAGGCCTGAGCGGCAGCATGGGCGCGTCCAGAGACGCGATCCACCAGTTGCCGTCAGCCATGACGGCTTCGGAGCTGTAGTGCAGGGGCCGCGTGCCCGCTATCCCGCTGCCGCCGTCCAGCAGGGTCATGTCCCGCGCCGGTCCGCCGTTGCCCAGGAATCGCATCTGGAAGACGGCCAGATCCCCGTCGCGCCCGTCGGCCGTGAAGGCATACGC
>ERZ506979.843-NODE-843-length-16149-cov-7.760097_pt1 | contig 16149 bp, 14 predicted proteins | sample MGYA00512887_ERZ506979 | MGnify/ENA metagenome assembly ERZ506979 | reverse complement strand
CTTTCTGAATGAAGCGGAGGCTCTTGAGCCGAAGTTTGCAACCTTGAGTATGTCGGGCAGAGTTCCGCCGCTGAGCATATCGTCTTGCGGACCGTCAGATGTAAAGAGCAGTTCCTTTACACCGCAATCTCTCATAAGCTCGGCTATGAATTTGAGATATTCCTTATCATTGCCGTAGCTGCCGTATTCGTTCTCCACCTGCATGGCTATTATGTTTCCGCCGTTTTCGTGGCAGAGCGGTAAAAGACGCGGCAAAAGCTCGTGATAATAATTTGAAACTGCGTCAAGATATGGCTTGTACATACAGCGAACACGCATATTTCTGTCCTTTAACAGCCATGCCGGAAGTCCGCCGAAGTCCCATTCCGCGCATATATAAGGGCCAGGTCTTACAATAGCGTAAAGACCGACCTTCTTGGCCGTTTCAATGAATTTTACTATATCGAGTATTCCGTCAAAATCAAATTCGCCGGGCTTTTTCTCGTGCAAATTCCAACAGGTGTATGTTTCCACCGTGTTAAAGCCGGCTGCCTTTAATTTTATAAGCCTGTCCTCCCAATATTCGGGCATAATGCGGAAATAGTGCATCGAGCCCGAATATATGCGAAAGCTCTCGCCGTTCATTTTAAACTCGCCGTCTTTTATAGTGAGCATTTATCTGTTCCCCCTAAGATTTTTAGTTGATTATACAATAACGCCCGAGTGCAGTCAATAGAGATATCCGCACTCGGGCGTTAAACTTTATTTCAGCGCTTTCGGCTCGTCCGTAAGTCCCAAAAGGTAGTCCGCAGAGATGTTGTAGTAGAGCGCAAGAGTTTTTATATGGTGGCTCGGTATGTCCCGCACACCGCGCTCGTATGCGCTGTAATACTGGTAGGTCGTGTTGAGCACTTCCGCAATTTCTTTTTGCGTTTTTTCTCTGTCCTCGCGAATGTCGCGCAGTCTCTGATAATAGTATTTTTGCATAATTCCAGCAGCTCTCTTTTGTAAGTTTTGCTGAATTGTATCATAATATGGTTAAAAAAATACAGAGGGAGGTTTTTGGATGTTTAAAACTTTTTTTGACAATTTAAAGTACAGAAGAGAAAAAAACATAGGAGGAACAATAAAGAGATTTGTAGTGAATAACATTATACCATATTTTGAAGTTACTTCTCTTTTTTATTGAGTCATATCATTTTAGCATATACAATTTACGAGACGATTTTTGTCAATTAACAGCTTGACAATTTCGACATTTTTTATTACAATATACACAGAGGAGTTATAAACGTTGCGGTCTGCTGTTTAGAACAAGCGATGCAAGCGGTATTTATAACTTCCGCAAATGAAGTGTCGTCAGACCGCAACAGCTTATCGAAGGCTTGTTGCGGTTTTTTTCGTAATATTCTGAAAGGTTGGGTGATTCCAATGCACAATTTAATAAATCGAACAAATTAAAGTATCAACTAACAGAGAACATAAAAAGGAGGATTAAATGTTATGAAAAGAAAATTTTCACGATTACTTCCAGTGATGCTTGTTTTTGTTATGATTTTTTCTACATCAGTTATCGCATATGCAAGTGATAAAACTGCTCCGTATGGTAATATCGAGCTTGAAGATGCATACTCTCGTATTGTAACTTATGCAAATGAGAACAACATTGAATTGGGAATGACCTATGACGACTTTAGAAATGGCTATGCTGGTCAATCCATAAGTGAGTATGAAAATTCCTATTATTCAGTGTTATTACCATCTCCAACAGTAGCGACTTGCTCGTCAAGTTCTGGAGGAGGAAGAAAATATTACTACAATACAGGATATTCTTGTCCTTCTCAAGCGACATACAGCAAATACAATCTATTAGATGTGGTGAAAAAAGGAGATGTTATATACGAAGCAAAAGGGGGCTTTGGTATTACGGGACATATCGCTATAGTTGATGGCATCTATACTAGAAGTGATGGAACAAAATATATTCGCTTGATTGAGGCTATTTCTAATAGCTACGGCGGTGTTACGAGAAGTATTTTGGATGATACCAGGGTCGATGAAAAAGGTGTCACAATTTTAAGAGTTAGCGGAGCAACTGAAAGCATTAAAAATGCAGCTGTTTCGTTTTGTAGAGGAGAAGTTGGTTCTTCATACAATTTAGATTTAGCGAAAGATACAAGTGCCAGTGAGACAGATTGGTATTGTTCTGAGTTGGTATGGGCTGCATACAAAAATCAAGGTATAGATATCGAGGTTGGTGGTTCTCACGGTGAACCTGGAGTTACACCGCATGATATAGTGAATAGTTCAAAAACTTATGCTGTTGCATACTCGACTAATTAAAAATCAAAAAGGAGATTTTTGTATGAAAAAATCAAGTATCTTTCTCTTGGTTGGTTGTGCTATGATTTTTATAGCTATTATGTTTTTTCTATATGCATTGCAACATCCAGAGCAATCGTTCCCGTGGGGAAATAGCGTAACGTATGTTTTGTACTTCGTATATCTACTTTCAACAATATGTATGTTTATTCTATCTATAAAAAATAAAAGGCACTAAACCGTTCAATGAAAAGAGTGAGGAGGTTTCAAAATGGTTCTTCTTCAAATTATGTGTAAAGTCCAAAGTACGGTATAAAAAAGCAAAGTGATGAATGGCGTGAAAGACGGGAAACGGCTTGCACGCCATATTTACACAATATCTAAAGAAGTCTCAGAAAGCTGTTGGAGAAGCTTTAATAACTTCATTCTCATATGCAAAAACCGCCGACTGTCCGTCGGCGGCAATTTTTTATCATCTCCCCAAATGAAAAAACCGGCAGATTTTACTCTGCCGGTAAATTGCTTTTTGGAGCTTTTCTTATGCCTTGTTGACCGAGCCGAACAGCTCCATCTTCTCCTTGACGGTAGCCTTGATAGCCTCAACGCCGGGAGCGAGAAGCTTTCTGGGATCGAAGCCCTTGCCCTCAAGATCCTTGCCTGCCTCGATGTACTTTCTGGTAGCCTCGGCAAAAGCAAGCTGGCACTCGGTGTTGACGTTTATCTTGGAAACGCCGAGGGAGATAGCTTCCTTTATCATGTCTGCGGGAATGCCAGTGCCGCCGTGGAGAACGAGGGGCATCTCGCCGGTGAGCTCCTGGATGTTGGCGAGAACGTCGAATCTCAGACCCTTCCAGTTCGCGGGATACTTGCCGTGGATATTGCCTATGCCCGCTGCGAGCATATCGACGCCGAGATCGGCAATCATCTTGCACTCCTCGGGGTCTGCGACCTCGCCGCCGCCTATAACGCCGTCCTCTTCGCCGCCGATGGCGCCGACTTCGGCTTCAACGGAAATGCCCTTCGAATGAGCGAGAGCGATTATTTCCTTTGTCTTTGTAATATTTTCCTCAATGCCGTAGTGAGAGCCGTCGAACATGACGGAGGAGAAGCCCGCCTCGATGCACTTGAGCGCGCCCTCATAGGAGCCGTGATCAAGGTGAAGCGCAACGGGAACGGTGATTCCGAGCTCGTCGACCATAGCGTCAACCATGGCGGTGACGGTCTTGAAGCCGCACATATACTTGCCCGCGCCTTCGGACACGCCGAGGATAACGGGGGAGTTGAGCTCCTGAGCGGTGAGAAGAATAGCCTTTGTCCACTCAAGGTTGTTGATATTGAAGTGACCTACCGCGTACTTGCCGGCCTTTGCATCTTTGAGCATTTTTGCTGCGGAAACTAACATAGTAAAACCTCCTAAGTTTTATGGCTTTATTATACACCATGAGTTTCAAAAAATCAATATTATCGATCCTCGCGGAAGTAAGAAAGTCCGAGGCTCGCGGGAGGCAGATTCTCGCGCTTGCGGCGCATACTGACAGCGACAAGAACGATTATCGTAACGACGTAAGGCGTCATCATGAACAGCTCCTGTGCGCCGAAGCTGAGGTTCGGGATGTAGTTGTGAACGACCATGAGACCGCCGAAGAGGAACGAGCCGAGTATGCCGAGGTCGGGCTTCCAAACCGCGAAGATAACGAGCGCGATTGCAAGCCAGCCGCGGTCGCCGAAGCCGTTGTTCGACCATACGCCGTTTGCGTAGTCCATGACGTAGTAGAGACCGCCGAGACCTGCTATAATGCTGCCGACAACAGTCGAAATATACTTGTATCTGCCGACGTTTATGCCCGCCGCGTCGCTCGTTGCGGGGTTCTCGCCGACTGCGCGAAGCTGAAGTCCCATGCGCGTATGCTTGAAGAAGTAGGCGGTTATGAGCGCGATGATTATCGCGGTGTAGGCGAGAAAGCTGTAGGAGAAGAGAAGATCTCCGACTTTTCCGAGCTTCGAAGCAAACGGAAGCGTGGTTTTAAAGCAGTTGCTCGTCGCGCTCAGCGCTATCGAGGGGATGTCGCTTCCGGTTATCTTGATGAGCGAGCCGCCGAAGAAGTTGCCGAAGCCGACGCCGAAGGTCGTCATCGCAAGACCCGTAACGTTCTGATTCGCACGCAGCGTGACGGTCAGGAAGCAGTAGAGCAGACCCATGAGCGCCGAGCCGAGAATGCTCGAGAGCAGGGGAATGAGCACTGCGAGGAACGGGTTTATCGCGGCGGCATTTTTCTCATAGAAGAACGCACCGATAACTCCGGAGATACCGCCGACATACATGATGCCGGGGATACCGAGGTTCAGGTTGCCGCCCTTTTCGGTTATAGTCTCGCCCGTTGAGCCGAAGAGCAGAGGAATGCTCTGCATTATAGCACGCTGAATAAATGTAATAACTATCATTATGCCTTCGCCTCCTTGCTGCGGAACTTGACAGAGTAGTTGATGAAGAACTCACTGCCGATGATGAAGAAGATTATTATGCCGGTTATGATATCTGCGAACGAGTCGTTGAGTCCGAGGCTCGTCGATATCTGAATCGCGCCCTTCTGGAAGAAAACGATGAGCAGCGAGGTGAGGATCATGTAGGCGGGGTTGAACTTTGCGAGCCACGATACCATTATCGCAGTGAAGCCGCGTCCGCCGACGGTGTTCGTCGCTACGGTGTGGTCGGTGCCGCTGACGAGCAGGAAGCCGGTTATGCCGCAGAGCGCGCCGGAGAGGAGCATCGTGCGCATGATGACCTTTTTGACGTTTATGCCGATGTAGCGCGCGGTGTTTTCACTCTCGCCGACAACGGAAATCTCATAGCCGTGCTTGCTGTACTTGAGATAGATGTACATAAAGACGGTCAGAGCCGCAACTATCAGTATGTTGAGCAGATAATCCTGATTGCCGAGACTCGGCAGCCAGCCGCTGTGGCTGACGCTGTTGATAACGCCGATGTGACCCGAGCCCTTGGGGTTCGACCACTTGTAGCAGAAGTAGGCGACTATCTGCGTGGCGATGTAGTTCATCATCAGCGTGAAAAGTGTCTCGTTGGTGTTCCACTTCGCCTTGAAGAACGCGGGGATAAAAGCCCATATCGCACCCGCAATGACGCTCGTTATTATCATAACGGGGAAGAGAATGTAGGACGGGAGCTTGTCGCCGAAGAGGATCATGCAGGAGGCGGTTGCGAAGCCGCCCATGAGCGCCTGCCCCTCGGCGCCGATGTTCCAGAATTTCATCTTGAATGCGGGGGTGACTGCGAGCGAAATGCAAAGGAGCATCGCGAGGTTCTGGAACAGGCTCCATATGCGCCTTGGCGAGCCGACCGCGCCGAAGATTATCGCGGAATAGACCTCCGCGGGATTCTGACCTGTGATAACGACGGTCACGACCGCGCAGACGAGCAGCGCCAGAATGACCGCGCCGATTCTGATAAGCCATGCCGCCCATGAGGGAACGGTGCTGCGCTTGACTATGTGGAAAAGCGGCTCGCGCTTCTGTCCGTTTGACTTACTCATGGGTTTCACCTCCGTCGGTTTTTGTCATAAGCAGACCGAGCTCTTCCTTTGTGGAAGTCCTTGCGTCAACCACTCCCGTTATCTTGCCGGAGTTTATGACGAGGATTCGGTCGCAGAGCTCAAGCAGAACGTCGAGATCCTCGCCGACAAATATAACGGCGACGCCCTTTTCCTTCTGCTGATTGAGCAGGTTATATATGAGATAGGATGAGTTGATGTCAAGTCCGCGCACGGGGTAGGCAGCCATAAAGACGGTGGGGGAGGAGGCTATCTCACGGCCGACGAGCACCTTCTGCACGTTGCCGCCGGAGAGACGGCGAACGGGCGTATTCGCGCTCGGGGTGACGACCTCGAGGTCGCTGATGACCTTTTCCGCGAGCGTCTTGGGCTTCTTGCGCTCAAGGAACGCGCTCTTGCCCTTGCGGTAGCTTCGCAGCATCATGTTGTCGACTATATCCATGTTGCCGACGAGTCCCATGCCGAGTCTGTCCTCGGGGACGAACGACAGGCGCACGCCGAGCTCGCGAATCTGCATGGGCGTCTTGTCGCGCAGGTTGTCCTGATTGCCGGTCTTGGGGTTGTTATAGAGTATTTCGCCGCTGTTGAGATGCTGAAGTCCGGCGATGGATTCAAGCAGCTCGCGCTGACCGCTTCCGGCGATACCCGCGATGCCGAGTATCTCGCCCGAACGCGCGGTGAACGAAATGTTGTCGAGGAGCTTTACGCCCTCGCGGTTTATGCAGTTTATATCCTTGACTATGAGCCTGTCCACGGGGTCAACGGGCTCGCTGCGGTCGATGTTGAGGCTTATCTTCTTGCCGACCATCATCTCAGTGAGCTCGGATTCGTTAGTCTCTGCGGTCTTGACCGTGCCGATGTATTCGCCCTTTCTGAGAACCGATACGCGGTCGGAGAGGGAGAGCACCTCGTGGAGCTTATGGGTGATGATTATGATAGCCTTGCCGTCGTCGCGCATACGGCGCAGGACGTCAAAGAGCTTGAGCGTCTCCTGCGGAGTGAGAACGGCGGTGGGCTCGTCAAGAATGAGTATGTCAGCGCCTCTGTAGAGCACCTTGATTATCTCTACGGTCTGCTTTTCGGAGACGGACATCTCGTATATCTTCTTGTTCGGGTCGATATCAAAGCCGTACTGCTCGCTTATCTTTTTTATGCGCTCGGCAGACTTTTTGACATTGAATTTGCCCTCGTCAAGACCGAGGATGATATTCTCCGTTGCGGAGAACACGTCCACGAGCTTGAAATGCTGATGGACCATGCCTATTTTGTAGTCAAGCGCGTCCTTGGGGGAGCGGATGACCACCTCTTTGCCGTCGATGAAAATCTGACCGTGATCCGGATAGTAAATTCCGGCGATCATGTTCATCAGCGTTGTTTTTCCGGAGCCGTTTTCGCCGAGAATGGAGAGTATCTCGCCGCGGTTGACGGTCAGACATACATCCTTGTTGGCAACGATGCTTCCGAAGCTTTTTGAAATATTTTTCAGTTCGATTGCTGCGTTCAAGCCCACTTATCCTCCTATTTTAAATCTCAAAAGCCGATTAAGACAGAAAGGATAATCGGCTTTTCAAACTTAAAATCTTTTTAATTTAACTGCTTCAGACGGAGCGGCTTTCGTCGCCCCGTCTGAATGAAAGTTACTGCTTGTTAATCAGCCCTCATTGAGAAGAGTAATGCCGTCGATGTTGACATCGAAGTAAGGAGCTGAACGCTTCTCGGACTCGTGGAAATAGCCGTTGGAAATAACCTCGGTGTCGGGGGTGAATTTCTCGTCGGTGTCGACGTCGGCCATGTAGCTGGTGAGGGTCTTGCCGTCAACGGTGAAGGTGGAGGTGTCAAAAACATGGAGAGTGCCGGCCTTGAACTGCTCTTCGGCAGCCTTGATAGCCTCGGCAGTGCCGGGAGCGGCGACCTTCTCGTTGATGGGGGTCAGCTCGACAGCGCCCTCGTTGATGCCCTTGCACCAGTCGGTGTCAATAGCCTTGTTGTCTCTGACGCACTCGATCATGTACTTCATGTAAGGTACCCAGTTGATTCTGGAGGAAACGATGAAGGTGTTCGGGCAAGCGTCAAGAGTGGAGCCGTTGTAGGAGACGTTGGGAACGCCTGCGCTCTCGCAAGCGGTGGGAGCGCCCATGGAGTCGGCGTGCTGGCTGATGAGCTTGCAGCCTCTGCCGATAAGCAGGGTAGCAGCTTCCTTCTCCTTGGCCTCGTCATACCATGAACCGGTGAACTGGACTTCCATGGTAGCTTCTTTGCAGACGGATCTTACGCCCAGGAAGAATGCGGTGTAGCCGGACTTAACCTCTGCATAGGGGAATGCGCCGACATAGCCTATCTTAGCGTCCTTAGCCTCGAACTTGCCTTCCTTGATCATAGCGTTGAGCTTCATGCCTGCGGCGATACCCGCAAGATAACGGCCCTCGTAGATGGAAGCGAAAGCATTGTGGAAGTTCTTGAGATTCTTAGTGTGAGCCTGAGTGCCGGTAGCGTGGCAGAACTGGACGTCCGGATACTTCTCGGCAGCCTGGATCATGAAGCTCTCGTGGCCGAAGCTGTCGGCGAAAACAACGGAGCAGCCCTGCTCGGCAAGGTCGGCCGCCGCATCGAAGCAGGCAGCAGTCTCGCTGATGCCGGTCTTCTTGATGATCTCAACGCCAAGCTCCTTGCAGGCTTCCTCAGCTGCGGTGATGAAGTTCTTGTCATAAGTTGAGTTTTCGTCATGAAGGAAGATAAAACCGACCTTCATCTTCTTCTCGCCGCCGTTCTTGTTGTTGCAAGCCGCAAAGGCGAAAATGGTAGCGAGTGCAAGAACAATTGCGAGGATTCTTGTGAATTTCTTCATTTTTTGACGTACCTCCAAAAAATTTTTTATATTTATCCCGCGATGTCGGCGGGAAAAAATAACTCAGTTGTCCTGTTCTTTGAAAGTTATGCTGCCGTTGCCCATCTTCTCGATTATTGCGAGGGATTCGACTCTCGCGCCCTTTTCCTCGAGAACCTTTCTGCCGGGCTGGAAGCCCTTTTCTATTGCGATGCCGACGCCCTCGAGCTCGGCGCCCGCCTGCTTGATTATATCGATAAGCCCCGAGACGGCAGCGCCGTTTGCGAGGAAATCGTCGATGATGAGGATTCTGTCGCCCTTTTTTATGTAGTCCTTCGATACTGCGACGAGGCTGTCCGTGCCCTTTGTAAACGAGTGAACGACGGTGGAATAGACGTTGTCGCCGACATTTTTATGCGCGCCTTTTTTGGCAAAAACAACAGGCACAGAGAAATATTGCGCGGTTATGCACGCGATCCCTATGCCCGATGCCTCGATAGTCAGAATTTTATTTATATTACACCCGTCAAAACGGCGCTTGAACTCCTTGCCGATTTCCTGAAGAAGGTTCACGTCGATCTGGTGATTGAGAAACATATCCACCTTGAGAATATCGTCCCCGATCACTTTGCCGTCAGCAATTATGCGCTCCTCAAGCAGCTTCAAATCCTCGTTCCCCCTAAAGAAAAGTACGGTGAAAATACAATAATAGTATAGGGCTTTTTGGGGGTAAAAGCAAGGAAAAGTTTAAAAATCTGCATTTTATACAAACGCCGTCGGAAAAAAGCGTATAAGTGTATAAATATGTCAATTTTGTGTACAGCCTGTGTCAATTTCTCTTGATGTTTCCCGCAAAAACGTAACCTGTTGTGTTTTTAAACTCTATGGCATACCACCCGTTGAGTGCGCCGATGATTTTTACGCCGTGTCCGTTGGGGAGAGTGCCGATAACGGCGGAGGTCATATTCGGCGCGCGTCGGACATTCAGAACCCCGCCCCGCGTGCTAACGGTACCCGTGGCGGGAAAAACGGGCGGATAGTACTGCACGCCGAGAAAGTCCGCGATACTTATAACAAGGTTTTCGGCTATTGCGTCAATGTTGTCGGCTATCCACCGCGCGTCCTGCTCGTTGTCGTGGTAGGCAAGCTCAAGGTAAACCGCGGGAGCCTTCGAACGTTTCAGCTCGAGCAGTGTTGTTGAGGTGCGTGTGTTCACAAGCTCGGGCTCGGGGTAAATCTCGCGCAGTCCGTTTGCGATTATATCGGCAGCGCGCTTTCCCTGTGCGCTCGTCGGATAGTAGTAGACGTCCGGTCCGCGCAGAGTGCCCTCATATATGGCGGGCGCGGCGTTTGAGTGCAGGGCGAGATAGAGCCGATAGTTTCCTCCGTTTCCGCGCGCGACAGCCGCCGCCGCGTTGCCGTTCGGGTCGTTCCTGCCGTAGCTTATCCCGCTTGAAGAGAGATACGGCTCCATTGCGTCGGCGAGGAGATTCATATAGTATTTCTCGCTCTCGCCGATTATATATGGATTGTAGCCCTGAGTTGAGGGGCTGAGATAGACATCGGGCATAAAAATACCTCCGCATATTCATTTACTATAAGAATATGCGGAGGCGGGTCGGTTGGTTAATTGCATTACTTGCGCCTATAAGCATAAAACCGGATTTGGTAGGGTACGGCGACCCCGACGCCGACGACGATAAAAAGAGCAACCACGCACGAACCTGTCCGCAGGCTCCCTTTGCAGGGGAGCTGTCACGAAGTGACTGAGGGGTTACTCATATATGCCAACTGACGGGATATGCGAAAATGATAGCCGTCATCAATACCCCGATAAAAAACAGGGAAAACAGAAATCATCCGTTTTCCCTGCATGAAGTTTTATATATCCAGCGCCGAGGCGTCCTCGGTTATGTCGCTCTTTTCAAAGCCGTTGTCTCTGTCAAAATAGAATACGCTTCCGCCGTCGTTTCCGCACATGGCGGAGAAATGACCGTCCTTAAAGATGAGCGCCGCGCCGTCCTCAACGCCTATGCCGGAGTCGCGGCAGCCTTTTACGGCTGTCCCGAAGCTCTGCCAGCGTTCGCTGATGAAGTGCGGGCAGTAGCAGTAGGGGAGAAGCCCGATGCAGTCAACGAACATGAAGTCGCCGTTTTCGCCGCAGTCGTCATATCCCATGTCGAACCAGCACATTGCGCCGGAGCTGAGTCCCGAGAGGACTTTTCCGCGTTTATACGCCTCCCTGAGCGCCTTGTCCGCGCCGGTTGCCTTGAATATGTTCATCATGAACTCAAGATTTCCGCCGCCGGCGTAGACTATGTCGGTGCTCACGAGCGTATCGTATATGTGTTTATCCGTGTTTTCGGGGTCGGTCAGCTTGAGCGTTTCGACTGTGCAGCCGAGCTTTTCAAAGCTCTCCCAAATAGGCTCGTCGCCCTCGGTATCGTCGTGTCCAGCGGTCGGCAGAAACACAACATGAGGATGCTCCTTGCCCGATTCGCGGACTATCCTTTCAAATATCGGCATGACCTCGCCGTCGTCATAACGGCCGCCGCCGAGTGCGATTATCGTTCCCATTTTTCCTCCGTCAACCGATAATGCTCACGTTGAAGCCGTTATCCTTAGCATATTTCTCGGCGCCGCTTCCGCTTTCGGTTATAACCGTAAGCTCGCCGACAGCCTTGAATATTTCGCCGCCGAATACCTTGACTCCGGAGTGAACGGTTATCTCGTCAAGTCCGTAGCAGTTGTAGAACGCATATTTGCCGAGCTCTTCCATGCTCTCGGGCAGGACGACTGTTTTGAGCGATTTGCACTCTTCAAACGCGCCCTTTTCGAGCTTTTTGACTCCCTCGCCGATGGTGAGCTTCTCGAGAGAGGAGCAGCGGTAGAATGTGCTCACCGCAATGCTCTCAACCGTGCCGGGAATCGATATCTCGACCGCTCCGGTGCACTTGAGGAACGCGTGGTCGTCAATTTGAGTGACGCCCTCGGGGATAATTATCTTCTTTGCGCTGAAGCACTTCGCAAACGCCCAGTCGCCGATGGTCTCAACGCCCTCGGGCAGGACTATTTCGGTCAGCGCGGAGCAGAAGTAGAAGGCCTTTTCGGAAATTGTCTTGGGTGCGCCGTTGAAAATGACGGTCTTGAGCTTGCTCTTTCCGGTGTAGGTGTTCTCCTGCGAGCCCTCGAAAGCGCTTATGCCGATGTGTTTGACGTTCTTGCCTATCGTGACCTTTTCGAGATTGTCGCAGTACATCGCCGCATAGTTGCCGATTACCTCAACGGAGTCGGGGATAATAAGCTCCTTGAGCGAGCTGCTGCCCTTGAGAGACTTGTTCTCGAGACCGACGACCTTTGCGCCGTCTATTTCGGCGGGTATGGAGACGACGGAATCGTTTCCGGTGTAGTCTGTGACACAGGCGGTGTTGTCCGTATACAGTGTATAGACAAAGCTTCCGTTCTTTACGGATTCGGTTTTGACTTTCTTGTCGAGTATGTCCTCAACCTTGACGAGCGCGGGGTCGTTTACCGTGACGTCGAGGGAGAGAGCAGAGAGTATTGTTTTGCCGAGATTGTCGCAGCCTGCAAAAGAGAGGCAGACGACGAGCATCAAAGCAACGATAGCCGTTATTTTAGTGAATTTTTTCATCGCCGTTTCCTCACTTTCCGTTCTTCTTCGCCATGCGCTCCTGCTTCCTGCGCTCGATGTCGGCCATGCGCTCCTCCTCGAGCCTTTCGATCTCGATTCTGCGCGCCTCGTATTCGGCGTCGGTGTGGGCTTTCGCGTCGTTGTATCTCTCGCGTATATCATCAAGATGCGCGTAGTTCTCTTTTTCCGTCAGCTGGCGTCTTGCGTCGAGAAGAGGCTTAACGCTTCTGATGTACTTGGATTTCTCGTTGACGAGCTTCTTGACGGTCTTTTTCTTTGCGACCTGATGCGAGAAGGTATCTTCCGGCAGAGCCTCGGCGGCCTTGAAGGCTTCCTCGGAGGGCTCGACTATCTTGTCGGGCGTGACGTAGAACTTGATCATGGCTTTTCTTGCGTTCTTGAGTGCGCGGGCGTGGACTATGGCGTCGCTGCGAATCTCGCGCTCCTCGTGAGTGGATCTCGGCAGAGCCTTTGCCTCGGCCATGATCTCTTTGTTGTAATCAAAGATTCCGTTGTATCCGGCTGCCTCAAGCGCTCGGGAACGCTCGACCTGCTTTTGGATACGCAGGGTGTTGTATTTGTTCATCTCGTCGATGATGAAATCGCATACGGAGATGTCCGCGTTGAGCTTGTTGAGCTCCTTGTTTTCTTTCTTCGCGGCCTTTATTGCGGCCTTTCTCGCCGCCTTCTCGGCGTCGGTGCTCTTGAGCATGGCCTTTGCCTGATTTATGCGGTCTTTCTTTATGTCTCTGTTCTGAGTGTTGAATTCTTTGTAAGCGGCTTTCAGTCGCTTGATTTCGTTCTTCCTGAACTCTTTCTCCTCGGGAGTTCTTGCGGGCAGCCTCTTGGCCTTGTTTATGTCGTCCTTCGTGGTCATGAGGGCTCTGTCCTTATAGAGAAGGTTGGCCTCGTCGATTATATCGATTGCCTCAACGATACTCTCGTCGCGGAGAATACCGTTGCCGTAGTCCTCGAACATCGCGCGAATCTTGAGCACCTTGACTATGCCGCGCTGCTTTGTCTCGGTCAGATCGTAGAAGATATATGGAACGAAGTTGAGCGCCGCGCCGATGACTGCGGCGACGATGAGCACGTCGAACATATCCTCTCTGAACGAAGCGACTTCGAGCACGTCGTAGTTGTCCTCAAGGCCGAGCATCTGATAGATGATCGGGAGCACCATGCCGGTGAACATTCCGATAAACGAGCCGATTATGCCGACGGCGCCGAACATTCCGTCGATGCGCTCGCCGGTGAAATACTGCTGATAGTCACGCATATCGGCGTTTATGCCCGGGGTGTAGACTATTGAAAAAGAGTTGACGAATCCGTTGAGATAATAGAGAATTATCAGAGCGGGGATGTTGTTGTAAAGGGGATAGAGCAAACCGATGAGCAGGACGTTTGTGACGTTGCACCAAATGAGCAGATTTCTCTTGCCTATAACTCTTATCGCCACGGGGCACAGAAGCATGGCCCAAAGCGCCGCGTTGCCTATGAGCGTTGTAGCAATGCCGTAGAGCGCCATTCTGTTGGGGTAGGCATAGATGAAGGTCCAGCCGATGATAACGCCGACCGCGCCCTCAAGGAAGCCGAGCCAGCCCGCAAGGGAGGTTATCCAGAAATATTTGTTCTTTGCAACGGCGCGGAATGCGTCGGAGAACTTGAACTGGGTAACGTGGCTCTCCGCAACGATTATTCTCTCTCTCGTTCCGGCGTATGCAATATAGGACAGAAGAAGTCCTACTATGGCGACGATGGGATGGATTATACGGTAGGTGGTTATGGAGTTAAGACCGCCCGTGAGAGTTGAGAGCATCGGCACGAACAGACCGGTGAGCGAGGGCGCCATGGAATAGATAATGGACGAGACCGAAACGATATCGGTACGCTCATGGGAGTTCGGAGATATGACGTTTGCAAGGTCGGTATACGCCTGCTGGAAGAAGGGATAGAAACACTGCAGGAGATTGTAGCAGATAAAAACAGCCGCCACCTTCTGCAGATATGACATTGTGTCATAGGGCAGCCAGACGAATATGACCGCTATGGCAGCCGAAGGAATACCGGTTATTGCAAGCCATGGGCGGAATTTTCCGGATTTAAATCGGGCGCTGTCGATTATGTAGGAGCGCCCTATGGTAATTCCGAAGCCGATGATAGTCGACGCGACCGCCATATACTGCAGGTGCATCGGCTTAATGCCTATGGTGTTTCCGACGAGGAAGCTCGTTGCGGAAAGCGCGATTTGCGAGCAGAAGAACATGACGAACTGAACGCCCATTCCTCCGATGCCGTAGGCGATTATCTCCTTATAGGGGACATATTTGCCCAAGGCGGGTGTTTTCCAGTGCAGTACGACATTGTTCCATATCGTGCTGACCTTTTCCTTGAGATTACTCTTTCCCATTTCAACACTCCTTCTGGTCTGCGGCTCGGCGGGAAAACACGCTTGCAGACAGTTGTTTTAGCTCCCCGGAGGCAAAAAAGCGGGGAGCATCGACAATTTACATAAAAGCTTTTATCATTATAGCAAAACTATTAATAAGTTGCAACAGCAATTGTGAACTAAAGTACAATTTACTCGAAAAGTACTCGAAAAAACTTCAAAATTTAATAATTATTTCAGTTATGTCACATTTCTGTTGAAATTTCGAAGTACGAGTGATATAATATTTTCAGAAATTTTCCAGAGGTGAAAAGTGTTGAATAAGCCAAAAATTATTGCACACCGCGGCGCTAACCGCTATGCTCCCCAGAACACGATACCCGCATTTGAAAAAGCAGTCGAGCTCGGGGCGGACGGAACCGAGACCGACGTCCATATCACCAAAGACGGACATATAGTTATCTGCCATAACGACACCGTTGACGAGATGTCCAACGGCACCGGCGCTATCGGCGACTATATGTTTGACGATATCCGCAAGCTCGATTTCGGCAGCAAGTTTTCAAAGGACTTCGTCGGCGTCACTCTGCCCACCGTCGAGGAGTACCTCGAGTGCATGAAGAAGAGCGACAAGCTGAGCGTTATGAATATCGAGATAAAGCCCAACAAGTCCGAGCGCGAGGACATAGTGCGCAAGACGATAGAGGCAGTCAAGGACTACGGACTTTTCGATGAGCTTCTCATTTCGAGCTTCGACTACAAGATGCTTGTTGAGGCGAAGAAGTACGATCCCAAGTGCAAGACGGCGTATCTCTATCCGATTTACGGACAGGTAGTCAGAAGATGGTTCTTCCAGCCTCTGCACCTCGCGCAGAAAATCGGTTGCGACGCACTGCATCCGCATAAGGCGTTTGCGACAAAAGCGCTCGTCCGCCGCGCCCATGCCGCCGGCATTAAGGTCAACGCATGGACGGTTGACGATGAGAGAGACGTTATCCAAATGCTCGAAAACGGCGTTGACGGTATTATCACAGACCGCCCCGACTACGTGGAGGGTATTGTGGACAGATATCTCGCCGAGCATAAATAAGACAAACAGAAGCAAACCGCCGCAGAGCAAAAGGCCTGCGGCGGTTTTGCTGTCTGCCGACAGCGGTTTTACGCAGGGGATAAGATTACGAAGCCGAGACTGAGGGGTTATTGCACGGACCTACCTCTTTGCATAGACTGCTTTGTTTCTCAATGTTCCTGTAGGGTGCGGCGACTCGACGCACCGCTGCCGCCATAGGCGGCACAACATGATGACGATAAAAATTTCACCCACTACCTTCGCTACCTACCCTAACTAAATATTTTACCTTTTACAGCGTTTCGGCATTTTCTTTTTATTTGAAAAAGAAAACGCCTGCAAAAGAAA
>ERZ506979.841-NODE-841-length-16168-cov-5.131633_pt1 | contig 16168 bp, 17 predicted proteins | sample MGYA00512887_ERZ506979 | MGnify/ENA metagenome assembly ERZ506979 | reverse complement strand
ATCTTTTAGGTATTGACATTCAATCTTGTATGTGTTATCTTATAATCACAGCAAGGCAAGAAACAATCTTCACAGGATAAATTATAGGAGGTATTCAATTATGGCATACGATTACAGAGAAGCAGTTAAGGACGATGTATTAAAATACATCAACAATGAAATCAATTTCGAGGATTTCGACACCCTCGAGGAGTTGGAAGAGCATTTAAACGAGGTTCTTTTCACAGAGGATAGCGTGACCGGGAACGCTTCCGGCTCGTACACGTTCAACACCTACGAAGCAGAAGAAAACATCTGTCACAACCTCGATTTACTCGGGGAAGCTCTCGAGGAGTTCGGAAGCGGTGCGGATTACTTAATCACCCACGGAGCGGAAGCCGCAGACGTAACAATCCGTTGTTACCTGTTGGGCGAGTGTATCGCCGCCGCTCTCGAGGAAATCGAGGACGATTTCAACGAAGCCCACGAGGGAGAGGAGAGCGAGGAAGAATGAAAAAATACACGTTCACAGATGGCGGCTATACCTTCCAGCGGATAGACAAGAAAACCGCACGGCGAGCTTATAACAATGGTCTTCGGGTTATGCTTTGCCCGGTGAATCTTCGCCCGGGCTACCCTTACCACCCGGAAACCAGCATAAGCGGCAAAGCCGCCGCAACATTTGAAGAAGCGTTAAACGCTTTCGAGTTCTACAATCTCCGAGGGAAAGAAACCGGGCGTTATACGGCGTTTTATATCCCGATTCGAGAGGTTGACAGATTCACAGGGGAAGCACCCACAGCGGCAACGCTGGGAACGGTCACGCAGTACGATTATGATATATAGGAGGTTGACAACATGAGCGCATTTGAAAAGCTGTGCAACGAGTACAGAGAAAACAAGAGATTGATAGAGGAGTTGGAAGCGATGAACGACAGTATAAAAACCGACATTCTCGCAATCATGGGAGACCGGGAGACGGTCACAGAGGGAGCGAGCAAAGCGACATACAAGGTGGTTACTTCGTCCCGGTTCGATTCTTCCGGCTTCCGTAAAGTGTACCCGGATTTATTCACCGAGTACAGCACCCCGACAACATACCGCCGTTTTACGGTTCAATAAGGGGGTGAAAAGATTTGATTTTACTTTGCATTTTAATTTTTCCGTTCGTGGTCTTCGCTGACCTGTTAAAAATGAATAAATAAGGCGCAACGCTCCGGGCTTCGGCTCGGGGCGTTTTCTGTTGCCCTCTGTGCCGCCTGTGCGCCGCTGTGGGTGGCTTCTGTCTGCGGGGCTACCCCATTACACCCCGGCGGCGTTCCGGCTGTCTGTGGGGCTGTCTGTGGGTCTCCGTTGGGGCTACCCTGTGGGCGGCTACTTCGTCCGGGTTGCTGTAAAGTGTAATCTTGAATAGCCGCCCGGGTTCGGTGTCGGTGCTTCGGTTCGTGCTGTGTCGGTACGGTTTGGGCTGGTGTACGCTGTGGGGCGTTCTGTTGGAGTTCTACGGCGTTTTTCTTGCTGGTGTGGGTGTTGATGTACCCCGGCGGCGTTCCGGGCGTTCTGTGGGCTTCTGTGGGGCTGTGGGTACACCCCCGGAGGGGGATTGACAAGGGGCGAAACCGGGCGAGGGAGTACGCTGAATATTCTCAAAAAATAAAAAGACCCTATAAAAGATAATTTCTTATCCTATCAGTGTTGACAATCTCCCTTTCTCGTGCTATACTCGTATCACAAACAACAAACAGGAGGTCAAAACATGGTTAAGAATAACATTGAAGTTGATGTAAAGGTGAAGCTCCTCGAAGCTGGGAAGACACAACAGCAGTTGGGTGAAGAAATCGGCACTACTGGACAATACATCAACCGAGTTCTCAAGAAGAATGGTGGAATCGTGAACGATACCTTCGTGAAAATGATGGACGCTCTCGGTTATAACATCGTTCTCACCTACGAAAAGAAGGATTGAAGTAGTTAAAGTAGTTGAAAACAGCATTTTGCGTGTAACTTCCTCTTAGTACACGCATATATAGCAAAAGTTACCGCAATTTTTGATTTTCTACTACTTTTACTACTTGAGGAGGTGAATATCTCGTGAAAGCGATTGGTTATATCCGTGTATCTACGGAGGAACAGTCTGCGGACGATAAATACGGTATCGAGGTACAGAAACAGGCGATTTCAGATTACGCCAACAGGAATGATTTTGAAATTGTATGCTGGCTGACCGATACAATCAGCGGTGCGAAGGACAATCGCCCGGAACTGGACAAGATTCTCTACAATGCAGACCAGCTCCCGGCACATGAAGCCGTGATTGTGTTCAAGAATGACCGTGTTGCTCGTGACACAAAATTGTATTTCTATTACTTCTACACGCTCGAGAAGCGGAATGTGAAGCTGTTGTCCACCGAGGAGCATTTCTCGGAAGGTGATGATTTCGCCAACATCTACCGCTCTCTGCTGATGTTCGTTGCGGAACAGGAGCGAAAGAACATCGCTCTGCGTACCGGGCGTGGGCGGTCTCTCAAGGCACAGTGCGGTGGGTACTCCGGCGGCAACAAGCCGTATGGTTATTACTGCGTAGACGGTATGCTCATGCAGAACCCGGAAGAACGCCCTATCGTAGAGACGGTATTCCGAGAGCATGACGAGAATCACACCTCTTTGCTGGACATTTGCGAGATTCTGTACGATGGTGGGTATCGAACCCGAAAAGGCAAGAGATTTCAGCCGTCCACCATTCGAGGAATCCTATCTAATCGCCCCTTCTATGAGGGCAAGTACAAATACGGAGACATGGGCTGGGTACAGGGCGTACACTCCCCGATTCTCCCATTGGAGGTGTAGAAATGAAGAAAATGCTATCTATTATGCTTGCCGGAGTGCTTATGCTGGCGGTCTCCGGGTGTGGAGCTGAACCACAACACAAGGTCTCGTATGTCAGCGGAGAAAAGCTCACTGTTCTCGAGCAGTACGATTGTGTGGCTGTCTATACGCAGTACACCAACGACAGCTCCGAAACTGCTGTCCCGGCTGATGAAGTGTCGGTCAAAGCATTTCAAAACGGTGTCGAATTGTCACCGCTTGTTCCGACAGGTGACAGAACTAACGGCTATGTGCAGTGTGATTCCAATGTGCAGAGCGACACGACCGCTGATGTGGTGTGGCTGTTCGAGCTTGACGATGATTCTACCGTATCGGTGGAGCTGTCCGGCGGCGAGAAGGTCGAAATCCCATTGACAGAGGAATGAGCCTATGTGGGTGCTGGCAATATTGATATTTCCCTTTGCGGTACTCTATGAGATTGTGAAGATGAATGAACGGTCTCACCACCGAGGGAAACGAAAACGAAGAAAAAGATTTTAATGACGAGGGTGCGTTATCGCACAGAGATTTAATTCTCTGAACGGTGACGCACTCTCTTTTTGTTTGGAGGTATTTATGAAAGAGTTACTTGAAAAAATTCTCGGGCAAATCAAAAAGACACCCTCCGGGGTAAGAGCCTATGAGGATTTATACCATATCTGTCTCGAGACACAGAAGACAGACATTCCCCTATCCGTGGAGTATCTGAAAAAGCTGTCAGACATTATCGAGAATCGGATTCCGCAGTCTGAAACAGACAAGGAGCTTCGCTCCCTGTTCATGCTTCACAAGAAGGTTCTGCTTGCCGCCGCTCCGTTTGATTTTGAAAGCTATCTGCTCTATGTCGAATGGGAACGTGAGCCGGACAAGAAGTTCTATGTCCCTCGCCGTGAAGTCATGCACCCTGTCGTACAGGCAATGCAAGATTTGATTGACGATAGGCTGGACTTACTTACGATTTCCATGCCGCCCGGTACTGGTAAGTCCACTCTCGGTATCTTCTTCCTGTCGTGGGTCATGGGTCGATTCCCGGATTCACAGTCCCTTGCTTCTGCTCACTCGGGTATGCTGACACGCTCCTTCTATGACGGTGTGTATCAGATTATCACCGACAGCGAATACCTGTGGGCTGATGTGTTCCCGGGAGTAAAGATGGCGGCAACGAACTCCAAGGAGGAAACCATTGACCTTCACAAGAAGCACCGATTCTCTACACTCACCTGTCGAGCAATCAATGCTTCACTGACTGGTGCTACCCGATGTGACAAAATCCTCTACGCCGATGACTTGTGTTCCGGCATTGAGGAAGCTATGAGCAAGGAGCGATTGGATAAGCTATGGAGTGCCTACACCAATGACCTTAAATCTCGAAAAAAGGAAGGTGCGAAGGAAATCCATATCGCTACCCGATGGTCTGTCCATGATGTTATCGGTCGATTGGAGAATCAGTACGGTGGTGATTCCCGAGCGAAGTTCATTGTTCTTCCGGCATTGGACGCAGACGGTGAAAGTAATTTCAATTACACCTACGGTGTCGGATTCAGCCGCCACTATTTCGAGGATATGAGGAACAACCTTGATGAAGCGTCTTTCAAGGCTCTGTTTATGAATCAGCCTATCGAGCGTGAGGGTCTGCTCTACGATGTGGACGAACTGCGCCGATATTTTGAGCTTCCAGCAGAAGACCCGGACGCTATTATCGGTATCTGCGATACTAAGGACAAGGGTTCTGACTACGCTTTCCTCCCGGCGGCGTATGTGTACGGTAATGACTACTACATTGACGATTGTATCTGTGATAACAGCTTACCGAACATCGTTGACGCTCGATTGGTGGACATATTGCTCCGCTGTAAGGTTAAAATGTGCCGCTTCGAGAGCAATTCCGCTGGTGGTCGTGTTGCCGAAAAGGTGCAGAACGAGGTTAAGAAGCGTGGCGGTATCACTCGCATTACGACCAAGTTCACTACCGCCAATAAGGAGACAAAAATCATCGTCAACAGTGCATGGGTCAAGGAACACTGTCTGTTCAAAGACGATAGCCTGTATAAACGTCAGAGTGATTATGGTCGCATGATGGATATGCTCGGCTCTTACACTGTGGCTGGTAAAAACAAGCACGATGATGTTCCCGATGGTATGGCTATGCTGGCAGAGTTCGCACAAAGTCTGTCCGGCGCAAGGGTTGAGGTATTTCAGAGACCGTGGTAACACAGGTCGTATGAGTTATCCACACTTTCCACATAATTATCAACATATAGTGTGTTAGCGTATTGACTTCTACTATATCTTGTGGTATTATGATATGGTAAGAAGAACGAGTTTGAATGGGTGCATGATTGCACGAGGTAATTTAGACCTCAAGCAGTCATGCACCCATTTTTTGTATGCAGAAAGGAGGAAGGAACGTGGCACATCAAATTGACGAGAGCAAGCCGAAGTATCTAAGTCAGACACGATTTATGAGCGGTCGGCGCATTATCAAGACCAGCGTAACAGAAATCACGGACGAAAACGTGGTCGATGTTCTCCGTAAGGCTCTCGCTACTCACGAGTTGAACCGCAGTGAGATTGACTACCTGTGGAAGTATTACCGTGGAGACCAGCCAATCAGAAACCGTGTCAAAGACGTTCGCCCCGAAATCTGCAATAAGATTACCGAAAATCGTGCAAACGAAATCGTGTCCTTTAAGGTTGGGTATCTGTGTGGCGAGCCGATTCAGTATGTCAGCCGTAATGGTGGCGAGGAAATCGTAAAGCAGATTAACACCCTCAACGAGTATATGTTCGCAGAGGACAAAGCCGCTCAAGACCAAGAACTTGTCGAGTGGCAGATGATTTGTGGTACGGCGTTCCGTCTTGTCCTTCCCGATGAACCGGGTGAGGAAGACGAAGCTCCTTTTGAGCTTTACACTCTCGACCCGAGAGACACCTTCGTTGTGTATTCAAACGAAATCGGTAACAAACCGCTGATGGCGGTTAAGTACAGCAAGGACGATAACGAGATTTTTCACTACTCGATTTATACCGAGAATCGCTATTACCTCGTGGACGGAGACATTTTGGTGGAATCCAAACCTCATGCCCTCGACATGATTCCGATTATCGAGTACCCGGGAAACAATGCTCGTCTCGGTTCTTTTGAGATTGTGCTTCCTCTACTGGACGCAATCAACAATGTGGAAAGTAACCGTATGGACGGTATGGAGCAGTTGGTACAGGCTTTTATTAAGTTCATTAACTGCGACATTACCAAGGAGGAATACGAGGAGTTCTTACAGCTCGGCGCAATCAAGGTGAAGTCCGTGGACGGACAAGCCGCTGATGTTGGTGTAGTCACCACAGAGCTGAATCAGACACAATCGCAGACCCTCAAGGACGATTACTACAACGCAATGCTCACTATCTGCGGTATGCCGAACCGTAACGGCGGTTCTTCCACGAGTGATACTGGTTCTGCCGTGTTGCTCCGTGATGGTTGGTCTGACGCAGAAGCTCGAGCAAAGGACAGCGAGAATGTCTTCAAGCGAGCAGAAAAGAAAATGCTCAAGCTGGTTCTTCGTATCTGTCGAGACCTCGGCGGTCTCACGCTCAAGTTGAGTGATATTGATATGAAGTTCACTCGCCGTAACTACGAAGCCATTCAGAGTAAATCTCAAGTCCTTATCTCCATGCTTCAAGAGCCTAAGATTCACCCACAGTTGGCGTTCCAGCATAGTGGAATGTTCTCTGACGCTGAATCTGCTTACAACATGAGCATGAAGTATTACGAGGAGCAACAGGAGAAAGCCGCTGAACTGGCTAAGAAGACCACTCCCGATGATTCCGGGGACGATGATAATGACCCGGACAATAACGATATTTAAGCGGTAAGCCGCTGTGAATATAGGCAGAGAAGCCTTAAATCGCAATAGTCAGAGAAGACTTAAACCGCAAACATTGTCACAGAAGACATTAAAAGACAGGAGGATTTCAACATGGCAAAAATTGACATTAGCAAGATTGACGGCTATGCCGACATGACCCCGGAACAGAAAATTGCCGCTCTTGAAGCGTTCGAGACAGAAGACCCCGATTACAGCGGATATGTAAAGAAGGATATTTTCGATAAGACAGCTTCCGAGCTTGCGGCTAAGAAGAAGGAGCTGAATGAAAAGCTCACCGAGGACGAGCAGAAAAAGCAGAAGGAACAGGAGGAACGTGAGGAGTTACAGTCCAAGTACGACAAACTGCTCCGTGAAAGCGAAGTTTCCAAGTTCAAGGCAAAGTTGCTCGGCATGGGTTACGAGGAGAAGCTGGCTGACGCTACCGCAGAAGCAATGGCTGATGGTGATACCGAGAAGGTCTTCGCCAATCAGAAGAAACATCTTGAGAATGTCGAGAAGAAGGTTCGTGCGGAAGCCCTTAAAGATACACCGAAACCGACCCCGGACGGAGATTCCAAGACAATGACCCTTGAGAAGCTCCGCAAAATGTCTCCACAGGAGCGTTATGACTATTCTGTGAAGAATCCAGAGGACTACAAAGCCCTCTACACCAATAACGATACAGGAGGTAATGAGTAATGGCTCATAAGATTTATGACAATTTCTATCTCTCCAACGAGGTAGAAGACCAGTTCAATTCCCACCTCGATTTACAGCAGTTCTGTACTGTTGATAACTCTCTCGTGGGTACTGCTGGTATGAAGCGCAAGATTAACGTCTACAAGGCTACCGCTGGTACGGAGAAGCTGAAAATGGGCGAAGGTAACACCAAGAGCATTGAGGTTTCTTTCACCCCGGAGGAGTACGAGATTCAGCTCGCACAGAACAAGTTCCAGTATTATGACGAACAGGAAATGACTGACCCTATGCTCGTTCCTGTCGGCACTCGTCACATGGGTACTGATATGTTCAATACCGTAAACGGCGATGTGTACGGCGAGTTCAAGAAGGCTACTATGGTCGTTCCTACTGCGAAGATTGACTTCGCCGCATTTGTGGACGCTGTTGCCAATCTGAACATCGAAAGCACTGACAATCAGCCGGAGAAGGTTGCTCCGCAGACTTTCGCTTTCGTACACCCGGGCGATACTGCCGAGCTTCGTAAGAACCTCGCAGAAGACCTCAAGTATGTGGAAGCGTTCGCTCGTGCTGGCTACATCGGTACTGTTGGCGGCGTAAACATCTACACCAAGAAGGACGCTACGAAGGGTACTATCGTGGTTGCTACTCGACAGGCAGTTACCATCTTCAATAAGAAGGGTGTCGAGGTTGAGACTGACCGTAACGGTGATATTCGTCAGAACACTATTTGGTCTCGTAAGTATTACCTTGCGGCTCTGACTGACGCTACCAAGGCAGTCAAGATTTTCAAGGGTACTGCTACTGCCACTGCGGACACTACGGTTTCCGAGGGCAAGGTTTACTACGCTAAGACCGACAACGGCTACATCGTTGGTAAGCCTAAGACCAACCCGAAGACCGAAGGTTTCTACGAGATTGCCTAAGTAAAGGAGGTGGACAACATGACCGAGGAAGAAAAGCTGATTGCTCTCAAAGCGATGGTCGGTGGTTCGGACAGTGACGAAGTGCTGTCCACCTATCTCAAACTGGCTGGTCGTAAAATCATCAATCGAGCATATCCGTATGATTCCAGCGTAACGGAAGTTCCGGCACAGTATGACACTCTCCAATGCGAGATTGCCGCTTATATGCTGAACAAGCGTGGTGCAGAGGGTCAGACCTCTCATTCCGAGAACGGTATCTCCCGAAGCTATGAAAATGCTGATATTCCTTCCTCAATGCTCAAGGTGGTTACTCCTCATGTGGGGGTGATTAAATGAGAATGATGGAACGAAACAAGAGCAAATTCTTCTACGCTCTGTACAAAGAGAAAGTCCCTAAGACGGACGAATACGGAAATGTTACAGGGGAATATGAAATCATTCGAGACAACCCGGTAGAGTTCTCCGCTAATATCTCTGCCGCCAAGGGTGAAACAAGCACCCGACAGTTTGGAGAAAGCGAGAGCTATGACAAGGTAATTGTCATGGGGACGGACGCTCCCCCTATTGACGAGTACACAGTGCTATGGGTCGATAAAACGCCACAGGTTAATGAAACCGGGGCTTTGGTTACGAACGATGATGGTGAGGTCATTACTCCTCACGATTATATCGTCAAGAAGGTAGCCAAGAGCTTGAACAGCGTATCGGTTGCGATAAGCAAGGTGACTGTCAGTGGGTAGAAAAGTTATCTCATTCGGATTGTCAACGAGTGAAATCAACCGAGCTATGAAAGAGCTGGCTGATTACAAACAAGAAATCCTTAGAAAAACAGAACTCCTCCGAGAGAAAGTAGCCGAGCGGCTGGCTGATGAAGCGAAAAGCGGATTCAGCGGTGCAATCGTTGACGAGCTTATTCTCAAAGGAGGGCAAACTTCTCCACGATACGCACAAGTCGATGTGTCGGTTGAAAATCGAGGGTCGGTTACTGTCGTTGTCGCAAGTGGTGAAGACGCTGTGTGGGTTGAGTTTGGTGCTGGTGTCTATCACAATGGCTCTCCCGGTTCGTCCCCTCACCCTCACGGTGCGGAACTGGGAATGACAATCGGTGGATTCGGTAAGGGTAACGGCAAGAAAGAAGTTTGGGGATTCTACGAAAATGGCGAATTGAAGCTGTCTCGTGGTACTCCGGCTCGTATGCCGATGGCTCTTGCAATCACCACCGTTTGCAATGATATTCAGTCTATCGCAAAGGAGGTGTTCGGGTGATTGACATTGAGACAGAGGTATTCAGTATCGTGTCCGCAGAGGTGCGAAAGAAATACCCGAAAATCTATATGACTGGCGAATATGTCAAGTCTCCACCTTCCTTCCCTTGTGTCTCTCTCATTGAGACAGACAATCAAGTTTATCGAAACACTCGAGATTCCGGGTGTATCGAAAACCACGCACAGGTGCTTTACGAGGTCAATGTCTACTCTAACAAAACGAGTGGTAAGAAGACTGAATGTAAAGCAATCATCGCTCTCATTGATTCCAAGATGGAAGCACTCGGTTTCACACGAACCCTTATGAACCCTGTTCCCAACGAGGAAGACGCAACGGTTTACAGAATGGTGGCTCGATACAGGGCTATCGTCTCTAAAAACAAAACTATTTATAGGAGGTAAACAAGCATGGCTATTAGCACTTACAAGATTTTTCTCATGCAGAAGAACACTTCCGCATGGGAGAAGCTGATTGACATTAAGGAGTTTCCCGACCTCGGCGGTGCGCCGGAAATGCTGGAAACTACTACTCTGTCTGACAAAATGCAGACTTACATTCCGGGTATTCAGTCCCTCGATTCTCTTGAGTTCACTGCGAACTATACTCTCGAGGAGTACAAGAAGCTGAAAGCACTGGAAGGTACAGAGAAGGAATTCGCCGTTTGGTTCGGTGGTACGGAAGCTGGCGATACCGTCACTCCTACTGGTGACAGCGGTAAGTTCAAGTTCAAAGGCTCTCTGTCTGTTTATGCTAACGGCGGCGGCACGAATGAGGTTGTCGAAATGACTATCACTATCGCCCCGTCTACTGTTATCAGCATGGACGCAGAGTAAGGAAAAATAAGGAGGATAAATCATCATGGCAAAGCAGTTGAAATTCACTTTCAAGGATAAAGAATATGTCCTTGAGTTCACTCGCAGAACGGTTACGGAAATGGAGAAGAAGGGCTTCGTTGCGGCAGAGGTCGAGAACAAGCCTATGTCTACTCTCCCGGCACTGTTTGAAGGTGCGTTCCTCGCACATCATCGTTTCGAGAAGAAGGAAGTTATCAACGAAATCTTCTCCCACATGACGAACAAGGAGGAGCTTATCGGTAAGCTGGCAGAAATGTACAACGAGCCGATTATGGCACTGGTCGAAGAACCCGAGGAATCCGAGGGAAACGTAAGCTGGACAGCGAGTTGGTAAGTGATTCGCTGTTGACAGATGAATCCGCTAACAAGGGGAGCGAGCGTGAGAATCGCTCTGCTCCCCCTTCTTATTCGGAGATTTTTCTCGCAAAGTTCCCCTATTACTTATCAATAGGCATGACGGAAGAACAATACTGGGATAGAGATTCCACTCTCGTGAAGTCCTACCGCAAAGCGGAGGAGCTTCGCAAAGAGAGGGTCAATCAAGAAATGTGGTTACAGGGTATGTACATCTATGACGCTATTTCTCGTCTGTCTCCGATTCTTCGTGCTTTCGCCAAAAAGGGAACTAAAGCCCAACCTTATGTTGAAGAAGCATATCCCATCAATAAAAAGACGGTGGAGGAAGCAGAACTCAAGAAGGAAAAGGCTAAGTCTGAAAAGGGTCTGCGCTATATGCAAGCGTATATGGTACAGGCAAATAAGCAGTTACAAGAAAGGAAGTGAGTTTTATGCCTACTACAATCGAACAACTCGAATTGGAAGTTCAGTCGAGTTCCACCTCGGCTGTCGCTGGTATAGACGCTCTTTCCGCTTCTTTGTCCAAACTCAAAAATGCAGTTAGGGGCGGTGTCGGATTAACAAGCGTTGCAAATCAAGTACGCAATCTCGATACCGCCCTTAAAAGCATGGATAGTTCCGGGGCAGACAAGATTGACAAGCTCGCTTCCAGTTTGGAAAAACTGAAAGGTCTCGGCAGTCTCAAGATTTCGTCTTCCATCGGAAATCAGCTTCAAAATATCGGCAGTGCCGCCGCTTCCCTCACTGGTGTAGATTTCAGTGCTATGGAGAAGCTGGGTACAGCACTTCAACCGTTGAACAATCTGAACGCTTCCGGGCTAAAGTCCACTATCAATGCGCTCAATAAGTTACCGAAGCTGGCAGCCACCCTCGACAACATGGATATGACTAAGTTCACCAGTCAGATTCAGCAGTTGTCTACGGCTCTCGCTCCGCTGACAAATCAGCTCAATGCTGTAACTACGGCGTTCAATCGTCTTCCTACGAACATTCAGAGAGCTATTACCGTCACGAACAGAATCTCGCAAGAGAACAATAAGGCGGCAAATAGTTACATGAATCTGTATGCCAAAATCAAAATGGCTATGGGTGTTGTGCGTACTGGTGCGAGAGTAATCGCTTCGTGGATAACACAGTCCAACCAGTACATTGAGGATTTGAACCTGTTTACCGCTTCTATGGGTAAATACGCAGAGGAAGCACAGAACTACGCAGAAGCAGTCAGCGAAGCTCTCGGTATCGACCCGGGAGAGTTCATGCGAAATCAAGGTGTGTTCAACACCATCATTAGCGGTTTCGGCGTGGCGAGCGATAAAGCGTACCTCATGTCCAAGAACCTCACACAGCTCGGCTACGACATTTCTTCGTTCTTCAACATTTCGTTTGAGGACGCAATGCAGAAGTTACAGTCGGGTATCTCGGGTGAACTTGAGCCGCTTCGTAGACTGGGTTACGACCTGTCTGTTGCAAGACTGCAAGAGGAAGCTCTTGCTCTCGGTATCGAGAAAAAGGTCTCTGCTATGACACAGGCTGAAAAGTCGCAGTTGCGTTACTACGCAATTATGACACAGGTAACTACCGCTCAAGGTGATATGGCTCGTACTCTGAACGCTCCGGCGAACCAGCTTCGTGTTTTACAGGCACAGGTTACGCAGTGTGCAAGAGCTTTGGGTAATATCTTTATCCCGGCTCTGAACGCAGTATTACCGTATGCAATCGCTTTGGCGAAGATTGTCCGTATGCTGGCAAACTCTATCGCAAGTCTGTTCGGATTCAAACTCCCGGAGGTAGATTATTCCGGCATTTCTGCTGGTGCTTCTGCGGTTGGCGATTTGGCTGACAATGCCGGGGACGCTTCCGATGGACTGGGTAAAGCCGGGAAAGCGGCTAAGAAGCTGAAAAATGCTCTGCTCGGTATTGACGAGCTGAACGTCCTGTCTAAAGACGATAGTTCCAGTGGAAGCGGTAGCGGCTCGGGTGCTGGTATCGGTGGTGGGGATTTAGGCATTGACCTTCCTACCTACGATTTCCTCGGTGACGTAATCACTTCTAAGGTTGACGAAATCGTTCAGATGATTAAGGACGCTATGTGGGAAATCACTGCTGTTATCAGCGGATTCTTACTGGCAATCGGTACTATCCTTGTTGTCACTGGTGCGAACATTCCTCTCGGTCTCGGTCTTATGGCTGTTGGTGCTGTCGGTTTGGCGGCTTCGGTAATGGCAAACTGGAACGGAATGTCGGAACGGTTGGCGAAGGTACTTACCCTCGTTACCGGGGTACTGGGCGGCTTCCTGTTGGCTATCGGTGCTTTCCTTGTATTTTCGGGTGTCAATGTACCGCTCGGTGCTGGTCTCATGGTGGCTGGTGCGGCGGCTCTCGGTACTTCGGCTGTAATTAACTGGAAGTTCCTCAACGGAGACCTGTCGAACGCTCTGTCCATTCTCACGGCAATCGTGAGCGGTGCGTTGCTGGCTATGGGTGCATTGTTCGCCTTTACTGGCGTTGATGTTCCTCTCGGTATCGCATTGATGGCGGCTGGTGCTGTCGGCATGGTTACAGCAATCGGTCTTAACTGGGATTCGATGTCTGACCCTCTCCGTAGGACAATCGGTATGCTCGAAACCATTGTTGGAGGTGCATTACTGACATTCGGTGCAATTCTCGCTCTGACTGGTGTAAACGTTCCTCTCGGTGTTGCGATGATTGCCGCTGGTGCGGTTTCTGTCGCTTCGGCAGTAGCTTTGAACTGGAACTCCTTAACAGGTGATGTTCAAGAATCCGTACTAAGCATTGTGGCTATCGTGAGCGGTGCTTTAATCGGTGTCGGTGCAATCCTCGCTCTGACAGGAGTTGCAACCGGGCTGGGTATTGCGATGATTGCCGCTGGTGCTGTCGGTCTTGCCGCAACGGTCGGTTTGAATTGGAATAGTATGCCGGACAATATCAGAAAGGTTACTACGAAGATTCTTCTCATTGCTGGGGCGGCTTCCATTGCCATAGGTATGATTCTCGCTTTCACAGGAGTTGCAACTCCTCTCGGCGTAGGTCTTATCCTCGCTGGTGCGGCAGCTCTCGGTACGGCTGTGGCTCTTAACTGGGACACTTTGACAAACAAGCTAAAGGGCGTAACTACTAAAATACTTGCTATCGCTGGGGCGGCGGCTCTTGCAATCGGTATTATCCTGTGCTTCACCGGGGTTGGTATTCCTCTCGGTGTTGGATTGATATTATCGGGTGCGGCGGCTCTCGGTACAGCAGTAGCTATTAACTGGGAAACCATCAAAGAAAAAATCAAGGGAGTTTTTACCAAGATTAAATCAATGGCTGGTTCTCTCGGCAAACTCGCTATCGGTCTCATGCTGTGTCTGACAGGTGTTGGTATTCCTCTCGGTCTTGCTCTCATTGCAGATGGGGTCAAAGACTTCGCTACTGGAAAACCTGTTAGCTGGGGTTCGATGGTGAGCGGAATTAAGGAAGCTCTCGGAAATATATCTGACGAGTGGAACAAATTCAAAAAGAAGGTTGAGAACAGCAAGCCTGTTCAATTCCTTGCCGAAGTAAAAAACAATGCTTCGGAATGGTGGGACAACGTAAAGGGTTGGTGGTCTGACAAGACGAAAGACGGTCTATCTCTTGAAACTGGCGTAAAGCTCGTAAAAGATGGCTGGTCTTCTGTGAAGAACTGGATTGGTAACATTCCGGCTGTGAAACAGGGTGTCGGGCTTCTGAAATCCGGCTGGTCTACCGTGAAAAACTGGATAGGCAACATTCCTACCGTAGACCAAGCTGTCGCACTCGCAAAGAGTGGCTGGCAGACGGTCAAGGGCTGGATTGGCAATATCCCGGGAGTATCGCAAGCAGTAAGTCTTGCGAAATCCGGCTGGAACTCTGTAAGAGAGTGGGTCGGTAATATCCCGGTTGTCAGTCAAGGAATCTCGTTGCTGAAATCCGGCTGGACAACGGTTAAAAACTGGGTCGGCAATATTCCTACCCTGTCCCAAGCAATCAATCTCATTAAGAGCGGTTGGCAGACAGTAAAGGGTTGGATTGGTAACATTCCTACTCTGTCCCAAGCAATCAGCCTTATCAAGAGTGGTTGGACTACGGTTAAGAATTGGATTGGAAATATCCCGGTTCTTTCTCAAGGTATCAGCTTACTCAAGTCGGGTTGGACTACGATTAAGAACTGGATTGGTAGCCACACCGTAGGTGTCGGTATCTCTCTATGGAAAAACGGTTGGAGTTCTATCTCGAGCTTCGTTGGTACTTCGGTATCTGTCGGTATCTCGCTTTTCAAATCCGGCTGGACTTCTATTAAGAAGTTCTTCGGACTGGCGAACGGCGGTATCGTTGGTGCAAACGGCGGCGTGAAGATGTTCGCTTCCGGCGGTATCATCACTCCGAATATGTGGAAAGCAATGCCGAAATATGCTGGCGGCACGAACCGGGCGCATGGCTCTATGTTCGTTGCTGGTGAGAGCGGCGCAGAGCTGGTGGGTCATGTAAATGGTACTACCGAAGTGCTGAACCGATTCCAGCTTGCTTCTGTCATGCACAGCTCCATCGTGAGCGGTATGGCGCAGTTCTCCGGGTACTGGCAGTCCATGTCTCGAGACATTGTGACTTGTGCGAACGGTATTATCAATGCCGTTGTCGTAAGTACCGCCGGAATCAATGACAACCTTGTGCTGGCTTCGGCAAGCGGTTATGACCCTTATAACTCGCTGGCACAGACGGTGTACGAAGATTCCAAGAAATCCTATGACGGTGCATATTCCGATGATTCGTGGTCTCGCAATATGCGTGAGTTCTACCACGAGTATGTCGAACCTACTCTCAAGGAAATCGCTACCGATACCAAGAGACAGGCAGACAAGAAGGAACAGACCATCGTAAAGGTCGGCAACCGTACAATCAATGACGCTGTTACCACGCAGAAGGAAGCGAACGGTTTCAGCTTCACCGAGTAAAGGAGGTGTGTAGCGATGGCATATTTAGCGATAAATGGTTATGAGCTACCACCTTGTAAACGAGGTGTGAGCGTAGTCGTAACCACCGTGGTTGACAGCGGACGAGACGCTAACGGTGCTGTTGTGGGTCAAAGAGTTGGACGAGACCAGTACAAGATAGATGGGCTTGAGTGGGCGTGGCTCACTGCGGCTCAATGGGAACGGATTCTCTCTATCTTGAGCAATTTCTTCGTCTATGTCGAATTTAATGACCCGGTAACAAACAAACGCAAAACCGTAAGAATGTACTGCGGAGACCGTACAGGAGAACCCTACTGGGTGACAGAAGACGGTACTCCAACGCATTATCAGATCGGAAGAGCGTCGTGTAGGGAAAGAGTGTA